>Ga0164293_10002990_pt1 | contig 14368 bp, 8 predicted proteins | sample GEODES118metaG_FD_111487 | JGI IMG/M metagenome (GOLD analysis project Ga0164293, IMG submission 111487) | Eutrophic lake water microbial communities from Lake Mendota, Wisconsin, USA - GEODES118 metaG | ecosystem: Environmental > Aquatic > Freshwater > Lake | place: USA: Lake Mendota, Wisconsin...
GGCCGCATCGGCGCCGCCGGGAAGCACCACGGTGTTGGCCTGCACCTGGTGGTCGTACTGGCGGTACACCCAGCGTTTCGAGGCGATGGTGGGATCGTCCAGGAGCGCCAGAAGGGCGTCATTCCAACTGAAAGGCAGATCGGCCGGCAGCTGGGCCTCGCTCCAACGCCAATGGGCCTGGATCTCAGCCGGAGGTTCGCTGATCAACTCGTGGTGGTTGATAGGAGTGTCATCGGCCAGGGCACTGGCGGGCACCTCGGCCGCCACGGCGCCGTGCTGGAGCACGCGCACGATGTTGTCTTCGAGCACCCGACCCACCACGGCCGCCTGCAGGCCCCAGCGGGTGAAGCGGGCCATCAGGGCCTGCTCCGTGCCGGGCTTCACGACGAACAGCATCCGCTCCTGGGATTCGCTCAGCAGGAACTCGTAGGGCGTCATGCCGGCCTCGCGGGCAGGCACCTTGTCAAGATCCAGCTCGATGCCCAGACCCCCCTTGGCGGCCATCTCCGAGCAGCTGCAGGTGAGGCCAGCGGCTCCCATGTCCTGGGCGGCCACCACATCGCCGCTCTGGAAAGCTTCCAAGCAAGCCTCGATCAGGCCCTTCTCCAGGAAGGGATCACCCACCTGCACAGCGGGGCGATCGTCGAGGGAGGCCTCGGTGAGCTCCGCGGACGCAAAACTGGCACCACCCATGCCATCGCGGCCGGTGGTGCTGCCCACGTACACCACCGGATACCCCACCCCCTCGGCACCGGAGCAAACGATCTGCTCGGTTTCCATCAGCCCCAGGGCCATGGCATTCACCAAGGGGTTGCCGGAGTAGCTGGGGTCGAAGGCCACCTCTCCGCCCACGGTGGGCACGCCCACACAGTTGCCGTAGTGGGCGATGCCTGCCACCACCCCCTCCATCAGGCCCACGTTGCGCTCGTCCTCTAAGGGGCCAAAGCGCAGGGCGTTGAGCAGGGCGATCGGCCGGGCGCCCATGGTGAAGATGTCGCGCAGGATCCCGCCGACGCCAGTGGCCGCCCCCTGAAACGGCTCCACCGCCGAGGGATGGTTGTGGCTCTCGATCTTGAAGGCCAGTCGCTGGCCTTCACCCAGATCCACCACGCCGGCATTCTCGCCGGGACCCACCAGGATGCGGGGGCCGGTGGTGGGAAAGCCCTGCAGCAGCGGCCTCGAGTTGCGGTAACAGCAGTGCTCCGACCACATCACGCCGAACATGCCGAGCTCGGCACGGTTCGGAGCACGGCCGAGGCGGCGGCAAATCTCGTCGTAGTCGGCCTGGCTGAGGTTCTCCTTCTTCAGCGCCTCGGGCACGGAATAGTCGGGGGCGGCGAACTCTGAAGCAGCAACCACGGACGAGTGGGCAAGATCGCTCCAGTCTGGCCGAGCGACTCACCGGGCTTCCGCAGACTCGCAGCGGGCAAGCGGCAGCAGCTGAAGCGCTCTCCCCAATTCCGTACAGGCTGTACAGAATTCGACAGCGGGCTCACACCTCAGAACCAGGGATCCTCGTCGTTAGGCGGTGGTGCGGACCGGCGCTGACGACGGCTGTCTTCAGCGGACGACGGGGGAAACGACTCAGGCCAGGTGTCCCATTCGTCGGCTTCGTTGGCGCGGGGGGATTCCTCCTGCCAGGGCGGCTCCTCCAACCAACCCTCAAGCCGCTCCTCAAAACGGCTGCCAGCCTCCTGCACCTGATCGCGCCAGCGGCGCGATCGGCGCAGGAACTCCTGCCGCACGCTGGCCCGAGCGAGAGGCAAATCATCCAGGCTGGCCAAACCGGTGAAGACCTGGCCAGGCTGCTGATCCACCAACCGATCCAAACTCAAACGCCAGCGACTGCTGCCAGGCAACCGCGGATCACTCCGACTCACCAGGTAGTGCAAGATCGCGCCAGTGCGCAGGTTGATGGCGGCATCGGCCAAGGTGCCGATCACCTGCTGCTGCCGATCGAGCACGTCCGCCTCGATGAGGCTGGGCAGGCGATCCACCACCGCTTGTTCGGTTTCAGCCGGAGAACCCTGGGCCAAGACCTCCAGATCGGTGATCCCCCGCAACTGGTTAAGTCGCCACACCAGACGGCGGGATCCGAAGGCGGACGGCTTGGACACCCAACCCAGCACCCGGTGCACCGGGGGATGCATCCACACCTCCAGCCCGGCGCCGTGGTCGAGCCCCTGATCACAGCGCACGTGCCGACGCAGCAGTTCACTCAACAGCAACTGCTCCGGAAAGGCGGCCACCGTCAGCTGCGGATCTGGACGGGCATCACCAGATAGGTGAACTGGGCCCCATCAGCGGGCGTGAGGATCGCCGGGGTGGTGGGAGCGTTGCACTGCAGCAACACCTGGTCACAGGCCATGGCCTTGAGGCCATCGAGCAGGTAGCGCACGTTGAAGGCAATCTGGATGGCGTCGCCATTGATCGATGCGGCGAGGGCTTCCGAGCCACTGCCCACGTCTTGGGCATCCGCCTGGATCACCAGCTGGCCCGTGGCTGGTTCGGCGCTGAGTTTGACCACGTTGTTGTGCTGATCCGCCAGCACCGCCACCCGCTCCAGACCCGATACGAAGGCGCGACGATCGAGGCTGATCGTGCGGCTGAAACTCTCAGGGATGAGCTGCCGGTAGTTCGGATAGGTGCCATCCAAACTGCGGCTGGTGAGCACCTGATCAGCCCAGAGAAACACCACCTGACCGCGGTCGCAGAACAAGCTCAGGGGTTCGTCTGACTGGCGACCGGAGAGCAGCCGTTCCAACTCCCTCAAGGAACGGGCAGGCACGGTGACGGCAAAGGGCTCCCCGTCAGCCTCGGCCGTGGGTTCACTGGCGTGGGCCAGACACAGCACGGCCAAGCGATGGCCATCGGTAGCGGCACATTCGAGCCCGGCCGGATCGAGGCGCAGATGGACGCCGGTGAGGAGCTGCTTGGCTTCATCGCCACTGCTGGCAAACAGGGTGGCCCTCAGGCCCTTCACCAGGGCGTTGGCTTCCAGGCGAATCGGTGTGCCGCTTTGAACCAGGGGCAGATCGGGGAAATCTTCCGCCGGCATCCCCCGCATCTGATAGCTGCCGGAGAGGCTGGTGAGCTCCACCTGTTCGGCACCTTCGGCGCAGGCCAGGGTGATCGGGCTGTCACTCGAGAGGCGGGAGACAATTTCACCGAACAGGCGAGCCGGAAGGGTGATGGCGCCGCTGGTTTCCACGCTGGCGGGCAGGCTGGTCTGGATGCCGAGGCTGAGATCAAAGCCGGTGAGACTCAACCGCCCGGTGCCGGCATCGGCCGTGAGCAGCACGTTCGCCAACACCGGATGGGTGGGGCGGCTGGCCACGGCCCGGCTGACCAGCTGCAGGCTGGTGCTGAGTTCGGACTGGGAACAGACCAGCTTCATGGCGTTTCGGCTGGCAGGCCTGACGGCTGCGAGGAAGGTGCCCCCAAGCTTCCACAGGCGGGCTGATTACGCAACGCCGGTGAACCGTCCCTCAGTCTCTGTTCGATCATCGGGTTAAAGGATTTCAAGAGAAGAGAACAAACCGTCGTCGTAGGGGCTGGGGGAATCGGGGAAAACCTCAAAAACAGTAGTCAGCACAAGTGTTTTTGGGTCTGATCTTCTGGGGTTTGGTTCCAGTGATCTGGGGGGAGAGAGCCGTTTTCCGCTCTTTCCAGCCCATGGGGAAAACCAGTGGGGTTGGTCAAGGCGATGGCATGGGCTGCCCGTCCCCCGGGTTGGGCTGGTTTTCCCCAGGCTTCCTGCAGACGCTTTGCCAATTGGTTGGCCTGGTCCAGGGGGTTTAAAAGCCCATGACGGCAGCCACTTTCGCCGTATCTGCTTCCAGGCCCGTGTGGAAGCGGGCGTCGTTGTGTTCGATGGCGGTGGTGGGGTCTTTGAGGCCATTGCCGGTGAGCACACACACCACGGTGGCTCCGGCTGGCACCTCGTCCCGGCGCTTCAACAGACCCGCAACGGAGGCGGCGCTGGCGGGTTCACAGAACACCCCTTCACCGGATCCCAGCAACTTGTAGGCGTCGATGATTTCGGCGTCGGTGACTGCCATGAAGTCGCCACCACTCTCGCGGCGCACGTTGAGGGCTTTGTCCCGGTTTACCGGGTTGCCGATGCGGATGGCTGTGGCGATGGTGTCGGGCTGCTCCACCGTGTGGCCCAGCACCAGGGGGGCTGATCCGGCTGCCTGGAACCCCATCATGCGCGGCAGCCGGCGGCAGTGCCCAGCAGCCTTGTATTCGTTGAATCCCATCCAGTAGGCACTGATGTTGCCGGCGTTGCCCACGGGGATGCACAGCCAGTCGGGCGCTTCACCCAGGGCATCCACCACCTCGAATGCTGCTGTTTTCTGGCCCTGCAGGCGGTAGGGATTGACCGAATTCACCAGGGTGATGGGGTACTGGTTGGCCATGTCCTGCACGATTGCCAAGGCCCGGTCGAAGTTGCCCTGGATCGCGATCACCTCGGCCCCGTAGAGCAGGGCCTGGGCCAGCTTTCCCTGGGCCACATAGCCATCCGGGATCAGCACGAAGGCCCGCATGCCGCCGCGGCGGGCATAGGCGGCCGCGGCAGCGGAGGTGTTCCCGGTGCTGGCACAGATCACCGCTTCTGAGCCGGCTTCCTTGGCCTTGGAAATGGCCATGGTCATGCCCCGGTCCTTGAAGGAGCCGGTGGGGTTCAGACCGTCGTACTTGAGGTAAACCTTGACTCCCCTACCGATCCGTTCCGCAATTACCGGAGCCGGGATCAGGGGGGTGGCCCCCTCGTGCAGGGTGATCACCGGGGTCTGGTTGGACACCGGCAACCAACGCCGATAGGCCTCGATCAGACCGGGCCAGTCCTGCATCGTCGGACGGGCACCGAACGGTCCCTTGCTCAGACGCCTCAGGGATCGAAGCAAGGGCACAGGTGGCTGCGGTGGCTTAGGCGAATCTACGGCGCGGCTTTGGGGCTGTCGCCGCGGAGGCCATCCAGGGGAGATTCGGAGAAGAAGCGCACCAGTTCCGTGATGGAACTGGCCTTGCTCATCAGGTTCATCAGCGCCGGGATGCTCACTTCCAGCTCCCGGGTGGGGTAGGCCCGCAGGAAAGACAGGGCAGAGATCGACCCATTCCCCTCCACCACTCCCAGCACCATCGCCGAGCGCAGGGCCGGAATCCCCACCTGGGAGGCCTGCAACGGATAGACGACCGTGGCCACTCGCTGCAGGATCGCCTCACCAATCCGGGTGTTGAGCAAGCGGCTCACCAGGGTGACGGGCAGGGCGATGGATTGGTTCAGCAGCTTGCCGATTTCCACGGGGTTTTGGTTGCTGAAACGCAGTACATCGGCCAGCAGGCCCCGGGCCTGGCCGGTCTGTGCCAGGTGCTCGAGGTCGGCCACGGCGATCGAGCGCCGAAAGGCACCACTGACGAACACCAGGTTTTCGGCAGCTGTCGCCCGGGGTGGCGCGATGGCCAGGGGGCTCAGCAAGCCGAAGCCCAGCATGGTGGCGGCTAGGGCTTGGCCAACGGCCTGATGGGTGCGCATGCGCCGCAGTCTTTGCATGCACTCCAGCCTAGGGCGGCTTTCTGCCCGTTCAGGCCGGTACGAGCACATCGCGCACCAGGCGCACCACACCTCTTTCGGCCAGGCCCTTGGCCAGTTGAACCCCCATTTGCCGCAGTTCTGGTTCCCCCAGTAGTCGGGGTAGGCGCCGCATGAGCATCTGCGGTTCGAAGCCCGGCAGGGCCTTGAGAATGCCGCTGAGTTGGCGCACCGGCTCCAGGTCCAGCAGGGGTTCGTTGGCATCACCGAGGCGGTGGCGCCGTAGCCCGGGCGGTTGGAGCCGTTCCGGCAGCCGTTTGCCGATCCGCAGGGTGGTCTGCCAGGCCAGGGCATCCATGCGGGCCACCATGGCCTCTACCAGCTGCTGCCGCAGCAGGCCGCCATTGGGGGAAAACAGGAAGCTGAGCACCTGGTCGAGCAGCCCCTCGAGATCCAGTTGGGCGCCTTGGGAGGCGCTGGCGATCAGGTTGTCGAGCCGTTGCCAGCGAAAGATGTCGCCATCGAACAGCATTTCCTTGAGGCTTTGGCGCAATCCGGGATCCGGGTCTTCCATCAGCCGTCGGGCGAAGTAGGGATAGGCGGCGCCGAGGATCTTGAACTCGGGATCCACGCTGAGGGCGATGCCTTCGAGGGTCACCAGCGAGCGGATGATCAGGGCGTAGTAAGGGGGCACCCGGAACGGGAAGCGATACATCACCCCGGAGAGGTCGTCGGTGACGGCCTTGAAGTCCATCCGGCTGACGCCCTGCTCGATTGCCTGGCCGAACACCTTTTCAAAGGCCGGCACGATCGGCTCGAGGTTCACGTCTTCGGCCAGGAAGCCCAGGCTGACGAAATCCTTGCTGAGCTTGCCGAAGCTGCGGTTCACCAGGTGCACCACCGCCTGGATCAGGCCGGTGCGCGATTCCCGGCTGACCTCGCTCATCATGCCGAAATCGAGATAGGCGAGGCGGCCATCCGATAGGGCCAGCAGGTTGCCGGGGTGGGGGTCGGCGTGAAAAAAGCCGTGCTCCAGCAATTGCTGCAGGCTGCAGTTCACCCCCACGCTCACCATGTCGTCGGGGTCGACGCCGATGCCGCGCACGGCCTCGAGGTTGGTGAGTTTCACCCCCTCGATCCACTCCATGGTGAGCACCCGGCGGCTGGTGGCCTGGTGGTAGATGCGGGGTACGGCGATGCGCGGGTTGCTGGCATGCAGTGCGGCGAACCGTTCGGCGTTGGCCGCTTCGTTGCAGTAATCCATCTCCTCAAACACCCGCTTGCCCAGCTCGTCGATCAGGGCCACCAGATCGCTGCGGATCAGGCCGACGTTCTGGTTGAGCCAGGCGGCGATGTTGCGCACGATGTAGAGGTCGAGCGTGATCTGCTCCCGCAGACCCGGCCGCTGCACCTTCACCGCCACTGCTTGCCCGCCCTTGAGCACTCCCTTGTGCACCTGGCCGAGCGAGGCGGCGGAGATGGGTTCCGCATCCAGCTGTTCGTAGATGGTCAGCACCGGCGCGCCCAGGTCTTCCTCGATGCAGGCCATCGCCAGGGCTGAATCGAAGCCCGGCAACTGGTCCTGCAGCTGGGCCAGTTCCTCCAGCAGCAGGGGCGGCACGATGTCGGGCCGGGTGGAGAGGGCCTGACCCGCCTTGATGAAGGCGGGGCCCAGGGAGGCCACCAGATCGGCGGCTTCCTTGGCCCTGGACCGGGCGCGATCGGTGGTCTTCAGTTGGCCGGTGAGCCAATCGAAGCCCACCCCCAGCAGGTAGAGCCCAATGGGTACAAGGGTTTGCCAGAGGCGACGGATCAGCCGTTGGGGGTGGCCGGCGTAGATGCGGGTGATGGCGGCCGGGTCGTAACTCAGCAGGCCTGAAGCCTCGATGAAGTCGCTGAGTTCGGCGTTGGCTTCTGCTGGGGAGCTCACCATGCCGCGGGCCACGGGCCTGATTTGAAGTTCTCCCCTTCTAAACGAAACACACCGTCGCTACGGTCGGCTCCACCACCCGGTGGCCCCAGGCCGCCACCCCCCGCCCCTGTGCTGACTGGACTGCGCCTCAGCAATATCGCCCTGATCGAGCGGCTGGAGCTGAGCTTCCGCGACGGCTTCACCGTGCTCACCGGCGAAACCGGCGCCGGAAAATCGATCCTGCTCGATGCCCTTGATGCCCTGCTGGGTGGGGCCCAGGGCAGTGCCGGGGCCCGCCTGCTGCGCCGCGGTGCCGAGCGCGGCGTGATCGAGGCCAGTTTCAGCCTGTCTCCGCCCCTGCAGGTTTGGCTGCAGCAGCAGGAGCTGGAGCTGGATGAGGAGGAACTGCTGCTCAGCCGTGAGTGGCGCCTCAGCGAGGACCGCCTGACCAGCCGCAACCGGCTCAACGGGGTGGTGGTGAGCCGCGCCCAGATCCAGGAGCTGCGTCCCCTGCTGCTTGACCTCACCGTGCAGGGCCAAACCCAGCAGCTCGCCCGCCCGGGTCAGCAGCGCCGTTGGCTGGATCGCTTTGCCGGTGAGAGTCTGCAGCCCCTGCTGGAACCGGTGGCGTCGGCTTGGCGCGATTGGAAACAGGCGGCGGCGAGCTTGGGGCAGGCCCGCGCCGACTGGGACCAGCTGCAGCAACGCCGCGCCGAGCAGGAGCTGTTGCTGGCCGAATTGGAGGCGGCCCAGCTGGAGGATCCGCTCGAGCGTCAGCGGTTGCAGGCGGAGGAAAACCGCCTGGCCCATGGGGTGCGGTTGCAGCAAGGGGTGATGGTGCTGCTGGGGCGACTGGTGGAGGGTGCTGAGCAGGCCCCCTCGGTGCTGGATCACCTGGCGGCCTGTGAACAGGAGCTTCTGCAGATGGAAGCCCTCGATGGCGGTGTCGTCGCCCTGCGTAGCGGCTGCACCGATGGGTTGGCGGCCCTTCAGGATCTGGTGCGCGACCTCGAGCGCTATGGCGCCGCGCTTGAGAGTGATCCCGAAAGCCTTGATGCCCTGCAGGAGCGCATGGCCCAGCTCCGGGCCCTGGAGCGGCGCCATGGCCAGGAGCTGGGCGAGTTGATCCTGCTGCGGGATCGCCTGCGGGGGCAGCTGGCCCCCGGGGGCGGGGAGGCGTCGCTGGAGGCGCTGGAGCGGGCCGAGCACCTGGCGCGCCAGGTGCGTGATCAGGCGAATGGTCGGCTCACTGCCGCGCGGGAGGCGGCGGCCCGGCTGCTGGAACAGCAGTTGATGCAGGCCCTGCGGCCGATGGGCCTGGCCAATGTGCGCTTTGCGGTGGCGATCATGCCGGCGCCGCCGGGGGAAGACGGGGCCGATGCGGTGCAGTTTCAATTTTCCGCCAACCCCGGCGTGCCCCTGGCCCCGCTGGCGGAGGTGGCCTCCGGCGGTGAGATGTCGCGCTTCCTGCTGGCCCTGAAAACCTGCCTGGCTGCCGCCGATTCCCACGTCACCCTGTTGTTTGATGAGATTGATACGGGTGTCAGCGGCCGGGTGAGCGGCGCCATGGCTGAGCTCCTGCAGCGCCTGGCCCAGCAGCGCCAGGTGTTCTGCGTCACCCACCAGCCCCTGGTGGCCGCTGCGGCTGACCACCACTTCCGGGTGTCGAAGCAGGTGGTGGAGGGCATCACCCACACCCGGGTGTCCCACCTGCGGGACACTCAGGCCCGCCAGGCGGAGCTGGCGGAACTGGCTGGCGGCGATTCGGGTGAGGCCCGCAGCTATGCCGCCAGCCTGTTGGACCAGCACGGTCGCTAGAACCGCCGCAGGTTTTCTGCTGCAGCTCTATGGCGCCATCCCAGGCCGTTGCCGTTCCGGCCCGCTGGAGTGGCGAGGCCATGCCGGATCAGAGTGGTCGACTGGCCCTGATCACCGGCGCCAACAGCGGCCTGGGCCTGGAGAGTGCCCGCGCCCTGCTGGCCGGGGGGGCCACGGTGCTGCTGGCCTGCCGCAGCCTGGAGCGGGCTGAAGCGGCCCGCAGGGGCCTGTTAGCTGGCCCTGGCTCCAGTGGTAGCCGTGGGGGTGGGATCGAGGTGCTGGAGCTCGACCTGGCCGACCTGGACAGCGTGGTGCGGGCGGCTGTCACCGTGGCGGAGCGCTTCGGGCGCCTCGATTTGCTACTCAACAACGCCGGCGTGATGGCGCCGCCCCGCACGCTCACCCGCCAGGGTTTTGAGCTGCAGTTCGGGGTGAACCACCTCGGCCACTTTGCCCTCACCCGCCTGCTGCTGCCGGTGCTGCAGGCCAGCCCCGGGGCGCGGCTGGTGCAGGTGACCTCCGGTGCCCAGTATTTCGGCCGCCTGAATTTTGACGATCTGCAGGGCGAGCGCCGCTACGACCGCTGGGCCGCCTACGGCCAGAGCAAGTTGGCCAACGTGGTGTTTGCCCATGAACTGCAGCGCCGCTACCCCGGGCTGCTGTCAGCGGCGGCCCATCCGGGCCTGGCCCGCACCAATCTCCAGCCCGCTTCGATTGCCGCCAGCGGCGCTCGCTTCGAGGGGGTGATCTATGGGCTGCTCGATCCCCTGTTCCAGAGCGCTGCCCAGGGGGCCCTGCCCCAGCTGTTTGCCGCCACCGCGGCGGAAGCGGAGCCCGCCGGTCACTACGGCCCCAACCAGTTCGGAGGGATGCGGGGTTGGCCGGCGGCAGTGCGGCCCGCGCCGGCGGCCCTGGATCCGGCCCAGGGCGAGCGCCTCTGGCAGTTGAGCGAGGAGCTGTGCCGCCGGGCCTGTCCGGCCTTTGCCCCTGAGCCCTAGGGGAGATCCGTAGACTCCTCGGTTCCTGAGCCGTCTGGATGCCCCGCGCCAAGAGCTCTGCTGCCGCCAGCTCTGCCGGCACCAGCAGAACCCTCGCCCAGACCGTTCACGAAAAGGTCCTCGATCCCAGCCGGGTGCTCAGCGGAGGCTCGCTGGAGGACGTGATCCGGGTGCGGGGCGCCCGCCAGCACAACCTCAAGAACGTCGATCTGACGATCCCCCGCAACCGGTTGGTGGTGTTCACCGGGGTGAGCGGCAGCGGTAAGAGCTCCCTGGCCTTTGACACGATCTTTGCCGAGGGCCAGCGCCGCTACGTCGAGAGCCTTTCGGCCTACGCGCGCCAGTTCCTGGGCCAGGTGGACAAGCCCGATGTGGATGCGATCGAGGGGCTGTCACCGGCGATTTCGATCGACCAGAAATCCACCAGTCACAACCCCCGCTCCACCGTTGGCACGGTCACGGAGATCCAGGATTACCTACGGCTGCTGTTCGGTCGCGCCGGCGAACCCCACTGCCCCCAGTGCGACCGCTCGATCCGGCCCCAGACCATCGACGAGATGGTGGACCAGATCCTCGCCTTGCCCGAGGGCACCCGCTATCAGCTGCTGGCACCGGTGGTGCGGGGCAAGAAGGGCACCCACGTGAAGTTGCTCGGGGGCCTGGTGGCCGAGGGCTTCGCGCGGGTGCGGATCAACGGCGAGGTGCGCGAGCTGGCCGACAACATCGAGCTCGACAAGAACCACGCCCACAACATCGAGGTGGTGGTGGACCGGCTGGTGGCCCGTGAGGGCGTGCAGGAGCGGCTTACCGATTCGCTGCGCACGGCCCTCAAGCGCGGCGACGGCCTGGCCCTGGTGGAGGTGGTGCCCAAGGCTGGGGAGGAGCTGCCGGAGGGGGTGGAGCAAGAGCGGCTCTACTCGGAAAACTTTGCCTGCCCGGTGCACGGCGCCGTGATGGAGGAGCTCTCCCCGCGGCTGTTCTCCTTCAACAGCCCCTATGGCGCCTGCGCTGACTGCCACGGCATCGGCCACCTGCGCAAGTTCACCGCCGAGCGGGTGGTGCCCGATCCCAGCCTGCCGGTGTATGCGGCGATCGCCCCCTGGGCCGATAAGGACAATTCCTATTACTTCTCCCTGCTTTATTCGGTGGGGGAAGCCTTCAAGTTTGAGATCAAGACGCCTTGGAACGAGCTCACTGACGAGCAGCGCGATGTGCTGCTCAACGGCAGCCGCGAGCCGATCATGATCCAGGCCGACAGCCGTTACCGCAAGAGTGCGGGCTACGAGCGGCCGTTTGAGGGGATCCTGCCGATCCTGGAGCGCCAGCTGCGCGACGCCAGCGGGGAATCGGTGCGCCAGAAGCTGGAGAAATATCTGGAGCTGGTGCCCTGCGCCACCTGCAAGGGGTTGCGCTTGCGGCCGGAAGCCCTAGCGGTGCGGGTGGGCCCCTATGCGATCCACGAACTCACGGCCGTGAGCGTGGGTGAGACCCTGCGGCGGATCGAGTCGCTGATGGGGGTGGGCGAGAGCGAAGGGGCCGAACCCTTGCTGACACCGCGTCAGATCCAGATCGGCGACCTGGTGCTGCGGGAGATCCGGCTGCGCCTGAAATTCCTGCTGGATGTGGGGCTGGATTACCTCAGCTTGGATCGGCCGGCGATGACGCTCAGCGGCGGCGAAGCCCAGCGCATCCGGCTCGCCACCCAGATCGGCGCGGGCTTGACCGGGGTGTTGTACGTGCTCGATGAGCCGAGCATCGGCCTCCACCAGCGCGACAACGACCGATTGCTCAACACCCTGTTGAAACTGCGGGATCTGGGCAACACCTTGATCGTGGTTGAGCACGACGAAGACACGATTCGGGCTGCTGACCACCTGGTGGACATCGGTCCGGGGGCGGGTGTGCACGGTGGCCACATCGTGGCGGAAGGCAGCCTGGCCAATCTTTTGGCGGCGGAGGATTCGCTCACCGGTGCCTATCTGAGTGGTCGGCGCGCGATCCCCACCCCGGCGGAGCGTCGCAGCAGCGGCACCCGGCGGATCACCTTGGTGGATTGCGCCCGCAACAACCTCTCCGGTTTCGATGTGGAGATTCCGCTGGGCCGGCTGGTGTGCGTTACCGGCGTGAGCGGCAGCGGCAAGAGCACGCTGGTGAATGAGCTGCTCCATCCGGCACTGGAGCACCAGCTGGGCTTGAAGGTGCCCTTCCCCTCGGGGCTCGGCGAGCTGCGCGGGATCAAGGCGATCGACAAGGTGATCGTGATCGACCAATCCCCGATCGGCCGCACGCCCCGCTCCAACCCCGCCACCTACACGGGGGCCTTTGATCCGATCCGTCAGGTGTTCGCCGCCACGGTGGAGGCCAAGGCCCGCGGCTACCAGGTGGGCCAGTTCAGCTTCAACGTGAAGGGTGGGCGCTGTGAGGCCTGCAGCGGCCAGGGGGTGAATGTGATCGAAATGAATTTCCTGCCCGATGTGTATGTGCAGTGCGATGTGTGCAAGGGCGCCCGCTACAACCGCGAAACCCTGCAGGTGACCTACAAGGGCCACACGATTGCTGATGTGCTGGAGATGACGGTGGAGCAGGCGGCCGATGTGTTTTCGGCCATTCCCCAGGCTGCCGATCGGCTACGCACCCTGGTGGATGTGGGCCTGGGTTACGTGAAGCTCGGCCAGCCGGCGCCCACCCTCTCCGGTGGTGAAGCCCAGCGGGTGAAGTTGGCCACGGAGCTCTCCAAGCGTGCCACTGGTAAAACGCTCTATCTGATCGACGAACCCACCACCGGCCTCAGCTTCTACGACGTGCACAAGCTGATGGATGTGATGCAGCGCCTCGTGGACAAGGGCAATTCCATCCTGGTGATCGAGCACAACCTCGATGTGATCCGCTGTGCCGACTGGATCGTGGATCTCGGTCCTGAAGGGGGAGACAAGGGAGGGGAGATCGTGGTGACGGGCACCCCAGAAGAGGTTGCCGAGCATCCCACCAGTCACACGGGCCGGTATCTCAAGCAGGTGCTGGAGCAGCATCCGCCAGCACCAGAGCTGTCCGCAGTGCCTTGAACCGGACTGGCTTCAGGGTGAGGGTTCTTCGCTGTTGACGCCGGCGTAGTGGCTGTTGCCGTCAGGCATCCAGTAGCTCAGATCGTTGTGCCAGAACGCCCGACCTGGCAGTTGGCGGGTGGTGAGTTTGGTGCTGGCCATGGCGGTGACCAGCTGACCCATCTCCACGGGGGAGAGATCGGTTTTGACATCGTCGCCGGCGATCTTCAGCAGCTCCGGCAGCCGGGCCAGGGTGGTGGGCTGGGCCAGTTTGCGAAACACCTCGGCCAGCACCAGTTTCTGCCGCTCCATGCGGCCTAGGTCGCCCATTTCATCGTGGCGGAAGCGCAGGAAGCCTTCCAGTTGCTCGCCCTTCAGCACCTGGCGGCCGGGGTAGAGGTCGATGTAGAGACCCTGGGCGTTGTCGACGTAGTACATGCGCTTGGGCACGTCGACCTCGACACCGCCGAGGGCGTCGGCCAGGTGCTCAACGGCCCGCAGGTTGACCCGCACGTAGCGGTCTACCGGGGCATCCAGCAGGCTGGTGAGTTCCTGTTTCAGGGCCCCCATGCCGCCGAAGGCATAGAGGGCATTGGCCTTGACGATGCCGTAGTCGGCCGATTCCACGAAGGTGTCCCGCGGCACCTGGGTGAGCTGGGTGGTGCCGTCCTTGAGCTGCACCGTGAACATCACATCGGTGTTGTCGCCCACCTTGTCCGTGCCGATCACCAGGATGCGCCGATTGGCGAGGCCGAAGGGATTGATCAGACTGGTGAGGTGTTGGGGCCCATGCATCAGGGCCGCCATCGCTCCACTGGCCAGCTGGGGCAGTGGCCCGGCCAGGCCATAGCCCAGGGCAATTCCCAACGCAAAGGGCAGCAGGGGGGGCGCCGGTTGCGGCGAGGGGTAGTGCCGGCGCGAGCAGCGGGTTTGGACCGGCCTGATTGGCGTTGCTCGCGAAGGTTGTGCAGGTCGGTGACCACAGCCCCGCGGCTGCTGTCGCGTCGGCTGCGACGCGGGCGGGGTTGGGCCTGGCTCATGGGGGCTCTTGCTGGCGGCACCA
>Ga0164293_10002991_pt1 | contig 14366 bp, 13 predicted proteins | sample GEODES118metaG_FD_111487 | JGI IMG/M metagenome (GOLD analysis project Ga0164293, IMG submission 111487) | Eutrophic lake water microbial communities from Lake Mendota, Wisconsin, USA - GEODES118 metaG | ecosystem: Environmental > Aquatic > Freshwater > Lake | place: USA: Lake Mendota...
AAAGTACCCTCAGGAGAGATTACAAACATTCCTTATTTAGAAGTTTTAGGAAAGTTCAGAAAAAAAGTTTTTTTATCAACTGGTATGTCGAATATTTATGAAATAAAAAAAGCTATAAAAACTTTAAGCACAAACGGAACAAAAAAAAATAATATAACGTTGATGCAGTGCACTTCAGCTTACCCAGCTCCTTATGATGAGATAAATCTAAACGTAATAGCCACACTTAGAAATATCTTTAAATTAAACATTGGTTTTTCAGATCACAGTTTGGGTGTCTATGCTAGTATTGCTGCAGTAGCATTAGGAGCAAAAGTTATTGAAAAACATTTAACTTTAAGTAAAAAATTAAAAGGTCCTGATCATAGAGCCAGTCTTGATCCAAAGGAATTCAAGTTTATGGTTCAAAGTATAAGAATAGTTGAAAAAACTCTGGGTGACAAAATAAAAAAAATTACGAAAACAGAGAAAAAAAATATAAGCATCATAAGAAAATCTATAGTAGCAAAGAAGAATATTAAAAGAGGAGAAAGATTTACAAATGAAAATGTAACAACAAAGCGTCCAGCAGGGGGGCTGTCACCAATAAATTGGAAAAAAGTAATTGGAAGAAAAGCTATAAGAAATTTTAGCTATGATGATTTTATATTGTTTAAATGAAAATTTGTATTGTCACAACAAGTAGATCTGATTTTGGTTTATTAAAAAATTTAATTTTTGAATTAAAAAAAGATTATTTTAAAGTCAAAGTAATTGCTGGGGGAACGCATTATTTAAAAAAATTCGGAAATACTTTTGCTGAAATTAAAGATTCAGGAATAAAAATAGACAGAGAAATTTATTCTAAAATTAATTCTGATAACGAAAAAAGTATCAGCCAAATTATTTCAAAACACATCACTTCTGCTGAAAAAATATTCAAAGAATTGAAACCTGATCTATTAATTGTATTGGGAGATAGACACGAAATACTAGCGGTAACAATTGCAGCTCATATTTCAAGGATTCCCATAGCTCATATTCACGGAGGAGAGTTAACGTCTGGAATCGTAGACGACGCTTTTAGACACTCTATAACTAAAATGGCACACATCCATTTTGCGGCAAATAAAATTTACAGAAATAGAATTATTCAACTAGGAGAAAGTCCACAAAATGTTTTTTCAGTTGGTGGAATGGGGGTTGATAACATTAAGAATATAAAATTATTATCACGAAAAAGTCTCGAAGAAATACTTAAAATAAAGTTTAATAAAAAAAATTTAATAGTCAGTTTTCACCCAGAAACTCTAAAAAAAAATAAAGCAGAAGAGCAGATTAATGAATTATTAAATGCATTAATCAAACTGAAAGATACGACCATAATATTTACTAGTCCAGGATTAGATCTTGAAAATATAATAATAATAAAAAAAATTAAAATTTTTATCAGAAAAAAAAAGAATGCATATTATTTCCCATCCCTAGGTCAGATTAATTATTTTTCAATTTTAAATACAGTGGATGCTATTATAGGAAATTCGTCTAGTGGAATATTAGAGATGCCAACTTTTAAAAAAGCCACGATTAATATAGGAGACAGACAAACTGGAAGGTTAAAAAGCAAAAGTATTATTGATTGCAAGATAAAAAAAAAGCAAATTTTAAATTCATTAAAAATAATTTATTCAGGTAAATTTAAAAATCAAATAATAAATTCCAAAAATCCATACGGACCTTCTGGAGCTTCCGTTAAAATAGTAAAGATTTTAAAAAAAATTAATTTAAAAAATATTTTAATAAAAAAATTTTATAACATTAAGAAGTAGATTATGAGAATTTTATTTATTGGATCAGCTAACAGTTCAAAATTTCTATTAAAAAAATGTTTTGAATTAAAACTAAATATAGTTGGTGTTTGTACGCAAAAAAATAGTAGAAACGATGATTTTTGTGATTTAAAAAAATATTTTAAATTAAATAATAATTTATCAATTTATACTAAAAATATAAATTCATACAAAAATTTTCTTTGGATAAAAAATAAAAAACCTGATTTAATATTTTGTTTTGGATGGTCCCAAATTTTAAGTAAGAATATAATAAAACTAGCGAAAAAAATGACAATTGGCTTTCATCCCTCTGAGTTGCCAAAAAACAGAGGAAAACATCCTATTATTTGGTCATTAGTTTTAGGTTTAAAAAAGACCGCTTCAACTTTTTTTATTATTAAAAATGAACATGTCGATAGCGGAGCAATTATTAATCAAAAAACAATTTTAATTAGTAAATCAGACAATGCATCAAGCTTATATAAAAAAATTATGACGACTTCATGTAATCAATTAAGATCTTTTATAAAAAAAATAGAAAATAATATACCTTTAAAATTTTATTTAAAAAAAAAAACTAAAACCAATTATTGGAGAAAAAGAATATTTAATGATGGCAGAATAGATTGGAGAATGTCAGCAACTTCTATATATAATTTGGTGAGAGCTTTATCAAAACCCTAAAATAACGCTTCATTTATTTATAAAAATAAAGAAATAAAAATTCTAAAAACTAAAATTATCAAGAAAAAAAATAATTTCTTAATTAATCATTTAGAACCAGGAAAAATTTTAAAAAAAACACATAATTATTTTGATGTTAAATGTGGAGAAGGTGTTATTAGGTTATTAGAAACTAGTAGATTTAATTATTTCAAAATTAAACATTATTTATGAAAAAAATTTTAGTAATAGCGCCACATCCAGATGATGAGGTATTGGGTTGTGGTGGAGTTTTAAGTTTACTAAAAAACAAGAAAAAATACTGGTTAGTTATAACCAAAATGCATGAAAAAGATGGTTATTTAAGTTCTCAGATAATAAAACGAGAAAAAGAAATTAAAAAAATTAGTTCTATTCTAAATTTTAGAAAAGTCATTAATTTAGGCTTTAGAGCTTCGAATTTAAATAAAGATCAATTAAATTTATTAATTAATAAAATGAGTGATATCATCAAATTTATTAAACCAGATACAATTTTTGCACCATATTTACACGACAGTCACTCAGATCATTTTTTTACAACATATTCATTAAATCACATTTTAAAGTCATTTAGATATCCATTTATAAAAAAATGTTATTTATATGAAACTCTTTCAGAGACAAACCTAGTTTCTCCAAAAAAAAAAAGATTTGTCCCTAATGCGTATTTTAATATTTCTACGGTTTTAAATAAAAAAATTCAGTTAATGAAGATATACAAGAGCGAAATAAAAAAACATCCTTTTCCCAGAAGCGCAAAAGCAATTAAATCTTTAGCCGTTATTAGAGGCTCGGAGTCCGGGTACAATTACGCCGAAGCTTATGAACTTATATTAGAAAAAAATAATTTAAGTTAATTGTAATGATCAATTATCCTGAACTAAAAAATTTTTTTATTACTGAAGTATCAACTATTGAAAATGCCATAAAAGTTATTGATAATAACGGCAAAGGTATTTGTTTAGTTATTGACAGTAAAAATAATTTAAAAGGCTTGTTAACAGACGGTGACATTAGAAGACTCTTGCTTAAAGGATCATATTTATTTGATAAAATATCTAAAAATTACAATAAAAATTTTTTTTATATTAAAAAAGATTATATTCATAAAATTAATCAAGAAGAAATTAAGAAAAAATTTTCTCACATACCAATATTAAAAAAAAGAAAAATTATATCATTACTTTTAAAAGATGATTTGCAAATTGAAAAAAGATCCAATTTTATTTTTATTTTAGCTGGAGGACTTGGAAAAAGAATGGGTAATTTAACTAAAAATTTACCTAAGCCGATGTTAAAAATTAATAAAAAACCAATTTTAGAAAATCAGATAAACCTCTTTAAGAGTAAAGGTTTTTATAATTTTATTATTTCGGTTAATTATCTTTCAAATAAAATTATTAATTATTTTGGAGATGGAAAAAAATTTGGAATAAACATTGAATATTTTAAAGAAAATTTTTTTTTAGGTACAGCGGGCCCATTATCTTTATTAAAAAACAAAAAAATTTTAAGTAATGTTATAATAATCAATGGAGACATATACGCCGATTTAGATTTTAGAAAAATATTAAATTATCATGAAAAAAATAATAATGATTTAACATTGTGTGCCACAAGACAACAATATAAGTTCCCATTTGGTGTCATTAATCAGAATACAAAAACTTTAGATTTTATAAATGAAAAACCTGAATTAAATTTTTTAGTTAATAGTGGGATTTACATTATTAAGCCAAAAATTTTGAAATTATTAAAATTTAATAAATATTTAGATATGAATAATTTTATAAATTTTTTAAAAAAAAATAAAAAAAAAATCGGAATATATTTAATTTATGAAAGATTTTTTGATATAGGAAATAAATCTCAATATAATAAGGTAAAAGATATTTTTAATAATTAGATCTTTTAATGTTTAAAACAAAAAAAATTCTTTGCATTATCCCCGCCAGATCTGGCAGTAAAGGCATAAGAAATAAAAATATTAAAAAACTAGGAGATCACCCTTTGATCGCTTGGCCAATAAAATCTGCTTTGAAATCAAGGTATTTGGATATGGTTTTAGTATCTACAGATTCATTGAAAATTTCAAAAATTGCTAAAAAATATGGCGCTGAGGTTCCTTTTTTAAGACCGAAAGAATTGGCAACTGATACAGCCACCACAGTTAATGTAATTAAACATGCAATTAAATTTTTAAATAAAAAACTTTATATTTTTGACTATGTACTTTGTTTAGAACCCACATCACCATTAACCTCGAGTAATGATATTGATAATGCCATAAAGATATTATCAAAAAACTATAGCAAAGCAGATTCGGTTGTAAGTGTTAGTTATTGCGGTCCTCAACATCCGGAATATTTATTTAAAAAAAAAAATAATAATTTATTAAAGAGATATTTAGATAAAAAAAAATATTCAAGAAGGCAGGATCTCAAAAATTGTTATTTTTTAGATGGTAGTTTGTATTTATCTAAAGTTAACTCTTTATTATCTAATAATTCGTTTGTAACTAGAAAAACTATGGCATTTATTGTACCAAAATATAAATCTTTTGAGATTGATGATAAAGTAGATTTATTAATCTACAGATCTTTAATAAAAAAAAAATATGAAGAATAATTTTTTAAAAAGATTAGAAAAATCAATACCAGGGGGCGCCCATACGTACTCCAAGGGTAGTGATCAGGTTTCAAAAAATTTTCCTGTAATTTTAAAAAAAGGTTTGGGAGCTTATGTATTTGATAATAATAATCAGAAATTTTTAGATTATGGAATGGGCTTAAGATCAGTTGGTATTGGTTATGCCAATAAACAAATATTAAATGCAGCTATTAAACAGGCCAAACTAGGAAATAATTTAAGCAAACCAAGTTATGTAGAGTTAGAAGCTGCTGAAAAAATTATTACATTAATAGATTCTGCCGAAATGGTGAAATTTACAAAAAATGGTTCATCAGCTGTAACTGCAGCAGTAAAATTAGCAAGAGCGTATACTAATAAAAAAATAATTTTAGTCTGCAAAGATCATCCATTTTTTTCTTATGATGATTGGTTTATCGGTTCTACAGTGATTAAAAAAGGAATTCCAAGGGATATCTATAACTTAACTAAAACTTTCAATTATAATGATTTAGATTCAATAAATAAATTAATAAAAAAATACAAAAATCAGATTGCTTGTTTAGTTTTGGAGCCATGCACAAATGTATGTCCCCAAATAGAAAATAAAACAGAACCTTGTTGCAATAAAAATATTTGCGACCGGGACTACCGAAATAAAAAACATTTTTTAAAGGAAGTTCAGGAAATTTGTAAAAAAGAAAAAATTGTTTTTATTTTAGATGAGATGATAACTGGATTTAGAAGACATTTAAAAGGAGCCCAATATGACTTTGGGTTAGATCCAGACTTATCAACTTTTGGAAAAGCAATGGCTAACGGGTTTTCATTATCCGCCTTAGTTGGGAAAAAAAAAATTATGTCATTAGGAGGAACTAAAAAAAAGAATTATGAGAGAGTATTTTTATTATCAACAACGCATGGAGCTGAAATGATAAGCTTAGGAGCATTTATAAAGAATTTAGAAATTTTTAAAAAAAGAAAAGTTATAAAAAAAATATGGAATTATGGTTCACTTTTGATAAACGAGTCTAATAAATTAATAAAAAAAAAAAATTTAGATAAATATTTATTTTTTTCTGGACCTGTCTATTCGCCAATTTACACCTGCTTAAATAAAAAAAAAAAAAATTCATTAGAATTTAGAACTTTATTTATTCAAGAGATGGCTAAACACCGAGTGCTTATCAATTATATTTCATTGACTTATAGTCATGGAAAGAATGAATTAAAGATTACATTAAATGCTTTAGAGAAAACTTTGGATGTTTACAAAAAAGCCTTAAAATATGGAGTGGGTAGATTTTTAAAAGGACAGTCTATAAAACCTGTTTTTAGGAGATACAATTGAAAAAAAATATTGTTTTTATTGGGGGCTCTGGACTAGTAGGATCTGCATTAGTTCAAGATAAGAAAATTAATCAATATTTTAATTGTATAAATTTTGATTTAATTAACAAAACAAATGCTTTTTTTTTAAAAACCGACGCTAGCAAACCAAAGCAAATTTTAAACTCAATCAAAAACATCTCCAAAAGATTTGGAAACATTTACGCAGTAATTAATTGCGTTTATCCCAAGGTTCTCCAAAGAGAAGATTTGCCGAATATTAATACAGTAAAATTTACCAAAGAAATTGTTAATCATTTAGGTATTTATTTAAATGTGACGCAGTGTTTTGCTAAGCACTTTAACAAAAATAATATTAATAAAATAATAAATTTTTCATCAATTTACGGATCCCAAATACCGAGATTTGAAATATATAAAAATACATCAATTAAAACTATGCCATTACAATATTCAATTATAAAGAATTCAATTAATACATTAACGAGTTATTCAGCAAAATTCTTTCTTAAAAAAAATATTAAAATAAATAATATTAGTCCCGGTGGTATTTTAGGATTAGGAGAAAATAAAAAATTTATAAAAAACTATGGTAAATTTACTTCTGATGGAAAATTATTAGAAAGAAGTGATATCGCTGGCCTAGTTTTTTTTTTATTGTCATCTGACTCTGATAAAATTACAGGTCAAAATATAATTATAGATGATGGTTTTGTATTATAAATAATTTATTATAATTTTGAAATGAAAATTTGAAAAATTATTTATTGAAATCATTTAAATCAAAAATTAAATTCATTTACTTTTATTTGGTATGAAAAAAAAAATTGCAATCATATTGACTTATAAATTCAATTTAAGTGATTACAATACTTGGAATTTTAAAAAACTTAAAAATTTATTTGATGTTACTTTTTTTGATCTTTCAGAATATTTTTTAATAAATCAAAAAGTAATTAATTCTTATAGAGTTAATTCCCTAGAAAATAAATTAGAAAATTATTATATTTTGAAAGATATCAAGAAATTTAAAATATTAATTAAAAATTTTGATTATATTTTGGACTATTCTAATTTATTTCTGAGTAATTATTACAAAAAAAATAAAATAAAGAATTTTTTGAGCGCATTAACTATAAATAATAATTCAAAAAAAATTGCTATCTTAAGTGGTTCATTGCCAAATTTTTTTCATCATAATTTTTCAAATAAATTAAAATTTATTTTTTTCATTACTTATATAATTTTATATTATAAAAAATTTTATTTTTTTTTTTTTTACATTAAAAAAATATTTTTTTTATTAAAAAAAAATATAAGACAAAATATAAAAATCAATAATAAATTTTTTTACGATTACGTGATGATATCTGATATTTTCTGGGAAAAATTTGTTAACTTAAACTTTTCAAAATCGAAAAAAATATTTACTCATTACAAGGATTACGAAAGATATTTATTTTATAAAAATACTAAAAAATTTAGATTTAATAATTATGTAACTTTTCTTGATGAAGATATATTTCATCATCCGGATTTCTTTGATTTTCACGATAGTCAGTTATATAAAGGAAAAAATATAAATCATTTAAAATCTGAATACTACTCATTGTTAAATAATTTTTTTAATAATTTTGAGAGACATACAGGTTATAAAGTTATTATTGCAGCACATCCTAAAACTGTTCTTAAAAAAAAGAATAATTATTTTAATAATAGAACTTTTATTCAAAATAAAACTTTTGAACTTATAAAAAATTCAAGTGGTGTCCTTGCACACTTCTCCAGTTCTATTTCAATTGCAATTTTACTTAACAAACCTATAACTTTGTTATTCGGAAAAATAATGTTTGACTTAGGTTATTCATCTAAAATTTTATCGATGTTTTTTGAAACTAAAGCAAGATTTGTGGATATGAATTCAGAAGAAATTAAATATTCAGATCTTATTGTGAAAAATAAATTTAATTTGAATAAACATTACATTAAAAAATATATTAAGCACCCAATGTTAAAAAAGGGATATTCAATGTGGGATAATTTATTAAAAAATTTAGTTTAAGCTTAGTAAACTAAAATCTTATGATTAAAAACATTAAAATTTTTTTTTTAGTACTAAATAGAAAAGAAAAAATCTCTTTTTTATTGATATTGTTTTTTTCAGCTGTCGGCGCAGCTTTAGAAATGCTAGGGATTGGATTGATTATTCCTATTATTTCTTCATTAAATAATCAATTAACGAATGGAATTTATATAAATAATGAAATTCTTAATATTTTTTCATTTTTTAGCATTTCTAACGATAAGTTTATTTTAGTATTACTTGTAATTTTTATTTTTATTTTTTCTTTAAAAACTCTTTTTTTTACAACTTTTACTTTTTTTAATGCAAAATTTTCAGCAGATTTAAATAGTAGCGTTTCTAAAAAAATATTTAATAATTACATTAATCAAGATTACTCTTTTTTTTTAAAAAAAGGATCTTCAACTCTAATACAAAACATAAATATTGAAATATCAAATTTTATTAATGTTTTCCTAGCTTCACTTCTAGTTTTCTTAAATGATATTATAATATTATTAGCAATCTCTTTAATTTTGATTTATATAAGTCCACTTAGTTTTTTTTTATTTATATCTATAATTGGTTTTTTTTCTTTAGTTTTTGTATATATTCTCAATAAATATTTAAAAAGATGGGGAAAGCAAAGGCAATTACATCAATTAATTTCATTGCGTCAATTGCAAGCAAGTATTCGAAATATTAAAGATCTTAAAATTTATAATTTAGAAAATAAATTTTATAAATATTTTAGTTCAGAGATTAGCAAACTTTCTAAGATTGACAAATATGTAAATTTTTTGTCAGTATTACCTAGATATTATGTTGAATTTTTTGGTGTTATTTGTTTTTTTTTAATTATAAATATATTTCTCTCATTTAATTACTCAAATGATCAAATAATTATTATATTAGGTGTTTTTTCTTTTTCTGCTTTAAAACTTTTACCTTCTATTAATCGAATTATTAACTCGTTTATCAAAATAAAATATTCTCAGGCATCATTACAAATTATTTATAAAGAAATGAATTTATATTTTTTAGATAAAAAAATTATTTCTAATAAAAAAAAAATAACTTTTGTTGATAAAGACATTAAACTTGAAAATGTTTTTTTTCTATATAATGGTCAAAATAATTATGTTTTAAATAATATCAATATTCAGATTGATTTTGGTAAGATAATAGGAGTAATTGGAGAAAGCGGATCTGGTAAAACAACATTAATAGATTTAATTTTAGGTCTTATAAAACCATCAAAAGGAAAAATACTTATAAACGGCATAGATATATTTAAGGATATCAGATCATGGCAAAGTAACATTGGTTATGTTCAGCAGTTTTCTTATTTTATTGAAGATTCAATTAAGAATAATATTGCCCTGGGGTCAAAAAAATATTCTTTAGATTTTAATAAGCTAAACCAATGTTTGGAAATAACTGGATTAAAAAAAATTATACAAAGATTACCAAAAAAAATTGAGACTCAAATAACTGAACTAGGAAATAACTTTTCCGGCGGTCAACGACAAAGACTATCAATAGCGAGAGCATTGTATGCAAATCCTAAAATTTTAATCCTGGATGAGGCTACAAATTCTTTAGACGATAAAAATGAAGAAAAAATTATAAAAAATATTATTGATTTTCAAAAAAATAAAACAGTTATAATTGTTACGCATAAGAAACAACTGCATAAATACTGCGATGTTGTTTTTGAAGTTAATAATGGAAACATAAAAAGAAAGAAATGAAAAATATAAAAAAAATATCTAATTGTTCTATTTGTAATAGTAAAATTGTTAAAGCATTAGATCTAGGAATGCATCCTCTGTGCGATGATCTTATAAAAATTAATTCTAAAAAAACATCCGAAGAATATCCAGTTAACATTTATTACTGCAAAAAGTGTTTAATTGCTTATCAAAGGTTTGTTGTTGATAAAAAAATCTTATTTCCAAAAACTTATCATTATAGGGCCAAATTAACCAAAGATGTTGTGAATGGCCAATTAGAACTTGTAAAAGATGTGAAAAAAATATTTAAAAATATTAAAAATAAAAATGTTTTAGATATTGGTTGTAATGATGGAACGTTATTAGATTTTTTTAGAAAAGAAAAATGCAGAACAATAGGAGTTGAGCCTACTAATGCAGCATTAGATGCATCAAAAAAACATAAAATATATAATCAATTTTTTGATGAGAAATTAGCGAGAAAAATTAAAAAAGATTTTAAAAAAATTGATTTTATTACATTTACAAATGTATTTGCTCACATAAATGATTTGGGTAAGCTTTTATCCTCATTAAAAATATTACTTGCAGATACAACTGCAGTTATTGTTGAAAACCATTATTTAGGCTCCATAATAAGACTAAAACAATTTGACAGTTTTTATCATGAACATCCAAGAACATATTCATTAAAATCTTTAATTGAAATTGGGAAAAAGATTTCTATGCAAATTTCAAATGTTAGTTTTCCAAAAAGGTATGGAGGCAATATAAGAGTAATATTTGAAAAAGAGACAAATAAAAAATTTATTACTCTAATTAAAAAAGAGTATTCGTTCTTCAGTTCATTAAAAAGACTAAAAAATGACATTTGGAAATGGAGAATTAGAAAAAAAAAACTAATAAAAAAATTAGTAAAAAAATTTGGCCCATTACCGGCAAAAGCGTTTCCAGGAAGAGCAGCGATATTAATTAAATTATTAAATTTGTCTAATCGCCATATCTCAGCTGTATATGAACAGCCAAACTCTAAGAAAATTAACTATTATGTTCCAGGCACAAGAATTAAAATAATTTCAGATATTTATTTAAAAAAAAATCTTAAAGAAAAAATTCCAATAATTAATTTAGCGTGGCACATAAGTAGTGAGATCAGAAAATATTTAAGACTTAATAAAATTAAAAATAAAATAATAGATATTGTAAATAATAAAGATTTTTAAATATATAAATGGTTGTTTATATCGTAGGAAGCGGAAGATGGGCTAAAGAAATATTCAAAGTTTGCTTTTTTGAATTGAAAATAAAGGAAATAGTCTTTGTTAGTACTAGAATAAAATTAAAAAAATGGATCAAAAAATTAATTAATAAAAAAAAAGTAATAAGATTTATTAAATACTTACCGCCTCATGATTCAAGATTTTCAAAAGTGATAATTTGCAATAATGTGGAAAAACATTATAAATCTGCTTTAGATGCTTTGCATAAAAATTATCAAATTTTTATTGAAAAACCTATTTGTCAAAACATAAAACAAATAAATAAATTACTTGAATTTAAAAATAGAATTTCTTGTTCAAAAATATTTTCATTTGATAAATCTTTAAAAAATTTTACTGAACTATTCAAGAATCAAAAAATAAAAAAAATATTTATTGAATGGCACGATCCTTTGATAGAAAAAAGATATGGTTTAATTAAAAAACATAATAGAAACATTGATTATATTTTTGATATTTTTCCTCATATTTTAAATCTTGCTGAAATTATTCTTAGGACAGATAATTTACATTTTATAAAATTAATAAAAATTATAAAAAACAATCGAGATTTTACAAACTTTATTTTTTGTTTAAACAATGTAGTATTTAATTGCAAGGTTAACAGGAACAAAATTGTAAGAAAGCGTTACATAAAAGTAATAACAAACAAAAAAATTTATATAATAGACTTTAGCGGAAATAATCATTTAAATTTAAAAAATAACGAGAACCCAAACAAGTTTTATTTTCAATATCAAAATAAAAAAAATAATTTAAAAAAAATGCTTAATTATTTCTTGAAATATAAAAAAAATAAAAATATTTTAAGTCTTAAATATCCTTTTTATTATATGAAAATCTATGATAAAATTTTTTTATAGAATATTAATTAATAAAAAATGAAAATTATTATACTCTGTGGTGGTTTAGGTACTAGACTAGGATTAGAAACTAAGATGACACCAAAGCCTATGGTAAAAATTGGTGGAAAACCAATTTTGGAACATATTATTAATATTTATACAAAATATGGATTTAAACATTTTATACTTGCTTTGGGTTATAAGGGTAAAATTATTCAAGAATATTTTAAAAATAATAGCAATATTAAATGTGTAAACACTGGTTTAAAATCAAATACTGGAGCAAGATTATATAAATTAAAAAAATATTTTAATGAGAACGAAAATTTTATGTTAACTTACGGTGACGGACTCTCTAATCAAAATATTAAAAAACTATTAAATTTTCATATTAAACATAAAAAAATTGGAACTATAACCGCAGTTAGACCACCCGCTAGATTTGGGGAGGTTATAATCAAAAAAAAAATATTAGTAGATAAATTCCAGGAAAAACCTCGCGTAAGTTCCAGTTGGATTAATGGTGGTTTCTTTGTTTTTAATTATAAAATTTTTAATTATATAAATGATACTAATGAAATATTTGAGTATGGCCCATTAGTTAGATTAGTTAAGGCTAAACAATTAACCGCATATAAACATAAAGGATTTTGGCAATGTATGGACACTCCAAGAGATAGAAAATTATTAGACAAAATTATTAGAAGCAAAAACACTACACTTAGCACTTTTTAATTAGTAATTTTTCTTTATTTATAAATAACTTAAAGGATTTATGATTTTATTTTCTATTTGCATTCCAACTTATAATAGACCGACAAGTTTAATTAATTGCTTACAATCAATAAAAATCGCGTCTAAAGTATTCGAGGCTAATTTTGATGTTTGCATCTCAGACAATAGCAATAATAGTAATAAAAAAATAATAAAAAAATTTAATAAATCTTATAAAATTAAATATTTAAAAAATAAAAAAAATATCGGTTTTGCAAAAAACTTAATTCAATCTACAAATCTTTCTAATGCAGAATTTATATGGTTGTTAGGCGACGACGATTTAATTTTACCCGATTCATTAAAAATTCTTACGTCGTTACTAAAAAATAAAAAAAATTCAGATGTGGATTTTTATTATCTAAATTCAGGTTCATTGAAAAAAAATTTGGAAAAAAAAAAATTAAACATTCTTAAAATGAAAAAAAAAAGCGATAAATTTTCAAAATACAATTTTAACGGTAAATTACCATTTAAAAATTTAATAAATCCTAAAATATCATTTGATTATTTAGGTGGAATATTTTTTTGTTTTTTTAGAAGAAACATATGGAAAAAAAATATCAAAGTTTTAAATAATTATAAATTAAACGATGCAAATATATTTCTTAGGTACGAAACTACCTTTCCTCACGTTAAAATTTTTTCTTATTCATTTATGAATTCTCAAGCTTATTTTTGTAAAAGAATATTTAGTATTAACACGATGTCTGAAAGAAACTGGTCTTCTGTTTATCCTTTAATTTCATCTATAAGAATAATTGAAAATCTTGAAATGTTTAGAAAGAACGGGTTAAATCTAATTAAGTTTTTAATGTATAAAAATCTTTCATTAAAAAATTTTATTCCGGATTTTATTTATTTATGTTTAAATAAAAAAAAATTAGGATTATCTGAATTAAATTTATATTCACATTTTTTTAAAAATATTATTTACCCAAATTTTTATTTATCAATTTTTTATTTTATCTTTAGAAAAATAAAGAAAAAAATACTATTAATTATCTGGCAAAAGAGTAAAGTATAATCGATATACTATGATTAATAAAAAAATTTCAATCCTTATACCAGTTTTTAATGAAGAAAAAAATGTAGTGGTTGCTTATAATAAAATTAATGACTTTTTTATTAGTCAATTAAAAAATTTTGAATATGAAATTATTTTTACTGATAAC
>Ga0164293_10002994_pt1 | contig 14363 bp, 15 predicted proteins | sample GEODES118metaG_FD_111487 | JGI IMG/M metagenome (GOLD analysis project Ga0164293, IMG submission 111487) | Eutrophic lake water microbial communities from Lake Mendota, Wisconsin, USA - GEODES118 metaG | ecosystem: Environmental > Aquatic > Freshwater > Lake | place: USA: Lake Mendota...
AGCGGCGGGTGCATCTGGGCCTGGGCATTCCTGCCAATGAGCGCATGGACTGGCTGGTGGAAAAAGCCCCCGAGCTGGGCGCGGCCAAACCTTTGCCCTTGCAGACCGCGCACAGCGTGCTGCGCCTGAGCGGCGAGCGCGCCAGCAAGAAGCGGCTGCATTGGCAGGCGGTGGCGACGGCCGCCTGCGAACAGTGTGGCGGCAACCGCCTGCCCGAAATCGGCCCCATCGCCGATTTGCCGCACTGGCTGGCCAGTGCCCCGAAAGCGCCGCTGCGCTGCCTGCTCTCGCTCGACGCACAAGCGCTACCGCTGGACACCTTGCTTGCACAGGCCAGCGCGCAGGCCGAAGTCGTATTCCTCAGCGGTCCTGAGGGCGGCCTTTCGGCCGGCGAGGAGGCGCAAGCGAGAGCCGCGGGCTTTGTACCCGTCAGCCTGGGCGCACGCGTGCTGCGGGCGGAGACCGCCGCCCTGGCCGCTTTGAGCTTGGCCGTGCTCGCTCGCGGCGGCTGAGCGGGTACACCTAGCGACGGCAGGCGCGTCGCACGGGGGTCAAGGCGCTACAGGCAGTGGCTGTATAAACGAGCCCTTATGAATGCAAACCTGTGGCTGCTGGTGGCCTGCCAAGGCCTGTTTTTTACCAACAATGTGACCTTCATCGCCATCAACGGTCTGGTGGGCCTGAGCCTGGCGCCGCTGGGCTGGATGGCCACGCTGCCGGTCATGGGCTATGTGGTCGGGGGGGCGCTATCGACCGGTCTGGTGGCGCGCACCCAAAAGAGCCTGGGCCGCAAGATGTCCTTCCAGATTGGGCTGGCCGTTGGCGGCGCCTCGTCCCTGCTGTGCGCCTGGGCCGCCTACAGCAGCAACTTCTGGCTGCTGGTAGCGGCCACGGTGGTGGCCGGCTACTACAACGCCAATGCGCAGCTCTACCGCTTTGCGGCGGCCGAGCTGGCCGCGCCCGCGGCGCGCGAGAAGGCGGTGTCGCTGGTCATGGCCGGCGGCCTGATCGGCGCGATTGCCGGGCCCAATCTGGCGGCAGCCACCAAGTCCCTGACAACGGTGCCTTTCGCCGGCGCGTATTTTTCGCTGGCTCTGGTGGCTGTGCTGGGCATGCTGGTGCTGTCCTTCATCGAGTTTCCACCAGCGCCGCCCAAAACCCATGCTGGCGGCGGTCGGCCGCTGTCGGAGATCGCTCGCCAGCCCACCTTCATCATCGCTGCCGGGGCAGGGGCACTCAGCTATGGGGTGATGAACCTGCTGATGGCGGCCACGCCACTGGCCATGCAGACCTGCGGGCTGCCGTTTTCCGATGCTGCACTGGTGCTGCAATGGCATGTGATCGGCATGTTCGCGCCTGGCTTTTTCACCGGGCATCTGATCAAGCGCCTGGGCACGCTCAATGTCATGACCATCGGGCTTATTCTCAATATTGCTTGCGTCATCGTGGCGGTAGCCGGCGTGGACCTGAGAAATTTTGAGATTGCGCTGTTCCTCCTGGGCGTGGGCTGGAATTTCCTGTTCACCGCCAGCACCGCCCTGTCGCTGTCGACCTACCGACCGGAAGAGCGCGACAAAGCCCAGGGGGCGCTCAACTTCTGCGTCTTCGCTGTGATGGCGGTGTCCTCCTTTGCCTCGGGCGTGTTGGTCACCTCGCAGGGCTGGACCTGGCTGAACCTGGGCTCCCTGCTGCCACTGGGCATCACCGGCGCGGGCCTGGCCTGGCTGGCCATCAACCGGCGCCCACCGCCAGCGGCCAGCGCCTGAACTTGGATTTGACCCTGGCCCGCCAGGATTAGGCGGGTAGCTGGGACATCACCTGCGCCACTGCAGTGGTGAGCTTCTTTGCGTAAGGCACGTGTAGGAATTCATTGGGCCCGTGCGCATTGCTCTTGGGCCCGAGCACGCCACAGACCATCATCTGCGCCTTCGGAAAGCCCTGACTGAGCAGACTCATCAGCGGAATAGTCCCACCCTGACCGATGGTGGCGCAAGGCGCGCCAAAACAAGCTTGCGAGGCGCTTTGCAGGGCCTGCTCCAGCCAGTCGGCCGTCGTCGGCGCATTCCAGCCATTGGCCCCGCCACCTCCTTCGAAGGTGACCTTGGCCTGATAGGGCGCGTTGTCTTCCAGCAGGGCTTTGAGGTCCTGCACCGCACGCGCCGCATCGACCAAAGGCGGCAGGCGCAATGAGAGCTTGAAGGCGGTGTAGGGCCGCAGCACATTGCCGGCATCGCGCAGGGCGGGCAGGCCCTCAGCGCCGGTCACACTCAGGGTGGGCCGCCAGGTGCGGTTGAGCAGGGCCTCCACCGGGTCTCCGGTCATGGGCAGGGTGGGCAGGCTGGCGCCGCCGCAATCGTGGTGGGCCCAGGGAAAGCGCTGGTAAAGCTCCTCGCCGAGGATCTGCGCGGTCACCTGTGCCTGCGCCAGCCTGTCAGCCGGCACCTTGCAGTGAAACTGCGGCGGCAGCAGGCGGCCGGTCGCGCTGTCTTCGAGCCGCTCGAGCAGGTGGCGCATGATGCGAAAGCTCGAAGGCACCACGCCGCTGGCATCGCCCGAATGCACGCCCTCGGTCAGCACCTCGACCTTGAGCGTGCCGGTCAGGTTGCCACGCAAACTGGTGGTCAACCACAGCTGATCGTAATTGCCGGCGCCCGAATCCAGGCAGACCACCAGGGCCACATCGCCCAGCCGCGGCCTGAGCGCGTCCACATAAGGCAGCAAGTCGTAGGAGCCGCTTTCCTCGCTGGTTTCGATCAGCCCGACGATGCGCGGATGCGGCAGGGCCTGGCTTTTGAGCGCCTGTATGGCAGCGACGCTGGCATAGATGGCGTAGCCGTCATCGGCGCCGCCGCGACCATAGAGCTTGCCGTCCTCGTAATGGGCGGTCCAGGGACCGAGGTCGCTGCGCCAGCCCGCAAATTCGGGCTGTTTGTCCAGGTGGCCGTACATGAGCACCGTGGGCTGTGCGGCGTTAGAGCCTGCGGGCACCGGGCGGGTGGCGGCCACCTCAAAAAAGATGACCGGTGTGCGCCCGGGCAGTCGCAGCACCTCCAGCCTTAAGCCAGGCACTTTTTGCGCCTGCACCCAATCAGCGGCTTGCCGCACCACGGTATCAATATGGCCGTGCTCTGCCCACTGCGGATCGAACATCGGTGACTTCGCGGGGACGGCGATGTAGTCGCTCAGCCGCGCCACGATGTCCTGATCCCATTGGGCGCTGATTTGCTCCAGGGCCAATGCACTGTTGAGAACGGCGGCGGGCAGCGGGGCATTCATGGTGGGCTCCAAAGGTTCAGGGCAGCAAAGCCTCAGTGTGCGCCGAAATCCAGGGCCTGTGTTGCTGCTCGAAATCCGCGACTCAGGAGCCGCGCTGCAACTTGAACACCGCCCGGCTGGCCCGGGCATTGGGCCACCAGCGCACCGGCCGGCCCTCCTGCAGGCCAAACTCATCGAGGATGCGCAGCTGGTTCCTCTGCGCCAGGGCACGAAAGTCGCGCAAGGTACCGACTCGGATATTGGGCGTGTCATACCACTGGTAGGGCAAGACCTTGGTCACCGGCATACGCCCGCGCAGCACCGCCAGCCGGTTGGGCCAGTGGGCAAAATTAGGGAAGGCGACGATGGCGGTGCGACCCACGCGGGCGGTCTCACGCAGCATCACCTCGGCATTGCGCAGGTGCTGCAGGGTGTCAATCTGCAATACAACATCAAAGGAGCTGTCGGCAAACAAAGCCAGCCCCTCTTCCAGATTGAGCTGAATCACATTGACGCCGCGGGCCACACAGGCTTGCACATTGGCATCGTCAAGCTCGACCCCGTAACCGCTGCAGCCGCGCTCGCGCATCAGGTAAGACAGCAGCTCGCCGGTGCCGCAACCCAGGTCGAGCACCCGTGAGCCGGTTGGCACCAAGGCGGCCAGGGTTTGCAGGTCGGCGGAAGCTGAGGCCTGGTTCACAAACTCACCCGGTCAAAGTAGGAGCGCACCACCGCCGTATAGCGGGGGTCGTCGAGCAAAAAAGCGTCATGGCCGTGCGGTGCATCGATTTCGGCATAGCTCACGTCACGCTGATTGTCGAGCAGGGCCTTGACCAACTCGCGGCTGCGCTTGGGCGAAAAACGCCAATCGGTGCTAAAGCTCACCAGCAAAAATTGGGCGCGCGCAGCTGCAAAGGCCCGGGCCAGATCGCCGCCATGCGCGCGCGCCGGGTCAAAATAATCCAGCGCCCGAGTGATTAGTAAATAGGTATTGGCGTCAAAGTATTCGGCAAATTTGTCGCCCTGGTGGCGCAAATAGCTCTCGATTTCAAACTCGATGTCCTGGGTGGTGAACTGGTAGGGGCGACCTGCAGTGAGCTGCCCGGCCACTGCCCTGAGCTCGCGGCCGAACTTCTCGTTCATCACATCGTCGCTGAGATAGGTGATGTGTCCGATCATGCGAGCGATGCGCAGGCCCCGCTTGGGCAAAACCCCGTGACGGTAAAAATGCCCGCCGTGAAAATCGGGGTCGGTCACGATGGCGCGGCGCGCCACCTCGTTAAATGCAATGTTCTCAGCGGTCAAGTTGGGCGCGCTGGCCACCACTACAGCGTGGCGTACTCGCTCGGGATACTGCAAGGTCCAGCTTAAGGCCTGCATGCCGCCGAGGCTGCCACCCATGACCGCAGCCAACTGCTCAATGCCCAGGCGGTCCAGCAGCCGGGCCTGGGCATGGACCCAGTCTTCAACGGTGAGCACCGGAAAGTCGGCGCCGTAGATCTGCCCCGTCTCAGGATGGCGGTGCATAGGCCCGGTCGAGCCGAAGCAGGAGCCCAGGTTGTTGACGCCGATGACAAAAAACCGATCGGTGTCCAGCGGCTTGCCCGGTCCGATCATGTTGTCCCACCACCCTTGTGAGCGCGGCAGTAGCTGTCCCTGCGCATCCAGGTAGACACCCGCCACATGGTGCGAAGCGTTGAGCGCGTGGCAGATCAGCACCGCGTTATTGCGCTGGGCGTTGAGCTGGCCGTAGGTTTCATAGCTCAGGTCGTAGGCGCGCACGCTAGCCCCGCTGGCCAGGGCCAGCGGCTGCTCAAAATGCATGGACTGCGGCGTCGCGATGAGTGTCAAAACTGGCCTCGGAAAATACAAAACCCGGCATCGCTAAGGCGATCCGGGCTGTGCGGGTGTCGTCTTTAGCTGAATTTTTTGAGCGCCCGCAAGCTGAGCAAATCGGCGCTGAGTTGGGAGTATATCCCGCTCAAACACCCGATTTGAAGCTCGGCAGTGCCAGGGCAAGCAGCCCCAGTACCGCAAAAATCAGCGCGCTGATGCGGTGCACCAGGGCGATCGGCAGGCGCCGGGTCAAGCGCTCGCCCAGCCAGACCACCGGCACATTGGCCAGCATCATGCCCAAAGTAGTGCCCACCACCACCTGCAGCAGCGCGTCATAACGCGCCGCCAGCATGACGGTGGCCACCTGGGTCTTGTCGCCCATCTCGGCCAGAAAAAACACCACCACCGTGGTCAGCAGGACGCCAAAGCGCGGAGCGTCACCGCCTTCGCCCTCATCGAGCCTATCAGGGATGAGCATCCACACCGCCATGGCCAGAAAGGACAGGCCCAAGCCCCAACGCAGAATTTCGGGTCCAAGCACGTTGGCGATCCAGACGCCCAGTGCACCGGCCAAGCCGTGATTGGCCAGCGTGGCGATCAGAATGCCCAGGGCGATGGTCCAGGGCCGCTTGTAGCGCGCGGCCAACACCAGCGAGAGCAATTGGGTCTTGTCACCCATCTCTGCCAAGGTCACCAGACCCGTGGAGACCAGCAAAGCTTCCATGAGTGCCGGCATTTTATTACGCAGCCTGCGCCGGTCTGGCCATGAGGGGCCCCTAGGCATGCACCGATGATGGGCGCAAGCCACGCTCAGCACGAACAAGGCGCATTTCTTGCTTTATTTTGGTGCGGGCGCTGTAACCCATGGATTTATGCACCAGGTTGCAGCATTTTTATGTCTTTAAGCCAAAAATTCTTATGGAAGCACTGAAACAGGGATCAGATGCATTGTTCATCTTGTTAGGGGGCATCATGGTGTTGGCCATGCATGCGGGGTTTGCCTTCCTGGAGTTGGGCACGGTACGCAAGAAAAATCAGGTCAACGCTCTGGTCAAGATCCTGGTCGACTTTTCGGTCTCCACCGTGGCCTACTTTTTAGTGGGCTACAGCGTGGCCTATGGCAGCAGCTTTTTTGTCAGCGCCGAAACCCTGGCCGCCAAAAATGGCTACGAGCTGGTCAAGTTTTTCTTTCTCCTGACCTTCGCAGCTGCCATCCCGGCCATCATTTCGGGCGGCATCGCCGAGCGGGCGCGTTTTTACCCGCAATTGATCGCCACGGCGGTCATCGTTGGCCTGGTCTACCCGTTTTTTGAGGGGATCGTCTGGAACCAGGCCTGGGGCGTACAAGCCTGGATCAAGGCTCAGACCGGCGACGAGTTCCATGATTTCGCCGGCTCCGTGGTGGTCCACGCGATTGGCGGCTGGCTTGCGCTGCCGGCCGTGCTGTTGCTGGGCGCACGCAGCAACCGCTACCGCAAGGACGGCGCTATTTCGGCCCACCCGCCGTCAAACATACCGTTTTTGGCCCTGGGCGCCTGGATTCTGACGGTGGGCTGGTTTGGTTTTAATGTGATGAGCGCACAGACCATCGACAAGATCTCAGGTCTGGTGGCTGTTAACTCTTTGATGGCCATGGTCGGCGGCACCCTGGTGGCGCTGATCCTGGGCCGCAATGACCCTGGTTTTGTCCACAACGGTCCTCTGGCCGGCCTGGTGGCCGTTTGTGCGGGCTCGGACCTGATGCACCCTCTGGGCGCCCTCGTCGTCGGTGGGATTGCGGGTGCCATTTTCGTGGTGATGTTCACGCTCACACAGAACCGCTGGAAGATCGACGACGTGTTGGGCGTCTGGCCCCTGCATGGGCTGTGCGGCGCCTGGGGCGGGGTGGCCGCAGGACTGTTTGGCAGCAAGGCGCTGGGCGGTCTGGGTGGCGTCAATCTCAGCGCGCAATTGCTGGGCACGGCGCTGGGCGTGGCCTGGGCTTTGCTGGGCGGCTGGGTGATTTATGCCACGCTCAAAGCAACCATGGGCCTGCGCCTATCGCAGGAAGAGGAGTTTGAGGGGGCAGACCTCAGTCTGCACCGCATTGGTGCGACGCCGGACCGTGAGGTGAACTGGTGAAACCGGCGTGAGGCTTTGCTTGGTTCTGGGCCGCACCGTCAGCGAGGCCCAAGCGCTAGGCCACGGCCAGCGGTGTTTTCTCACCACAGATGCCCAATCAGGGGTAATTACCAGTTACTTTTATATACCCTTTCGCCTGGGGCTCGCGCATAATGGTAGAAGCGTGGCCTGAAAATGGCCCGCTAATTGGGTGATCGGTCAGTTTCGCGCGCTGTGCTTTCGGGACTCCATCGCTTTTTTCTGTGTTTTAGAGGAGTCCCTGAATGGGCAACAAACTTTACGTCGGCAACCTGCCGTATTCCGTGCGCGATGAAGATCTGCAGCAGAGCTTTTCGCAATTTGGCTCTGTGACCAGCGCCAAGGTCATGATGGAGCGTGACACCGGTCGCTCCAAGGGCTTCGGCTTTGTCGAAATGGGCAGTGATGCTGAGGCACAAGCCGCCATCAACGGCATGAACGGCCAGTCGCTCGGCGGCCGCAGCGTCGTCGTCAATGAGGCTCGCCCGATGGAAGCACGTCCTCCCCGTAGCTTCGGCGGCGGCGGTGGTGGTGGTGGCGGCGGTTACGGCGGCGGCGGCGGCGGCGGTGGTCGCTCCGGCGGCGGCGGCTACGGTGGTGGTGGTGGCGGCGGCGGCGGTGGCGACGGTGGCTTTCGCAGCCCCTATGGCGGCGGTGGCCGTGGCGGCGGCGGCGGTGGCCGCGGCGGCTACTGAGCCCTCACCGGCTTGAGGCACCCCAGCGGGTGCCTTGATAAACAAGGCCTTGCAGTTTGCGCTGCAAGGCTTTTTTGTTTCAACGCGGCGCCAAAGTGGCCTTGACCCGCCCCTTCAACTCGGCCACACGGCTTTGATGGTCGTAGCTCAGGCTGTCGGCCGAAAATCGGTCCTGTCCACTGATCAGCACCGCTGGCTGAGGTGAGCGCAGCCAATTTTCTTGCGTGTTGATGATGAGCAGTTCGCCGCGCAACTCCTGACGGGGCCACTGCCGTCCGTCTGCCTGGGGGCCGGCCTCGCGAACCACCACCGCGTTTCCCATCAGCTGCATTTGCGAGCCGTCGTCCTGGGTGCGGGCCTTCAAGGCGGTGGCGCGGGTGACGCGAGCATCGGGCCCCACGGTGAGTAGACGGGGCTGGTCGACCTCCAGAGTCTTGTTGTCGCTGTAGTGGCGGATCTCGGCGCCGGCCAATTCGTTTTGAATGCGCCCAGAGGCGTCATAGGTCTTGATCACCGCGCCGCGCATGAAAAAATCCACCTCATGCGCCCGCGCCTTGGGCTTCTCCTGAGGCTGGCTAAGCGCAGGTGTGCGCTGGACCATCCAGTAAGTGGCCAAGGCCAGCGCGCCCATGAGCAGCACCGGCAGGTATATCGAGACGGACTCCCAGCCGCGCTGCAGCCAACGGCCGCTGCGGCCGAGCAGCGCTGCGGCCAGGCCCATCAGATCAGCAGGACGCGTCATTGCAAATACTCGTCCAGGATTTGCTTGTAGCGACCGCTGGCCACCAACAAGATGTCACACCACTGGCGCGCCGCCCCATGGCCGCCGCAGGCCTCGGTCACATGATCGGCCAGGGCGCGCACCTCGACATGGGCATTGGCCGGCGCCGCGCTGATGGCCGCGCGGCGCATGACCGGCAGATCAGGCCAATCGTCGCCCATGGCAGCGGCCTGCGGCCAATCTAGCCCCAGGGCCTGCAAGGTTTTTTCTGCCGCCGGCACCTTGTCCTCGGTGCCGAAATGGGCATGGCTGATACCCAGCGCCTGCACCCGTGCCCGCAAGGCGGGGCTGTCCCGACCGCTGATCACCACCGGCGTGATGCCAGCGCGCTGCAGCATTTTCAGACCGTGGCCATCGAGAGTGTGAAAGCGCTTGATGGTTTCGGACGCACTGGCCGCTGCATCAGCCAGAGCAGAGACCGCCGCACGCTCGCTGAAATACAGGCCACCGTCGGTGAGCACGCCATCGACATCGAAAAAGGCCACGCGCACGGGCTGCGCCTGCAGCAGCAACTCAGGCGCGATCTGCAGGGCCGGCATGAATGAATCGCTAAAAGACAGCTTGCCCATCAGATCACCTTGGCCCGCATCAGGTCGTTGCTGTTGAGCGCCCCGACCAGCTTGCCCTGTGCGTCGACCACCAACACGCTGGTGATGCGGTGGAGCTCCATCAGCGCTGCCGCTTGCGCTGCCAGCGCGTCGGGCCGCACGGTGCGCGGGCCCCGGTGCATCACGTCTTGGGCACACAAGCCCCGCAGATCCTGGCCTTTTTCCACCAAGCGGCGCAGATCACCGTCGGTGAAAATGCCCTGCACCGCGCCCTGGGCATCGACCACTGCTGAGGCACCCAAGCCCTTGCTGCTCATCTCGCGCATCAAATCAGAAAATGTCGCTTGCGCGCTGACCTGCGGCACCGCCGCGCCCGAGCGCATGACGTCGGCCACCAGCGTGAGCAGCTTGCGACCCAAGGCGCCGCCCGGGTGCGAGCGCGCAAAATCCTCAGCTTGAAAGCCGCGGGCATCGAGCAGCGCCACCGCCAAGGCATCGCCCAGGGCCAATTGCGCCGTCGTGCTGGCTGTCGGTGCCAGGTTGAGCGGGCAGGCCTCCTGCGAGACGCTGCTGTCGAGCACCACATCGGCGTGTCGGGCCAAAGGAGAGTCCAGTCCGCCGGTGATGGCGATCATCGCCACGCGCTGACGGCGCAGAGTCGGCAGCAGGCTGTTGATCTCCTCGCTCTGGCCGCTGTTGGAAATGCCCAGCACCACATCGACCTCGGTGATCATCCCCAGATCGCCATGACTGGCCTCTGCAGGATGCACAAACAAGGCGGGTGTGCCCGTCGAGGCCAGGGTGGCGGCGATCTTGCGCCCAATATGGCCACTCTTGCCCATGCCCATGACCACCACCCGACCGCGGCAAGCCAGCATCAACTCCACCGCGCGCACAAAAGGTTGACCGACCCGATCAGCCAGGGCCTGCACCGCGGCGGCCTCAATGCTGAAAGTCTGCTTTGCCAAGGCCAGGCATTGCTCGGGGTTCAGGCCAGAGGAAGAGCTCATGTGAGCATTCTAGTCAGCGACCCGCGCGGGGCAGACCATTTCCGACCTGAAGCTTGCTCGCCGGAGCATCGGCTACCATGAACCAATGTCTGGGCTAGAGCTGACCTTGTTTTACCTGCTGGCTGCGGTGCTGGGGGTGGTCGCCTGCCGCTCGCTCAAGCTGCCGCCCATGCTGGGCTACCTGGCCGTCGGGGTGCTGATCGGACCCAATGCACTGGCGCTGGCACAAAGCGCCGATAGCGTTCACTACCTCGGGGAGTTCGGGGTGGTGTTTCTGATGTTCGTCATCGGACTGGAATTCAATCTGGGCAAGCTGCGCGCCATGCGCCAACATGTGTTCGGACTGGGCCTGCTGCAGGTGGTGCTGACCATGGCGCTGATCCTGGCCGGCGCCTTGTTGCTGGGTTACCTGGCGCCGCGGTTGTGGAACCTGTCCTGGCAAGGCGCACTGGCCCTGGCCGGCGCGGCGGCCATGAGCAGCACTGCACTGGTGGTCAAGCTGCTGTCCGAGCGGCTCGAGCTCGACAGCGAACACGGCCACCGCGTCATGGGCGTGCTGCTGTTCCAGGACTTGGCGGTGGTGCCGCTGCTGGTCCTGATTCCGGCGCTGGGCTCGCCGGCCGAGCAGTTACTCGGTGCGCTGGCCCTGGCCATGGTCAAGGCGGCTGTGCTGGTCGGGCTGCTGCTGACCGGCGGCCAGCGGGTGATGCGCTGGTGGCTGACGCTGGTGGCGAGGCGCAAGAGCGAAGAGTTGTTTGTGCTCAATCTGCTGTTGGTGACCCTGGCGCTGGCCTGGCTGACCGAGTTGGCCGGCCTGAGCCTGGCACTGGGCGCCTTCATTGCCGGCATGCTGATTTCCGAGACCGAATACAAACACCAGGTGGAAACCGATATACGGCCCTTCCACGACGTGCTGCTGGGGCTTTTCTTCATCAGCATCGGCATGATGCTCGACTGGCGCGAAGTGGCCGAGCATTGGCCGCTGGTGCTCCTGTTGCTGCTGGTGCCGGTGCTGATCAAGCTGGTATTGATCGCCCTCCTGGCCCGCAGCCTGGGCGCCAGCGACGGGGTGGCGCTGCGCACCGGCCTGTACCTGGCGCAGGCCGGCGAGTTCGGCTTTGTGCTGCTGGCGCTGGCTCAAGATGGCAAGCTGGTGCCGCCGCAGTTGCTCAACCCGGTGCTGGCCGCCATGGTGCTATCGATGCTGGCAGCGCCCTTCATCATCATGCAGGCCAATGCCATCGTCATGAGGCTGGTGGCCAATGAGTGGATGCAGCAGTCGCTGCAGATGACGCAGATCGCTCGCAAGGCCATCAACACCACGCGGCATGTGATCATCTGTGGCTATGGCCGCTGCGGCCAGAACCTGGCGCGCATGTTGGACAAAGAGGGCATTGCCTATATCGCCCTGGACCTGGACCCGGACCGGGTTAGGCAGGCGGCAGCAGCCGGCAACTCGGTGGTGTTTGGCGACGCCGTGCGCCTGCCCTCCCTGATGGCCGCGGGCCTGGCCCGCGCCAGCGCCGTGGTGGTGACCTACCTGGACACACCCAGCGCGCTCAAGGTGCTGGCCAATGTGCGCGAACACGCGCCAGCGGTGCCAGTGATTGTGCGCACCGTCGACGACCACGACTTGGAAGCCCTGCAAGCGGCAGGCGCCACCGAGGTGGTGCCCGAGGCCATTGAAGGCAGCCTGATGCTGGCCAGCCATGCGCTGGCCCTGGTGGGCGTGCCCATGCGCCGCGTGATCCGCGTGGTGCAAGAGCAGCGCGACGCGCGCTACAACCTGCTGCGCGGCTACTTTCATGGCGCCGACGACATGGGCGAGCACGAGGTGGACCAAGAGCGCCTGGCCACCGTGAATTTGCCTCAGGGCACCAGGCTGGCTGGCAAGCGGCTGGAGGCACTGGCCTTGCACGCCATGGGCGTGCGGGTGCTGAGCTTGCGCCGAGCGCAAGGTCAAACCGTGGTCCTGGCCGAGGACAGCACGCTTGAAGGTGGCGACACCTTGGTGCTCTCGGGCCGGCCTGCTGGTCTGGCCTTGGCCGAAGAAAAGTTACTCAAATGATCCAGCGCCGTATTTTTTTAAGCGCCACCAGCGCAGCTGCACTTGGTCTGTGGGCAGGCCCATTCACCCAAATTCAGGCCCAAGCCCCAAACAGCGACGCCACGGCCTTTGCACGGCTGGTGACCCAGGGCGGTTGTGCCGTGCTGATTCGCCACGCCCAGACCGAGTCCGGCATTGGCGATCCGCCCGGTTACCGCCTGGACAACTGCAGCAGCCAGCGCCAGCTCAGTGCAGCTGGGCGAGCGCAGTCCGAGCGCATGGGCCAATGGTTTGCGGCCCGTCAACTCAAGCCCAGCGCCGTGCTGAGCAGCCAGTGGTGCCGCTGCAAAGACACGGCCTCACTGGCTTTTGGACTGGTCACCGAATGGACGGCGCTGAACTCGACCTTTGACCAAAGCGCCAAGCAGCCGGCCCAAACCAGCCAACTGCGCGAGCGGCTGCGGCAGATCAAGCCAGGCCAGTTTGAGGTGTGGCTGACCCACCAAGTGAACATGACGGACCTCAGCCGCGAGTACCCGGCCATGGGCGAGGCTTTTGTGGTCGATGATGCGGCCCGCTTACAAGGCCGCATGGCTTTTGGCTGAGGCCTTGTTTCAGCGCGGCCCGGCCGCTCAGGGTTAGTCCCGCTTTGCACGACCCCGATCGCTACCTCACCATCGCGCCATGCCGCGCACAGCCACCACCGTCACTGACACACTGAGCAGCCACTTGGTTCCGGTGCAGTCCTTTACCGACGGCTTGGTCGGGCCGCGCTTTGGCATCCGTTCGCAAAAAATGGCCGCCGGCGACAGGCGACTGCACCGCCATGATTACTTCGAGATCCTGTTTTTCGTGGCCAGCGGCACTCAGCAGCGCATCTACTTGCGCGACTACCTGAGCCGGCGCGGCAGCATCTTTTTTGTCTCACCCATCCTGGGTGGCGCTGGACGGCGCGCCGGGCTTTTCACCCTGGCTGATGCGCAAGGACATGAGCCTGGGCCTGGACCTGGCCAAGTCGCTGGAGATGCCCATGCCCCTGTCGAATGCCGCCAGGGATTTTCTGCAGGCGCTGATCAACTCCGGCGACGCCGAGGCGGACTTCACGCAAGGGTTGATGCAGCAGCAGGCCCGCGTGTCGGGCTTGGAGATGGCGCCGGAGAAGGGTGCAGGCCACTGAAGCTGCTGGAGAAGGACTCTAAACGGCGCTGAGCAAGGTGAACTGGCTTCGCGGCAAAAGGCGGCGAAAGTCCCGGTCAAAGCTCACCAGATGCTCCCCCGCATGCAGCACGGCCGCAGACAGCCAGGCATCTGGCACATCATTGCCACTGAGCTGCTTATTCAGACAGAGTTCACGCAATATCGACCACTCCGGACCCAAGGGGGCCAGATTCACGCCAGGGCCAGCCAGGAGCGCATCGACGTAGGCCACGGCATCCTCGATTGGCGTGGGCTGCTGAAAAATTCGAGGGCTGGTCACCAATCGCAAAAAGCTGGCCATCACCATGGGCATGAGCGTGAGCGCCGTGCCCGCTGCTGCGGCAGCCAGTGCCTGTTCGAGCCACTTGCGCGCCACCTCGTGGTGTGGGTGATCCACGCGGGATGCGGCCACCAACACGTTGACATCAGGCGTCATCGCCCATGGCCTCGAGCATGGCCTTGTTGCTCAGCGGATTGACGCCCGCCACCAGACCACCCCGGCCCGTGTAGACAGGCAGGCGAATGCGCGAACGCCTGGCCTGCGCCTGGGCACGAAGCCGCAATTGCAGGCCTTCCTCGATCAGTCGGGTCAGGCTGGTGCGCTGCTGGGCTGCCAGCGCCTTGGCGTCCGCGAGCAGCTGATCGTTGAGATTGAGCGTGGTCTTCATGGGCCCATGATACAGATTTCTGTACCCGACTTTCAAGCCCCAAGCTGGGGCGCCCCTCAATCTTGAGGCTTGATCCCCGCAGCCTTGACGATCTGCTCGCAGACCTTGAACTCCTGCGCCAGGAAGTTCCTGAAGCCGTCCACGGTCATGGGCAGGGGGTCTGCGCCCAGCTTGGAAAAGCGTTCCT
>Ga0164293_10002995_pt1 | contig 14363 bp, 1 predicted proteins | sample GEODES118metaG_FD_111487 | JGI IMG/M metagenome (GOLD analysis project Ga0164293, IMG submission 111487) | Eutrophic lake water microbial communities from Lake Mendota, Wisconsin, USA - GEODES118 metaG | ecosystem: Environmental > Aquatic > Freshwater > Lake | place: USA: Lake Mendota, Wisconsin...
GCTTCAGCACTCTTTTGCGCATCCGTTGCGGCGGCGATTTTTTCCTCAGTTGCCTTTAACGCTGCATCAGTTGCAACCTTAGCCGCTGTCGCCGCGCTAGCTGCCTCTGATTGCTCAGTTGCAATTCTTGCTGCTACCGCAGAAGCCTCTTGATTTGCATTATTTGACGCTATTTTTGCGGCCTCAGCTTGATCTGCAGCATTCTTCGCAGCCTCGTTAGCCGCAGCCTTCGCAGCCGCAGCAATCGCATTTGCTTGTGCAGCCGAAGTTGCAGCAGCAGTTTTCGAATTCAAAGCACCTAATGCAATATCTACCTGCTTTGATGCATTTGAAGCAGTTGCCTTGGCAGTTGCAGCAACTTTGGCGGCGGAAGCAGCTGCCTGAACAGTGTTTGCTGCAGTGGTTGCAGCCTTAGCTGCCGTTGCCGTTGCGGCAGCCTTTGTTGCTGCAGATGTTGTTGCACTCTTTAAGGCCTCTGCTGCTTTCTCGGCAGCAACCACAGCTGCTGCTTGTGCATCAGCTGCCGCCTTTGCAATCGTTGCTGCTTGAACTGCCGCGGCATCTGCGGCTGCTTTGGCTACCGCTGCTGCAGTAGCTTTTTCAACTGCAGTCTTTGCAGCAGCTTCAGCAGCACTCTTATCAGCTACAACCTTTTCTGCAACAACCTTTGAGGCTGCATCAGATGCAATCTTCTCAGCAACTACTTTTGCTTCTGCTGCTGTTTTTTCAGCTGCTGCTTTGGCTGCAGCATCTGCTGCAGCTTTTGCGGCAGCCGCCCTGGCTTCAGCTCTCATTGCAGCCGCTTCAACCGCGGCTTCAGTTGCAGCAACGCATGCAGCATCACAAACTATTACAGGAGCAACTGGCGTTATTGAGTTTGAAGCAGCTGATCCGCTGGCTGATGTTCCGCCATTGTTGGTTGCTCTACTCGTGAAGGTATAAGCAGTTCCATTTGTTAATCCAGTTACCGTACAAGTTCCGCTTGCTCCATTTACCGTACAAGTCGCACCGCCAGGAGATGCAGTAACTGTGTAAGAAGTTGGCGTACCACCTGTAGTTGGTGCACTAACAGTTACTGTTGCTTGTCCATTGCCGGCAGTTGCCGTTGGGGTGCCAGTTGTGCCTGGCACGGTTGCAAGTGTTGTAAATGCTATTTCCGAAACCTGTGATGAGTTAGTAGCTGCATCGTTCACAATTACATAAGCCTTGTACGCTGTATTTGGGCTTAAACCACTCGCATTAGCAGCGTTTGCTGCTGCTAATGCTGAAGCCGTTCCTTTTGAAACAGCGGTGCCTTGGGCAATAATTGTTGCAGCATTTGGTGCAGGATCAGCTGCGGCATATATAAGGTAGTAATAAGTTCCTGCCTCATCAGATGTGAAATTGAGAGTCGCTGTCGTTGATGCAATTGATGAAGCACTTGGTGTTGTAAGTGTAGGTGCCGTTGAATCAGTAACTGTCACTGTTATTGAAGCCGGTGATCCACCTAGGGTTGTTTGAGCATTACCCGCAGTGTCGGCAGTAGAAAATGAACTGGCACGCGTAAGAGTCGATGTAACTGCCGCTCCACCTAATGTGGCTGTGGAGGTAGCGGTAATTATACAAACTGTAGGAGACGTTTGAACTATTCCAGTTATTGCAGAGATGCCCGTAAAAGTGAAATCTGTTCCATCGGCAGTTGAAAGTGTTGAGCAAGAAATTGCTTCATTACCCGTGACAGTAAAGGTAATTGTCGCTGATGCACTTGTGGCAGCAGATGCTGCAAGAGTAAGAGTTGGCGCAGTTACATCTAAGACATAAGCCTGCGTAGCTGTTGTTCCAGCATTACCTGCTGAATCACGAACCTGGAACTTAATCGAACTGCTACCACTTAGTGTTGCACTAGCCCAGGAAACGGCAGTAGTCGAGACTGATGCTGAAATATTTGTGTAGGTGCCACCGTTATTGAGTGATCCCCACAGTGACTCGCCTACACCAAGTGCTGCACTCAAGGTTGCAGTAATAGTTTGTGACTCTGTAGCTGTTGTGAAATCTGAAGAGGAGCTTCCGGTGTCAGCAGAAATGCCAATACTGCCAACCGTTTGGGTGGGTGCGGTTGCGTCCAAAACATAGACTTGAGTCTCTGTTGCGCCTACGTTCCCAGCGGCATCACGCACTTGAAATTTAATGGAGCTACTGCCACTCAGTGTTGCGCTAGCCCAAGAAATGGCAGTGGTTGAAACCGATGTAGTCGTTATATCTGTATAGGTTGAGCCACCATTAACTGACGCCCACAGGGTTTCACCGGCACCAAGCCCGGCACTCAATGTTGCAGTAATTGTCTGCGAAGCAGTTGTTGTTGTGAAATCTGAATCAGAACTTCCGGTGTCAGCAGAAATATCAATACTGCCAACCGTTTGGGTGGGTGCAGTTGTGTCGACGACAATTGCTTGATTTGTACCAAGTGATCCGGCACCTGTAAGCCCCGGAAGTGTGAGCGTTGCAGAATTATCCGAAGCGTCTTTGATTGTTCCACTTAGCGAAGATGTTGCTGCGTAGTTCAAATCTGCTGCTGTGTCAGTTGCTTGTACTGTGTAAGTGAAAGTTAAGGAGTTTGTGCCTGATCCTGATACATATGTTGCATTGCGGCTGGTTGGTGTTGTAGCAAGGGCCAAGGTAGGAGTCCCAGTAACTATTACTGCCTCACTCATTGCAACAACAATTGTGATGACATCTCCAGCTTTGTACGTTCCATTAGTTGAGGTAACGCCTGTAACTGTTGGTGGCGTCGTATCCGCTACAGCAGTAATTATTGCGGTACGGCTCGAAGTTCCAGTAGTGGATGTGCCACCTGAAGTTCCAACAACAATTGTTCCAAGATATTTTCCTACGTCACTGCTTGTCACAACATATGTTTCAGCAGTTGCTCCCGAAATATCTTGGCAACTACTCAACTCTGTTTGACTAGTGCACCGTTGCCATTTATAGGTTTTTGTGGGAGTCGGATATCCACTAAATGTAACTTGTGAAGTTAATGTTTCACCTTCACTTTTTGTTCCGCTGGGAGCTATCGACCCTGTAACAGTTGGAGACTGGGTCAAATTACCCGTGCTGCAAGAAGCGCTCGAACCGGAATTAAATGGTCCCGTTCCAATGGCATTTATACCCTTAACATAAATAGAAGCGCTTTGGTTTGAAGATAAACCGGCGGCTCGATAGAGATCTTGAGTAAATATCAGGGGACTTGTGGTCTGGGCGGGACTAAATGCTACGTAACTAGAATTATTAAAAGAATATGAAAAGTTAGTTATCGGATAACCATTATTATTAATAGTGAAACCAATCCTGCATTCTCCGTTGCTACTAGAAGATGAAGTGAGAGTCGGCATGCTTGGCGTTGCTAACGTCACGGGGCACGAGAGACTATTAGCGCTGTTTACTAATCCTTCCGCTGCCACGTTCACACCCTTAATCCATGGGCGTGCTTGCCCACTGTTCTTGCCAGCTTTGACATAGTCACTAGATTTGAATGTAATTGTGAAGGAGCTACCACTTTGAGTGTATGTTCCTTCAAAATCATAAAAAGTGATACCGGCGGAAGTGTTTGCTGTTTCTGTTGTGAATCCGTATTTAAACCCGGTGACTACAGTCGGTGAAGCCATAGTAAAATTCCAAGTTGCCTCATAAGTATTGCAAGATGCGCCACTAAATGTCGGTATGCCAGGTGCGGAGGCGTTCGCCGCGGGGATCCCCTGAAACAACGAAGCAAATAAACTCAACAAAACGACAGAAATAATCCTCTTCATTTTTATCACGGCCTTGGCTTCACATTCACGGTTACCTTGACCTTTTGGCCAGGTTTTAGTCCTGAAATTGTTGCTTTTGCAGAATTTTTATTTGTCGATGTACTTGGCTTCGGCGCAATTACCGCCTTTGATGGAACTTTTGCTGCAGCAGCCTTTGCTGCAGTTGCAACCTTGCTTGCGATAGTTGCTGCAGCTACAGCCGATGTCGCAGCGGCGGTCTTTGTTGCTGCTTCAGCCTTAACATCCAATGCATCTTGTGCCTTTTCTGTGGCAACTTCTTGTGCCTCTTCTGCGGCGTCAGATGCTTCTTCAAACTCTGTAGTGGCCTCTTCAGCTGCATCTTGTGCTTCTTCTACAGCAGCTTCAACCTCATCAAGTTTTGTTTCAATCTCTTCGATCTTTTTAGCAATCTCTTCTCGAGTCTTCGCATCAGTAGCATTTGCGGCTTGTTCTGCAAGAGTTGCTTTTTCATTTAATACTTTTACCAATGTCTCAGTGGCTACCTTTGCAGCATTGGTTGCTGCAATCTTTTCCGCACTAGCCTTGGCTGCTGCTTCTGTTGCAGCTTTTGCTGCAGCTGCAGCGGTTGCAGCTTCTCGCTGTTCTGTTGCAATACGTGCTGCTGCATCAGAGGCTGCTTTTTGTGCTGCAGACGCAGTTGCTCTGGCTTCTGTTGCTCTTGCCGCTGCGGCTGCGGCCGCCTCGTTCGCTGCAGCCTTAGCTGCTGCTGCAATCGCGTTAGCTTCTGCAGATGCCTGAGCTGAAGCAGTTCTAGAAGTTAAAGAGTTGATTGCAATATCGACCTGTTTTTTCGCATTTGTTTCAGCGGCTTTTGCCTTGGTTGCATTTTGAGCTGCAGTTGCTGCAACTCTGACCGCTGCTTGTGCATCTGCCGCTGCTTTGTTTGCCGCTGCTGTAGCGGCAGCACGCGCTGCCGCTGAGGTTGCAGAGTTACGTAACGCTGCTGCTGCATCTGCTGCTGCTTTATTTGCTGCTGCTTGTGCATCTGCGGCGGCTTTTGCGCGTGCTGCTGCCGCTGCCGCTGCCGCATCTGCTGCTGCCTTTGCAGCTGCTGCTGCACCTGCTCGTTCAACTGCAGTTTTCGCTGCTTCTGCCGCTGCCTTTGCCGCTGCTGATGCTCTATCACTTGCTGTTCGCGCATCTGCATCAGCTTTCAATTTTGATGCTGCTTCTGCTGCTGATTTATCTGCCGATGTTTTTGCAGCGGCATCTGCTGCTGCCTTTTTAGCAGCAGCGTCACGAATTGTCTGACATGCATCATCACAACTTGGAGTGGTTGGAGTTGGATCAGTGGCTGGCTTACTTGGTGTCGAAGGAATGCTTGATGCAGAAACTATGACTCCAGTTGCTTCCGATGACTTTGTAATGTCTCCCATTGAGTTTGTCGCCGTTACTTCGACTCTTATGTACTTATCAACGTCGCTTGAAGTTAGTGTGTAGGTAGCACTCGTTGCCCCTGAAATATCAGCACAAGTGTTTTCATTTAGTGGATCAGAACATAGCTTCCACTGATATGTAACTACCGAGTTAGGTGTTGAATTGAATGAATTAGCAACTACGTTAGAGCTCAAAACTTTATTTGGAACAAGTTGCCCGGTTGGAGCTGGAATCGGATCAGTAACAAGTGTTGGTTCAATTCCATTGGTTGCCTTGGTTGGAGAAGAAGCTGAAGATGCAGTCGAAGTGCCAACTGCGCTAGTTGCGGTAGCTGTGAATGTATAAACACGATCTGGCAGAACCGGAATATCGCAATAAGTTACAGGGGCAGCTACGGTACATGTTGCGCCACCAGGAGAAGCAGTAACTGTGTAAGAAGTAACTGGTGATCCATTTTCGCTTGCAGGTGGATCAAATGAGACAGTGGCTGAAAGTGTTGTTGTACCAGCTGTGATCACTGCAGAAACATTCAGTGGGGCCGAAGGAGCAGCAACCGCTGTCACTGCTTCTGAGTTAAGTGAAGCGCTGGACTGCCCCGTTGAATTTACGGCTTTCACTGAGTATGTGTAATTAGTTCCTGCTGTTAAACCCGTGCATGTAAACGTGGTTGCATTAGCGCCAACGGTGCAAGTTGCACCAGCTGGCGATGAAGTAACTACGTATGACGTAATTGCGGAACCACCAGTACTTTCCGGCGCCGCAAAGGTCACAGTCATATTACTTCCGCTGGTTACTGCAACAACGTTAGCCGGTGCAGATGGCACACCTGCTGGAACAACCACATTTGATGCTGACGATTGCGCTGAGGAACCAACTGTTGTGATGGCTGCAACCTTAAATGTGTAACTTGAACCATTAACAAGTCCAGTGACTTCACATGTGAGTTGACCTGATGCAGGGTTACATGAACCTGCATCATTTCCTTCTGCGTCATATGCCGTCACTTCATAGCCGGTCAATGTGCCGGAACCTAAATGTGATGATGCATTCCAAGTAACAGTTACTTTTTCACTTGCACCTGTGACACCGGTAATCACAGGGGTCGTTGGAAGTGCTTCTACAACTGGCGAAGTGAATGAAGGAAGAGAATTTCCGATCAAATTCTTTGCTGACACTCTAAACTCGTAGGCGCTGCCTGCAGTTAAACCTGTCACCGTAGCTGATGTTGCAGTTGATATTCCATCAGTAAATGTCGTCCAAGTTGCTGAGCCCGTAACTCGGTATTCGATTACATAATCTGTAATTGGTGAGCCGCCATCACTGGTTGGCGCAGTCCAATTGATCGTTGTGCTTCCCCCGGTTCCAGCGCCTGTGATGCTTGAAGGGCTTAGAGGTACACCAGCTGGGGTAACAGCAACCGATGCTGCCGAACTAGATGTTGAAACTCCTGCCGTGTTGGTTGCAGTTGATGTAAATGTGTAGGGAGTTCCATTATTTAGTGGTGCGATTGTGCAGCTTGTACTTGGGGCTGTCACCGTACATGTTCCTGCAGATTGATTTGATGAATTGAAAGCAGTAACTGTGTATGAAGATGGTGTTCCTCCAGTAGTCGGAGCAACAATTGTTATTGTGGCAGAACCATTTCCGGGTGCAGCTGTTGGAGTGCCAGGAATTCCTGGGGCAGCAATTGTCCACTGAGCAGTTAAAGTTTTATTAGAAGTCACATTAGAAACTAATGTGGGAGTAGGTGGATTGATCACAGTAGCGCCATCACTCCAGCCTGTGAAAGTAAAGCCAGTTCTAGTTGGAGCTGCTGCGGTTGTGAAACCTAGACCGTGAGATACATCTGCTTGTGTTGGTGTAGTTCCTTCACCGCCATTTAATTGATAGACAACAACATAACTAAGCCCACTCCACTTGGCGGTGAATGTGACTGCTGACAATCCCATTGTGTAAGTAGAACCAGGTGCATACAAAAGCGCAGTTGCTCCGCTTCCTGTTTCCCAACCAAGGAAATTAAATCCTGACCTTGTTGGAGCGGCTGCAAGTACAAAAGATGAACCAAATATTGTCGCTGCCTGCGTTGGCGCTGCAATTGCACTATCCCCTGTCAGATACGTAACTGCAAAAGGAGTAGCAGTCCATTTTGCATACAGAGTTACATTTGTAGTTGTTACAAAAGTTCCTGCAGGAGAAACTGCGTATCCAGTACCACCTGTGCCCGACGCAGTTGTATACCAACCATCGAAATCGAAGTTTTCTTTAACTAGGTTTCCAGTATTTCCAGATACCGTAAATGGAGTACTTGAACCTGTAACGAAGCTTCCATTTGATGGGGCGGTTCCACCAGTTGCACCATTTCCGTTATAGGTAATGGTGTTGGTGTTGCCCACCCAGACCGCAGAAAAAGCTTGATCTCCATTTCCTACCGTAAATGATCCTCCAGCTGGATAAGTGCTTGTTCCATCACTCCATCCAGCAAAGGTGTACCCAGCGCGCGTAAATGTCGGAGTCGGTAAAACCTGGATATCACCAATGATTTTGTTTTGAATCGATGGCTGAGTTGACGAACCGCCGTTTTCGCTAAATGAAAGGGTCCGTGCAACTGCTGACCATTGTGCATAAAAAATGTAATTGTTCTCATTTAATGTGTAGCTTGCCCCCGCGGCAAGTGGCGCATCACCTGAACCCATACCTGGTGTTTTCCAGCCAAGGAAGTTGTAGCCATCGCGTGAAGGTGCGGTATTTAATGTAATAGTTAGGTTAGTTGTGGTTGCGCCATTTTCTGTTTTTACTCCACACTGATTTTCAGGGAACAATGTGCACTCAGCTTCGAACTCTTTATTGTCTCCAGATTGACTTCCACCATTTAAAACGTATCTAACTTGAAGCACCTTCTGCCATACAGCAGTGAGCTCTAGATTTACGGTTGACATTCGATACTTACTGAGTGGCTGATATGTGATTCCTCCACTTGTCCAACCTACAAATGAATATGTTGTAGCAGGATCGCCTACCGTAACTGTTGCACTTAGAGAATTGAGGATTGTGTACTCAGTACCAAATGCTGCGGAAGTTTGAGGTGGAACCGTCGCTCCGGAATTCACACCTGCAGCAACCTGACCTGGTAAATATGTAATGGTTGGTGATATCACTGTCCATTCGGCAAATAGCGTTAAGTTTGACAGCGCTGTTACTGCCGCGCCTGGAGCAAAACTTGATCCTGAACCATCTGCCTTGGTGTTCCACCTTGTAAATGTGTAACCTGTTTTAGTTAAAGCAGGTGTGGGGTTCGCTGCAGCAGTGAATGCCGTACCCGTAGTTAGTGTCCCCGAAGTTGGCGCCGTTCCCGAAGTTGCTCCATTTGCGTTGTACGTAATCGTGTAACTTGCAGGTGTCCATTGTGCAATCAATGTCAGATTTGCAAGTGTTGAATAACCTGAGCCAACAACAAATGATGTTCCAGCAGAGTTCTTCCAGCCATCAAAGTTGTACCCAGCCTTTGTGAAACCATTTGCTGCAATGGAATAAGGAACTCCACCTGCAACAAAGGTCCCATTTGTTACCGAACCGCTCGTAGCTACTCCACCAAAAGCACTATTTCCATCAAAGGTGATTGTGAAACTTTCAGCTGTCCATTGGGCAACAAAGATCCTGTTTGCAGTGATGTTTACTGAAGTTGTGGCTAATGGAATCGTATTTGTTCCATCATTCCAGCCAGCAAATGTAAACCCGGAGCGAGTAGGAGCGGCAGGTAGCGTGATGCTAGCGTTGTAGATAGCAGTGCCAGGTGCCGGTTGAGTACTAGTCCCTCCATTTAACTGATAAGAGTATGAGTATGTACTTTCACGCCACTGCGCATAGAGAACAGTGTTAGTTATTGCAGTAAGGGATGCACCTACTGAATAACTAGTACCTGATCCATCTGCTGCTGTATTCCAGCCAATGAATTCTGAACCTGTTTTTGTTAGTCCAGCTGGCTTTGCCAAAACCGTATACGCAGTTGTCGCACCTGAAACGTAAGTGCCAGATATTGGAACATCACCTGTACCTGTATTTGCATTGTAAGAAATTGCATTTGTATTTGCCGTCCACCTTGCAAATAGGTTTAAATTCGCAGCCGTGCTGTATGAAGCTCCAACTGCGTAGGCGGTACCACTTGTGCCTGTGGAAGTTGTATACCAACCATCAAATGTGTAACCAGTTTTCGTTGGTGGAGTAGTTGCTCCATCAATAACATGCGCTGAGCCACCGACTTGCAGAGAACCACGTTGAGGCACCACTCCGCCCGTATTTCCGTTTCCGTTATAGGTTATTGTGTAAGTCAGCCCCACAAACTGCGCATAAACCGTTAGTGCTGTCATTGTTGCCCGACCTGATGGAGTAACAGAAGCACTTGTCACATTGTTTGCAGTCTTTGCATATGTAAAGGTCGTAGTTGTTGGTACAGATGTAATTGTGTATGAGCCATTAAAAGTGGCATCCACATTGATTACAGTGACTGTCATACCTGCAACAAAACCATGAGCTGAAGAGGTAGTCAGTGTTGCTACATTGTTGGTCAAGCTTCGGGTAGTAATTAATGCAGACAAACTTGGGGAATAACTTCCACCGGGTCCACCAACTAAACTTCCACCCGTTGCGGCGTTAAACCAACCGGAAAACTCATAGCCAGTTCTACTAGCAACTGGAAGAGTAAGTGAAGATCCTTTATTAAATGTTTCCGAGGATGTAGTGGTCGTTCCACTGGTGCCAATGATTCCACTGTTACTTGAAGTGTTGTACGTGACTACAACACCTGCTGGCAATCCGTTTACCTTGGTGCTGCTGCCTGAAGTGCCCGTTGCATTTGTTGCTGTGGCAGCAAACTGATACGTGGTTCCGTTGGTTAAACCAGTAATTACACAACTCGTAGCAGGAGAAACAACTGTGCACGTTCTGGATACCGTTGCAGAACCCGTTGATAACACTGCGGTTACATTGGCCTGTCCAGTAGTTGCATATGTAAAAGTGGTTGAAGTAGGTACTGACGCGACGGAATAGGTGCCATTAAATGCTGTGGCTACACCAGCGATAATGACCCTATCCCCAACTTTGAGATTGTGTGCTGTTGATGTAGTTAGCGTTGCAACATTTGATGCTAACGCTCGGTTGGTAACAGTGGAGGAGCCTAAAGCTCCACCAGAACTATTAAATGTCGTTACTAACATCGATGTAGTTGGACCTACGGTGGTACCTGAAGCCGCGGCGGGTGTGGGGGTTACCGTTACTTCAGTGTTTCCTGAATCGGTTATAACTGTTGGCACACCAGGAGCGATTAGATTCCATTGCGGATACAACGTTAAGTTGTCGAACAGAGTTACCGATTGAATGGTCGTATAAGTTGTTCCACTTCCGTTTGCTGCTGTGTTCCAGTTTCTAAAGGTGTACCCAGCTCTCGCCAAAGTATTGGTTGGTAATGCAAATGTTGTTCCTGCTGAAAACCATCGACCTTCCACTGAGCCACTTGTGGCGGTACTTGTGTCGAAGGTTAAGTTGTAAGCATTTGGAAGCCAACGTGCGTACAACGTTGTATTTCCTGTTGGCGTAAATGATCCTGCTGTAGCTGGAGTGGTTGGGGATGTATACCCGCTAATTCCATATGTTGTCTTTAGCGAATCTTCAATTGTTTCTATTTGAAATGTGTTTAGGATGCCAGAATAAATCACTAACTCTGCAACTTCCCAGTCGCTTTGGTCACCTGGAGCTGTTCTTGAGCCTTGAAGATTTATTGTGATGTTTGCAGGTAATCCTGTTGTGTTATTTGTCGCGGTGGTTCTAACAACGCCATTTGATCTAAATCCACTTGTTGATCCTCCGGTGTCACACATAACGCGCCAATTTGTATCGTTGGTTCCAGATTCCGATGTAATCCAACCTTCGTGGTACGCAACACCAGTTCGATTGCTCCAATATCCAGATAACCAATTGCCTGTTACTCCAGCAAAAATTCTTCCCCGTAACAAACCTGCGTAACGTGCTACATGGCAGAAGGTGTAGGAACTTAGCGCCTCATTCCCGATCACAATTCCGTCTGCACTCTCTGGCGCTGTTCCGGAACCATCGCCTTTAACAGCTTTAAAGGTTGCCGTAGAACCATTACCGGTTGCATCGACAAGTGTTGGATTTCCACGAATGTTTCCGGCTGTTGCTGTGACGGGTGTGCCTGGAATGTTGCGATTATTACCTGATGAATCTGCCCACGCGTTTGTGGCGTCGTTAAAGTCAGATGCTTTAAAGCGCATGTAAGGGCGAGGGTTTATTGGGTCAGTTACGGAAAAGTTTGGAGAAAAGTTTGTTCCAGTTCCATTTGCCGCAGTATTCCAACCACCGAATGTGAATCCTGGTCTAACCATTGTTCCAACGGTTGGAAGATTAGAAAGTGCTATGGGTGCCAAGGTGTTTACGATTTGATCGCTGGTTCGGGCTGCGGAATTACTGCTTGATGTAGCCGGTGAACCAGTACCACCATTTGGGTCGTACGTGATTGTTGCGATCCACCTTGCAAACAAAGTTGTATTACCTGTCGATGTATAGGTCGTTAAACCAGATGCATAATTCGTACCTAAACCATCTGCCTGAGTATTCCAACCTGCAAAAGTGAAGTTGGACCTAGCCATGGTTCCTGCATTAGCTAATGTTGTGTTTGAACTTCCTCTTGCAGTTGTTGCACCGGGTACGGTTGAAGAAGCAGATGTTTGCCCATTACCGTTATAAGTAATTGTTGAGTTCCATTGCGCATACAAAGTCGCATCGCCCGATGGAATAAAGGTTGTAGCGCCTACAGCATAAGAAGTACCTGAACCATTTGCAGCTGTATTCCAACCACCAAATGTGAAATCAGTTTTTGCAAGTGAACCCGTGTTTGAAGCAAGAGTTAATGTTCCACCGGTCATTGCAACAGTAGCTTTACCTGGAACTGTTCCACTTGTTGAGCCATTTGCATCGTAGGTAACTAGATAATCCAATCCAGTTGTCGCAGCCGCTGCGCCGCAATCGCCACCTGCATTTGTTACACCATTTGTCAGTAGTGCTACATAACTAGATCCGCCGCCGCCTCCAGTGTTGTCGCCACCGCCACCGCCACCGAAGAATCCGCCACCGCCACCGCCACCTTCATCTTTTGAATCTCCACCTTGATACGCAATTCCGTTTGTTCCTGGATAACCATTACCGGAGCCCGCGCCGGTTCCACCTGCGCTTTGTGTGCCACCTCGAGCTGAACCGTTTCCAGTTGATCCGCCACCACCAAAACCGCATTGACTATATGCAGCGCCACCTCCGCCGCCTGCAGTTGCTAAATCCGTTGATGTATTTGGTAAGCGAATTGCTGAACGTCCTCCGCCAGATGAGTAATACAACTCATCCCAACCAGCACTAAATGAACCACCACGTCCGCCACCGCCATACGTCACAGGTGTGTAAATTCCTGGATATCCACTTACTCCAGGACGTGTAACTGCATCTGCACCACCGCCACCTTGACCAACAATTACTGTCAAGGTTTGTCCAGCAGTTACTGCGTATGAGCCAGTTGCATAACCGCCACCGCCGCCGGCAAATGAGATACCGCCACCGCCGCCTGCACCAATTAAATAAAAGGTTGCTGATGTAACACCAGTTGGGACTGTCCAACTTTGATTACCGGAGGTGGAGTAATTGAAGGTAACTGTTGTGGAGACGCCGCCAACTTGGAAACTAATTCCCACACAACCGTTGCCACCTTTGTTAGCGCTGACTGTTGCAGTCCTAATCCCACCTTTACCCACACCTGCTGCGCAACTTGGCGCAGGTGTTCGTGACCATTGTGCAAACAAAGTTGTACTGCTACTTAATGTTATTGAGCTGCCCGCTGCATAACTTGTCCCAGATCCATTGGCTGCTGTATTCCAGCCACTGAAGTTAAGGCCTGTATTTGTTAATCCTGTTCCATCTGGAACGGTTACCGAATTTCCTGTTGCGGCAAACATTGATGTCTTCGAACCTGCTCCACCATTTATGTTAAATGAAAGTGCAGAGAATCCATCTGGAATTGAATACTTCAGAATTACAACACCAGAACCACCTGCGCCACCTCTAGATTCGCCGCCACCGCCACCGCCACCGCCACCAGTATTCGCAGTCGCAGCTGCACCGTTTCCGGCTCTTCCACCGTTGCCACCGCCACCGTTGCCGCCAGCCCCAGCAGTACCGGTGGAACTTCTCTTTCCTCCACCACCGCCGCCGCCATAAAATATTGCAGAACCTGTTAAGGAATTTGAAACACCCGCACCTCCAGCACCGCCGTTGGATGAAATTGCATTTGCACCATCGCCACCTGCGCCACCACCGCCACCACCAGCTTGAATATTTGAATCCACGCTGCTTGGGAATGAACTGCCGCCTTTGAATCCACCAACTCCATTAGAACCGTTTGTTGTAGAAACATTGCCGGCCCAAACAGATCCACCACCACCGTTGTAACCAGTTGTCCCAGGAGAACCAACTGCACCAACTGCGACAGAAGCTCCGCCGCTTCCACCGCTAGCAGAAATTGCAGTTCCGGAACTTCTGGTAAATGAAGATGCTCCACCATTACCACCGGGTGTAGAGCTTGCAGTTGTCTGTGCAACACCGCCAGCACCAATTTGAATTGCTATTGTGCCCGATATTGATATACCAGTTTGTGCGTTTACTTGTCCGCCGCCGCCGCCGCCGCCAGCACCATTGGATGTAGTACCACCTGCGCCGCCGCCGCCAACTACCAATACATCAGCGGTTGTTATTCCGGAGGGTACGGACCAATTACAACTACCAACAGTTGTGAAAGTCAGGATTATGTCGCCATTAGATGCAGTGGTTGAAGTTGGAACACAGTTGTTTGCACTTGCAGGAACAGGAATTGAAACGAAAAGACTTGCAAGTAAAAGCGCGGAAATGATTGTTGCGATCTTTGGGCGCAAGGATTTATCTTTCATGCACACCAAATTAAGAATCACTTTTACCTCTTTATTTAGCAACTAACGAGAGAGGCTCAAGCCTAAAACTGGGGTGATTGGTCATCTATAGAAAAGCACCGAAAGGGGTGATGTTCACCCGCAAAGATCACCCGAAAGAGGGTGAGATTGAGTGTTTGCTTAACAAAATGACAGAAGAAAAGCC
>Ga0164293_10002996_pt1 | contig 14360 bp, 14 predicted proteins | sample GEODES118metaG_FD_111487 | JGI IMG/M metagenome (GOLD analysis project Ga0164293, IMG submission 111487) | Eutrophic lake water microbial communities from Lake Mendota, Wisconsin, USA - GEODES118 metaG | ecosystem: Environmental > Aquatic > Freshwater > Lake | place: USA: Lake Mendota...
CCAGATGTCGCATATGCCAATTTACCGGGATTCGCCTTTGCGTACGCAATCAGTTCGGGTAGCGTTTTGAAGGGTTGATCATTGTTGGCGACAAGGATGCTCGGGGAGGAGACTAGCTGACTAATCGGTATGAAGTCACGTTGGGTGTCGTAGTTAAGCTTTTTGTACGTTGATATGTTTGTCGCGTTGGCCACGGTGCCCAAAAAGAGCGTGTAGCCGTCCGGTTTGGCGCGTGCCGCCTCTTGTGAGCCGATATTTGACCCCCCGCCTGGTTTGTTCTCGACAATGAAAGACTGTCCAAGCGCTTTTTCCAAGCGGTTGGCAATGAGGCGGGCCACGATATCAGTTGGACCACCCGGCGGAAAGCCCACGATTATCTTGACAGGCCGATCCGGATACTTGTTTTGTCCAAAGGCTGGCGTGGCGAGAGTCGTAAACAAAAGCATGGCGCAGGCCAACGCGCGCTGAATAAACTGGGGTTTTCCAAGCATGATCATCTCCAAAATATTTTTTTGCACGATACCATGGGTGCATACTTCTTGGTGCATTGGTGCTGGAGGGCGGCCCGTTCGCCGTGCAGAGGGCCTTAGGTTATAGTTGATTCACTACTTTTCGCATGATTTATAGCGTATTTTGGAGAGAAACATGAGCGCCGCATTACTTTCACCCCGTATGGCTTTGGTTAGGCCGTCGCCCACGCTTGCTGTCACAGACAACGCCAAGGCGCTTAAGGCGAAGGGGTTAGATGTCATTGTGCTGGCCCAAGGCGAGCCCGATATGGATACGCCCGCTAATATTTGCGAGGCAGCGGTACAAGCGATCCGAGCTGGCCAGACGCGCTATACGCCAGTCAATGGCACGGTTGAGCTGAAAAAGGCGATTGTTGCGAAGTTTCTGCGCGATCACGCGATGACGATTAATCCGAATGACGTCATTATCGGAACTGGCGGCAAGCAAGTTTTGTTTAATGCCTTGGTTGCTACCTTGGGGGAGGGCGATGAGGTGTTGATCCCTGCGCCTTGTTGGGTCAGTTATCCAGATATGGCGATCTTAGCGGGCGGAAAGGCCGTTACGGTTGCTTGCGGCGCCGAGACTAATTTTAAAATCACCCCCGCGCAACTGCAGAAGGCAATCACACCGCGTACGCGTTGGTTGATACTGAATTCACCCTCTAATCCGACGGGTTCGGTCTACACAGAGCAAGAGTTGCGCCTGTTGGGGGATGTGTTGAAGAGCCACCCGAACGTTCTGGTGATGGTCGACGACATGTACGAGAAGTTGCTGTTCGATGGCACCACTTTTTGTACGTTGGCGCAAGCTGCTCCGGCAATCGCAGACCGAATCTTGACCGTTAATGGCGTATCCAAGGCGTACTGCATGACTGGCTGGCGGATTGGCTATGGCCATGGTCCAAGTTGGTTGATTGAGGCGATGTCAACGATTCAGTCCCAGTCAACCTCGAATCCATCTTCTATCAGTCAAGCGGCCGCTGTCGAGGCACTCAATGGCCCACAGGATTTCATCGCCAAGCACAATGTCATCTTTCAGCGTCGTCGCGATATGGTGGTGCGGTTGCTCAACGAATGCCCCGGCATCACCTGCTTGAAGCCGCAAGGCGCTTTTTATGTATATCCAAGCTGCGCGGGAACGCTGGGAAAAACCACTCCCAAGGGTAAAAAAATCAATAATGATTTTGATTTCGCAACAGCCTTGTTAGATGAAAAGCTCGTGGCGGTTGTTCCTGGGGAGGCCTTTGGTTTGGCGCCTTATTTTCGAATCTCCTATGCCACGTCCGATGCAATCCTCGAAGAGGCCTGTAAACGCATTCATGCATTTTGTGCCTCGTTGACCTAAGCAGATCGGTCAGTTGTGCCTGATGCAGGGGGCCGAAAGGCCCCCATTTCTTCGAGCAACTCTTGAACTAGGTCGAGTCGCAGCCTCGGATTCTCAAGTGTCATGAGGTGCTGCCTTTGCGACGCGTTTAAGTTAAGCAGCTCTGCCCAACGGTTACTGACCCAGCCGCAATCATTTAAAAGGTAAGGTTTCAGAATCGGTCGCTCGTCATCGGCGATGCCTTGTTCATCCATCGCATGTAGTACCCGCTCTAAGGTGGTCGAGCTCTTTGCAAGCTCGGGTGGAATTTCTATGCCCAGGTCTGGGTCAAGGAGAGTGACATCTGCACGCCATAGCCCATTGGGCATCTGCTCGGAATGATCAACTTTAAAACGTGATTGACCCTTGCAGCGGATCGCGTACAGGCTAGGTTGTATCGCATCGAACTGGATGATTTCTGCAAGAGTGCCGACCTCTGCAAAAGAGACTTGCTGCGCAGGCTGACGCACCTCTGAACCTTGATTGAGTGTGACGATACCAAAAGGCACTTTTTGTCGAAAGCAATCACGTGTCATATCAAGGTATCGGACTTCAAAGATTTTTAATGCAGCCAACCCTTCAGGGAATAGCGTCATGCCAAGCGGAAAGAGAGGGATATTCATGAGGAGTACTCCGATTTTCCTCTGAGTGTTTTGACTTCAGAGTGCTTACGCTTGCTCTCGAGGCGACGTTGCCGGGACCCATAGGTCGGTTGCGTCGCGTAACGTGTTTTGGGTGGGAGTGCGACGCTACTGACGAGCTCATGCAGGCGGGCGAGAGCATCGCTGCGATTTAATTCTTGGCTGCGATGGGATTGTGCCTTGATAACGATTGCTCCATCCCGGCTAATGCGTCCGTCTTTGAGTGCAAGTAAACGAACCTTGACCCCAGCTGGAAGCGACGAGGTTGGGACGTGAAACCGCAGATGGATGGCGCTCGAGACTTTGTTCACATTTTGCCCACCAGCACCTTGGGCGCGCATGGCGGTGATCTCAATTTCGGACGCGGGGATGCAAATAGGCGCTGGCATTGGGAGTTTTTTCGATAGACCTGTAAACTAGATTATCGTTTAACTCTCAGAGACAGTCATGGCTAAAGGTCAGCAAAAGTCGAACAAAGAGTCCAAAAAACCCAAAAAGGACACTTCTACCCCCAAACCCGCGAGCGGACTGAGTGATCCTGTGCGGGCGACGGTCGTAAACACGGTGTTCACACGCATTAAAAACAAAGATCGTTAATTCTGATCTTTAAGTGAGTTAACGCGTGTCAACCAAAGCAGGGAACAGTCATCGAGCGATTTCGCCGAATGACGCCATGAAGGCACAAGCCAAATTAGAACAAGGGCTTGCGGCACATCAACACGGCTCCTTTGCGCAAGCGCGAGATCTGTATGAACGGGCGCTCAAGCTGCATCCCAATCACTTTGACGCCTTGCATATGCTTGGCTTGTTGGCCTATCAGCAAGGGCAACTGGAACGAGCCGCCTTATTAATAGGTAAAGCCTTAAAGCTTGATCCTGATGTCGCGTCTGCACATAATAATTTCGGCAATGTGCTGCAAGATCAGCGCAAGCTGACGTTGGCGTTAGCTAGCTATGATCGCGCGATTTCCTTGGATCCGCAGTATGCGGAGGCCCATAACAACCGAGGCGACTTGTTGCAGGTGCTGGGACGGGTGACTGAGGCCTTGGCAAGTTACGCACGTGCAGTCGAGCTTGCGCCTCGTTATGCCGCGGCTTTTTATAATCAGGCCAATGCCTTGGGTCGCTTGGGACGCTGGCGGCAAGCAGTTGAAAGCTATGACCAGGCGCTAGCGATTACTCCTCAATACCCGCAGGCGCTGATGAATCGTGGCAATGCGCTTGTCGAGCTGCGTGAGAATGAAGCTGCTGTTCAAAGCTATACGCAAGCGTTGTCGCTTGATCCCACGATTCCCTATCTAGCGGGTACTTTGTTGCATGTCAATACGCAGCAGTGCAAATGGGATGACTACCGAGCGCACCTTGACGCCTTGCTAAAAGCTCTTCGCGCAGACGAGCCTGTTTGTTTACCTTTTCCCTTGCTCGCACTGACCGACGATACTGTTTTGCACAAGCAGGTGGCGCAAGCTTGGCTTGCCGCTGCGCACTCAACAAGACGCTCACCTTGGGTGGCGACGGTTCGCAACCCCAGTGCCAAGTTAAAGATTGGGTATTTCTCCGGAGATTTCTGTAATCATCCTGTCGCCTATTTAACCGCAGGCTTATTCGAAGCACATGATCGTGCTCGCTTTGAGATTTTTGGTTTCTCTTTCGGCCCCGATACGCGCGATGAAATGCGGCAACGTCTCGAGCAAACTTTTGATCACTTTCTGGATGTGAAGGACTGCACGGATCCACAGTTAGTGGCGCGTGCCCGTGAATGCGAACTTGATATCGCGGTGGATTTAACCGGTTTGACCAAGGGTTGTCGCCCTAGGGTATTCCTAGCACGCGTGGCGCCTGTGCAAGTTAGCTATCTCGGTTATCCGGGGACAACTGGTATCCCTGAGATGGATTATGTGCTGGTGGATCAAGTAATAGCCGAGCCAAGTGACGCTGTGCATTACACCGAGAAACTCATTCGGCTGGCTAACAGCTATCAAGCAAATGATCCGAGTCGTCGGCCATCAGAACGCGTTTTTTCTCGCAAAGAGCTCGGTCTACCGGAACAAGGTTTCGTATATTGCTGTTTCAATAATAATTACAAAATTAATCCAGCGATGTTTGATTGTTGGATGCAGATCTTGTTAGAGGTCCCCGATAGCGTGCTGTGGTTGCGAGAGGCGACAGAGCAAACCACGAAGAACCTTCGTAAAGAGGCCGTCGCCAGAGGTGTTGCAGGGGATCGGCTCGTATTTGCCAGTCGAATTGATTCAATGGCTGATCACTTGGCGAGGCAGCGCGCGGCAGATTTATTTATCGATGCTCTGCCGTATAACGCACACACGACGGCGAGTGATGCCCTTTGGGCCGGCGTGCCTGTCCTAACATGTAAGGGCGGGTCATACGCCGGACGCGTTGGCGCTAGCCTACTCAGCGCGCTTGACTTGCAAGAGCTCATCACGACCAACTTAGAGGATTATGCGGTTCTTGCTATTGCGTTGGCTCGAGACCCTGCCAGACTCTTTGCGATACGAACCAAATTACAGCAGCAATTACTCACGCAGCCTCTATTCGATATCGAGCGATTTGCGCGCAATATCGAACAAGCGTTCGTGATTGCGATCGAACGGAAAGCTAAGGGCTTGCCGAACGATCACTTTGATGTGGGTGCCTAACGAGCTTTCTCGGGGAAAGGTAGTGGCTTACCAGCGGGTATCGGCTCTTCGCCAAGGCTCAATAGCATTGCGATGGTTACGTAGGTGCCACTAACGGCGATGAGGTCTACCAACTGTTGTTCCCCTAGAACTTCTTTTGCATGTTTAAAGAGCTCATCGCTAATTTCGTAGTTTTTTGTCATGTTCATGCACACGTCATACACAGCCGCTTCGTCAGGCTGCATATTACGGGGGCGGATATTGTCCTTCAGGTCGTCTGCTACGTGTGCGGGCAGGCCATTGCGCAGTGCGATCGGGTAATGTGCGAACCATTCAACTTGCGATGTCCAGATTCGTGCTTGAATCAGAATTGCAAATTCATTTAAGCGCATCGGAAGCGATGAGCCAAACCGCAAATAATCTAACAAACGTTTGATCCGATCTGCAAACACTGGGCTGCGCAACATCACATTGTAGGGGCCGCCTAAGCCGATACTGGAAATATCTAGAATCTCTTTGGCTAGGCCAACAGACTCTGGGGCCACGGTCTCGAGTGTGAGTTGGGGGAAACGCTTTGATTGAGGTGTGCTCATTTGTCTTCCGAGTTTGAAAAAATAAAAAGATTAAAAAAATGGCTGTCTTACTTGATGCTTGTTTGAGTCGGGATCACTGATGTTAATGATGCGCGCATTCTGGCTAGTCTGGCTCGCATCACTATATCGACATCGAGCATCATAAAACTCTCGAAGAAAGCACTACGCTGAGCATAACGCTAGAACAGACTGAAGCGAAGTGGTCGCGGCGGCAGAATTTGTGCAGCGCATTAAAGAAACGGTAGGCTGGGCTGGTGGGTTTCTGCTGAGTTCATGGTCTCGCCCTCGGGTAACAGACTCGCCGCACGCACCCCAAGAAGACGTACGCGTTGCTCTAGCGGGACACGCTTGAGACACTCCGTTGCGGCATGCCGAATCTCGGCTCCGGTGGAGATGCAGTTTGTCAGGGTCAGGTCACGTGTAATGACTTGGAAGTCAGCAAATTTAATTTTTATTCCAATCGTCTTACAGGCGTAGCCTTTGCGGGCCAAGTCTTCAGAAAGTCTTAAGCAAAGTTTGGTGAAAGCTTCTGATAGCAATGGCCGATCGAGTTTTGGATGCAGGTCGCGTTCAAATGTTGTTTCTCGGCTGATAGATTTTGGTTCTGACCATGTCACAACCGGGCGGTCGTCAATGCCATGCGCTGCTTGATGCATCCAGGTCCCCGTGGCTCGACCAAAATTAGCAACTAACAATTCAGGTGGCGCGGAAGCAAGCTCCCCCACCGTGATGATGCCTAATTGCCCAAGTTTCTCGTTTGCTTTCGGTCCAATGCCATTAATTTTTTTTGCGGCGAGTGGCCATATGCGATCTTTTAGATCGTCGAGCGGCAGAATGGTTAGCCCATTAGGTTTCTCTAGATCGGAGCAAATCTTCGATAGCAGTTTGTTCGGGCTAATGCCGATCGAACAACTCAACCCGGTGGCCTCGAAGACCTTCGCCTTGATTCGTTGGGCGATCGAGAGGGTATCCTCCTCGAGGCTACTCAGATCAATGTAGATTTCATCTATTCCGCGGTCTTCGATCGCCGGGGCGATCTGCGCGACCGCGCGTTTGAATAATTGTGAATAGTGTCTATACGCCTCGAAGTTTGCTGGCAAAAGGATGGCGTCGGGGGCAAGCAGAGCAGACTTCATCAGCCCCATCCCGGAAAAAACGCCAAGCGCCCGCGCTTCATAGGTGGAGGTGGTGACAACACCACGTCCTATGTAGTCTTTGAGGCGGGTGAAATGTTCAAGACCAGCCCCGCCTTTAGCGGCTGCCGTACTGGCGTTTCGTCCTCCAACAACGACGGGATGTCCTCGCAGCTCCGGGTAGCTTAGGAGCTCCACGGACGCAAAAAAAGCATCCATATCCAAGTGAGCAATTCGTCGTGCACGCGTCATGGCTTAAGTGTAGGGGAATCCTGTGCTCATGGGTGTCTAGATCAGACGATTTTTTGAGGTCGAACATGCTGGAGCCTACATGCTTTCTCCAGCCTGATTAAAATGCCAGTAAATTACCTCAACGCGCTTGTCATCGGGCCCCATGAAATGAACGCAAACGTCGCATCCACCTCAACGAACAATCTGCACATAGCCGCTTTCCACGCAATGCCTACACCGCATACGGTTCAAGCGAAGCTTCCGCTTACCGAGGCAGCGACTCGGACTGTGGAAAATGGCAGAGATGAATTGATTCGTATTCTTAAGGGGGAAGATAAGCGTCGTTTTGTTGTAGTGGGTCCATGCTCTATCCACGATCCTATCGCGGGAATGGACTATGCCCGTAGGCTGAAAGCGTTGGCTGCCGAGGTCTCCGATGTCTTAATGCTCGTGATGCGGGTGTATTTTGAAAAGCCGCGCACGACGGTCGGTTGGAAAGGCTATATCAACGATCCTCACATGGACGATACATTTCGTATCGATGAGGGGATGGTGCTTGCGAGACAGTTTTTACTGGATGTCAATGAGCTTGGTCTGCCTGCCGGTACCGAGGCGCTCGATCCTATTTCTCCACAATACTTAGGTGACTTGATCGCCTGGAATGCAATTGGTGCACGCACGACTGAATCGCAGACACACCGTGAAATGTCTTCTGGGTTATCGACGCCAGTCGGTTTTAAAAATGCAACGAATGGAGAGGTCGGTGTCGCAGTGAACGCGATTCTTTCGGCATCTCGGCCGCACCGATTTTTGGGGATTTCCAGCGATGGGAAAGTTTCGATTGTGCACACGACGGGTAATCCCTACGGGCACCTCGTGTTACGAGGAGGGGATGGTCGTCCAAACTACGACACCGTATCGATTGCTTTGGCTGAAGAAGGTTTGAAGAAAGCTAAGCTCACTCCCAATATCGTTGTCGACTGTTCGCATGCAAATAGCTACAAGAAACCCGAGCTTCAACCGTTGGTGATGGCTGATGTCGTTAGTCAGATCGTTGCGGGTAATCGATCGGTAGTCGGGGTCATGATTGAATCTAATATTGCAGCGGGAAATCAATCGATTCAAGCTGATCGCAGCAAAATGACGTATGGATGCTCTGTGACTGACGGGTGCGTTGACTGGGAAACTACGGCCAGCATGATTCGTGACGCTGCTCAGCGCCTGCGCGGAGTGCTGGTGTAAGTGAGCAAATTAGTCAAAGCCGTAGAGTGCTGCAGGATTTGTCACGAATATTTTTTTGATGACGGCCTCACTCTCGGTCCAACGACTCATCAGGTCGAGTAACTTCGCATCGTCAGGCTTGATGACTTCTGTCGGGTGCGGCCAGTCGCTACCCCATACCAAGCGCTCAGGCGCTATCTTGATCCAGTGCCTCGGGACGGCATCAATGTCTCGATATTGGCCGCGCTCACCCAACTGACTGTCGAGGTAGGGGCCAGAGAGCTTTACCCACGTGCGTCCACGCTCAAGGAGCGCGTTCATGATGCCTACAGCCGGGTGATCGATCCCAGCAGGTTGTGGCAGTCTTGCCATGTGATCGATGACAAGGCGCGAGGGTAAGCGTTTGAGCATTGCTTCATGCGCTACAAATTGGTCCGCAGTCCAGTGGAGTTGTAAGTGCCATCCAAAGGGTTCGACGCGATGGGAGAGCTCTTCGACCATATCGAAACTTGCGGCTGCATGGGTGGGCGTATACAGAGAGAAACGAATGCCGCGAATCCCAGCATCGTCTAACTCCTGTATTTGTGCATCGGTTGTATCGGTCCTGAGCACTGCAACGCCACGTGCGTTCTGTATGCCCAGTTGCTCGATCGCGTCGACGGTGACGCGATTATCAACGCCATAGCTTCGAGGCGTCACGATGACTGCCCGTGTGGTACCGAGTCTTTTTTGAAGTCGACGGTACTCGTTAACAGTTGCCTTATCCAACGCATGCGCGGCATCGACTACGGTCGGAAAGCGAGCGTCGTAGATATGGAGGTGAGAGTCGCAAGCATCAGCTGGCACGCGCAAGGTGGGCGCAGCGGTGCCTGCCGTGTTGGGAATCATCATTTTTTTGAAGCTTTGAGTCGTAAACGTTTTGCTTCGTTGCGCACAAGATCGGTATGCTGACCAAGCGTCGGGGCCGCAAAAGGCTCCGGCCCTGGGGTGCGGCTAAAGCGAAGCGATCGCTTTAAGCCGCGGTAACGCCCAACAATCGGGTGGTCAAACGTTGTGATCATGTCTTGACTTTGCACCTGAGGGTGTTCAAACATATCTTCAACGCTTCTGGCCGCCGAACAAGGAACCTCTTCACCAAAAATAGCTTCCCATTCCAACGCCGACTTGCTACTAAGCGCACGGTGGATGATGGGCACAATTTCTGCTTGATGCGCCGCGCGTTTACGAACCGTGTCGTAACGCTCGTCTACACCTAGATCGTCTAATCCCAGCTTTTTGCATAACGCGATCCAGAAATGTGGGGTGTTGGCTGAGATGTATAAGTAACCATCTTTTGTGGGATGCAGGCCGGTGATGCCGCCAGAGCGCATATCGCGACCCACGTCACGGCCTTCATTTTCAGCCCAGATCAGGCGAGCGGATTGCAGTGTCATGGCAGCCGATAGTAGCGAGACACTGACAAACTGCCCTTGCCCAGAACGCTCTCGCTCGAAGAGTGCCGAGGACACGGCACCCGCGACCAGAGCCGAGGCGTAGTAGTCGACAATGGATCCGTACAGGATTTCTGGAGGGCCTTCTTTTTTTCCTTGCAAGGTACACATGCCCGTCATGGTCTGTAATACCTGATCAAAGCCCGCCTTGTCTTTCAGGGGGCCCGTTTCACCATAGCCACTGACTGTGCAATAAATGAGTCTCGGATTTAATGCTTTGAGTTGTTCGTAACCGATCCCAATACGGGGTGCAACGGTAGGGCGAAAGTTATGTACCAGTACGTCGGCACTCTCGATCAGCGCCAGTAATATCGCGAGATCGTCAGGCTGTTTGACATCGAGCACCGCCGACAGTTTGCTGCGATTGACACCCAAAAACGCTCGACTTTCGGCTTCAAGGGTCGAAGGGTATTTTCTGAGATTATCGCCAGCGGGTGGCTCTATTTTGATAATTTCTGCGCCTTGATCCGCGAGCAAAGAACAGGCGTACGGACCTGCAATATACGCAGACATATCGACGACACGCACGCCGCTAAGTGGTCCCAGAGAGCCGCTGCGATTAGGAAGTTCAGAAAAAGAGTTTGGTGCTTGAGTGGTCATATGCTTCGCTTAGTCCGCTTGAATGTTAGCGTTCAGGGCAATCGCTTTCCAGCGATCGAGTTCATTGACCAAGTGATTTCCAAAGGCCTCTGAAGTCATGGCAACTGGTGAGGCGCCTTCTTTGACGAAAAAGGACTTCATTGCCTCGGATGTAATGATCTGATTGATAGCCTTGTTGAGCTTTTCGACAACGGGCTTCGGTGTGCCGGCAGGAGCCAGAACGCCCCACCAGAGATCGACTGCAGCCTTAGGAAAGCCAGCTTCTTTTAGTCCGCGGATCTCGGGTGCGACTTCAGAGCGATCTACCGTTGTGACAGCAAGGGCGCGAATCTTATCGTTCTTGACTTGTGAGAGTAACGAGGGTGCACTCGCGATAATCATATCGATTTGCCCGCTTAGTAAGTCTGTCACGGCAGGGCCCATACCCTTGTAGGGAACGTGCGTCATTTTTATGTTGGCAGCGTCTGACAGCAGTTCCGAGGCAAACTGGTTAATGCTACCGACGCCCGAGGTTCCGTAGTTAAGCTTGCCGGGGTTTGCCTTGGCAAACGCAACGAGATCCTCGATTGTTTTGAAGGGTGTGTTGTTGCCAACCGTGATAAGCATCGGACCTTTCGCGAGCATTGCAATCGGTGTAAAGCTTTTGATCGCGTCATACTGCAGATTCTTTCGTACTGCTGCACCTGTCGTAAATGTGGAGGACAGCACGACTAAGGTATAGCCGTCAGCCGGTGCTTTGGCCAACAAGACGTTGGCTAAAATCCCGCCCGCTGCAGGCTTGTTGTCGACAACAACCGATACACCAAGAGTTTCCTGCAACTGCTTACCAATGGCGCGCGCAAAGATGTCGTTGGATCCTCCTGGGGCACTTCCGACGAGTAGCGTGATGGGTTTATTTGGAAACCCCGTTTGGGCATGAACCGTTGCGAGAGTTGCGGTGAGTAGTAAGCCAGTGATGACGCGTATGCAGTTGGTCAAGGTAAACATAAATTAATTCCTTTTAGGGGAGGTCAGGCATGTCAGGGAATCAGGCCCATGCTCTTGGCGTTGGCCACGAGCGCTTGGGCACTTCTAAAAAAAGGTGGGTCAATCATTTTGCCGTCTACGACATAGGCACCAACACCCTCTGCCTCTGCTTGGGCAGCTGCGTCTAAGATACGCAGCGCGTGTGCGATGGCTTCATCGCTAGGTCTGAAGGCGTCATTGGCCATCACGACTTGGCTCGGATGAATGCATGTCTTGCCTGTATAGCCTAGGCTGGCAGCAAAGCCTGCTTCGTGTTTGAAGCCCTCGGTATTCTTGATGTCGGCATACGCCGCATCAAATGCCGCGACGCCGGCTTCGGCCGCAGCCATCTTCATTTCCATCATGGCATATTGCACTGCAAAGAGTTCTTTGCGAGATACAGCGATGGGTTCGAATAAGTCTGCGAGCCCGAGCTGAAGTCCCGCTACGCGTGGGTGCGCGCTTGCAAGCTCAAAAGCGGTACGCAGTGCTTTAGGCGTCTCAATATTTAGTAGTACTTTGATTGGTGTCAGCCCGTTCGCGTTAACGCCGTTCTTGCGCTCGGCAGCTTCGATCATGCCAACGGCTTGACGCACCGCCTCAGCACTCTCCGGCTTTGGAATATTTATCATGTTAAGACCGGCTCTGACCACTTCAGCAATATCGTGTTCAAAAAAGCGAGTATCCATCGCGTTGACTCGCACAATGACGCACTTGTTCGTTTCTATGGCGGACGGGGACGCCATCCAGCCGGCAAGCGTCATACGAGCCGACTCCTTTTTTGATTCGGCGACCGCATCCTCAAGATCAAAAGATAAAGCGTCTGCATCACTGGCTAACGCTTTTTCAAAAAGCTCTGGTCGCGAACCAGGCACAAAAAGTTTACTTCGCATGTTGGGGCTCGTCGTTTGCTTGACCAAGGTGGAACAAGTCTAACTATAGTGGATCAGAAAAAATGCAATCAATGTGTTGCGGCGCAACAAGACCTGCGGCTGTGCGGTGCAGGCTGCATTTAAGTCCGCCACGCTGTAGTATTCCATTATCAAATCGAACCCCATGAATTTACGTCTCGGAGATGTCATGAACTTAACGAAAATTGTCCAAGCTAGCCTGGTGGCACTATCCCTGGGTAGTGCAGCTTCGAGCCATGCTCAGGGAGCCGCGGCACCCGCCTATCCGGCCAAAACAATCCGTTTGCTGGTTGGCTTTGCACCAGGCGGTGGCACGGATTCGGCAGCACGCACAGTCGCAGTCAAGCTGTCGGAGTTAATTGGACAGAGCGTGGTGGTCGACAACAGACCAGGCGCGGGCGGTAATATCGCCGCTGATGCAGTCGCAAATGCTGCACCAGATGGCTACACAATAGGATTGGCTAACATTGGATCCTTGGCGGTCAATCCCCACATGCCGGATGGCACCCCCTATAAAACGCTCAAAGATTTTGCCATGATTAGCAATGGCGTGACCTTCGGAAACATTCTAGTGGTGCGTGCGGACTCGAATATCAAAACGCTAGCCGATTACATTGCTGCAGCCAAGAACAAAGATAAGCCATTGTTTTATGGCTCGCCTGGTTTGGGTAGTGCCGGTCACCTTGCGGGTGAATTGTTGCAGGCGCGCACAGGGACTTCGGCAGAGCACATTAACTACAAAGGTGGTGGCCCTGCGATGACGGCGTTATTGGCTGGTGATATCCAAGCGATTTTTGCAAGCGCACCGACTGCAATTCCTCAGATTAAGGGCGGCAAGATACGTGCGCTTGCTGTGACGGGTACGCAACGAGCAAAGGCCTTGCCTGATGTACCCACCATCGCTGAGCTTGGTTTTCCTGGATATCAAGCGACGAACTGGTATAGCTTTGTGGCACCCGCACGAACACCTGATGCAATCGTTCAAAAGCTCAACGAGGCTTTGGTGGCCGCTCTGCGTGACCCTAAGACCATTGAGCGTTTAGAGACCTCGGCGATGGAGCCTGATCCCTCGACACCGCAGGAGATGCGCGCCTTCGTTGAGAAGGAATACGAGACTTGGGGTGACGTCGTGCGCAAGCTCAAATTGAAGCGTTAACGATCATGCCCTCTACGATTGTTGAAAAGATTTTAGCCAAGCATGCGGGACGCGATCGCGTCAGCGCAGGCGAGGTTGTCGTTGCGAATATCGATTTTGCGATGGTAACGGACACGCGGGCAGTCAACACCATCAAAATGATCGACAAATTCGGTGACCAGCCGTTGCAGTTTGCTAAAAATACCGCGCTGGTGCTTGATCACTATTCACCACCTCCGAGCCTGGAGGCCGCGCAAATCCATAGTGAAATGCGTAACTTTGCCGCTGCGCGTGGCACCAAACTTTATGACATCGGTGACGGTATCTGCCATCAAGTGTTGCCTGAAGGTGGTCATTTGACTTGTGGGGATCTCGTCGTTGGCACCGATACACACTCTGTGACCTACGGGGCTTTTAACGCGCTAGGATCGGGCATCGAGGGGACGGATGTATCGGCCGTGATGATGAGCAGCAAGCTTTGGTTTCGTGTGCCTCACACGGTTCGAATCAATTTGCGCGGTCGCCTCGCGCCTGGCGTTTGGGCCAAGGACATCACGCTCGCGATGTTAGGACGCTTTGGTGCCGAGGGTCTGAATGACATTGCCATTGAATATGTCGGCGAAGCAGTCGCTGCAATGGATATCGACGATCGCATGACACTTTGCAATCATGCTGCTGAGCTTGGTGCAATGGCCGCCATCCTTGAAGCAGACGAGAAGACGTTTGCATGGCTGCGGGCGCATGGCGCAAAAGAACCGTCCCCGGTTTTTGCTGATGCAGACGCTCAGTATCTTGAACAAATTGATTTCGATGTCTCTGGCTTAGTCCCGCAGCTCGCGCGTAAACATGAGGTGGATGATATTGTTGCCATCACAGAGGTTGTGGGTCAAAAA
>Ga0164293_10002997_pt1 | contig 14359 bp, 21 predicted proteins | sample GEODES118metaG_FD_111487 | JGI IMG/M metagenome (GOLD analysis project Ga0164293, IMG submission 111487) | Eutrophic lake water microbial communities from Lake Mendota, Wisconsin, USA - GEODES118 metaG | ecosystem: Environmental > Aquatic > Freshwater > Lake | place: USA: Lake Mendota...
AACCAGCCCGAACTGGCAGGGATTGGTCACGCTCAGCCACGATTAGAAACATCGAGACCAGATCACGTAGGTTCATTTGCGCCGCAAGTTAGGGAATGGGCCAGCGAGCACTTAAACGTGCAACTTATGGATTGGCAGTACATTGCGCTTGACGGACAGTTGCTTTATGACGAGAACTTTGAGTTAGTTAACAGGGTGAGCCTTGTTTCTACGGCTAGGCAGTGTGGTAAGACCACTGCGTTAACAGCTCTTATTGGTTGGTGGCTTACGGAGATGCCAAAGGTACGGGGCAAGAAACAGACTGTTTTATCTACTGCGCACAGACTTGATCTTGCGGTCATGCTTTTTGACGAACTTTCGCCAATTTTAGAGCAACGCTTTAATGCCACGTTGATGAAGTCGTATGGGCGTAACAAAGTAACAATGCCAGACGGCTCAACGTGGCTGGTGCGCGCGGCAAACAACTCTGTAGGTCACGGCACTAGCCCATCGCTAGTAGTTGCCGATGAGATGTGGGATATTTCGCGCGAGGTTATTGACGGCGGACTTTTGCCTGCTCAGCGTGCACAAGTTTCACCGCTCTTGTCTATGTGGTCAACGGCTGGCACAGAGGCAAGCACCGCCATGTTGCGTTGGCGAGAGCAAGGCTTACGCGCAATTGACACAGGCAAAAACGCATCGTTTTATTTTGCGGAATGGTCACCGCCACCAGACATAAACCCGATGACCCCAGAGGCATGGGTGTACGGCAACCCTGCGTTGGGCATAACCCTTACCCCTGAGACATTGCTTGCTGAGTCTGAGAACCCTGATCGAGCAGCGTTCCTACGCGCATCTTGCAACTTGTGGGTGGCTAGCGACAAGTCATGGATTCAGCCGGGTCAATGGCCTGCCCTGCAGTACGAGGGCAATCTACCAGAGGGCGGCACGGTAGCCATAGAAACCAGCCTTGATGACACACGCTATTTTGCGGTGCGTTGCGTGGCTTTACCTGATCGGCGAACAGTGGCAACAGTCGAGTTTGTGGCAGACACATTTAGCGAGATGCTGGCACACGTTGAGCGACTGTGTAGCAACCCTGCAATAAAGTTTGCGATAACACCGACTGTAGATAACCATTGGCCGTTGTCTCTAGAGCGCCGCCGCGTTGTAGTCGGTTATGGCGAAATACTTAAGTTTACGCCGTCAGTAAAAAACATGATCAACGAAAAGTTGCTGTGGCATGACGGCAGCAACCAACTTGCCGAACACGTGAGCCGCGCCGTTGCTGTTCGCTCACAAAACAGCATTGCACTATCTAGCCAACGCTCGCCCGGCCCAATTGAATTAGCGCGCTGCATGGTCTGGGCAGCAGCTTTAACCAGCCGACCTACATCATCAGGCAAACCTATGTTGGTTGTTTCTAACGGCTAGCATCCAATTGGCATCGGCTCGATGGCTTGCTTATCGTCGGGATACCGCATCGCATACCGGGTCGATGCCACCACAAACCGCACAGACTGTGACACACTAAAGACATGGCATTTTTTAACAAGGTAACTAAGGCTGCTATTAGTCCACCGCTTGGTAAGGCTGCTGCTGCTGGCACTGGTTACACAGGTACTTACGCGCCGTCTGGCAACAATGGCGGCGCTGCAATGGTTGGCGTTTACTACAACTATGTTGAAGGCGATGCGCGCAATGCTGCTATGTCTGTGCCTACTGTTAGTCGAGCGCGCGACCTGATCGCATCAGTAATTGGATGTATGCCATTGCGTATGTACAACGAAATGTGGAACGGCGACGAGATGGAGAAAATGCCGTTAGCGCCGCGTACATGGTTGCGCCGTATTGACCCGTCAGTGCCAAACAACTTTATTTTGTCGTGGACTTTTGATGACTTGTTTTTTTACGGGCGCGCATTTTGGTACATCACGTCACGCACCGCAGATGGTTTTCCTGCGTCTTACACACGCCTACCAGCGGCAATGGTGCAGACACTTGACCAGTCAGGCCCAGTGTGGTTTGCACCGTCTAAGCAAATTATTTTTAGCGGTGGCGAATTAAACCCAGATGACGTGGTGCAGTTTCTCTCACCTATTCAGGGCATCACCTCGATGTCAACGCAATCGGTTGCTACCGCGCTAAAACTTGAGGCAGCACGGTTTCGCAACGCATCAAGCGCGATCCCTGCAGGCATCCTTAAACAAACTGGTGGCGAGCCGTTAAACGCACAAGAACTAGCAGACCTAGCGTCAGCGTTTAACGCAGCGCGCATGACTAACCAGACGGCTGCACTAAACGAGTATTTGTCTTACACCGAGACCAGCACATCACCGGACAAGATGCTGCTTATTGACTCTGCAGAGTTTCAGGCAATGGAAATGGCCAGACTGTGCAACGTGCCACCATATTTGGTGGGCGTGTCGGTAGGCAGTTACTCGTACCAGTCAAGCAGTGAAAGCCGTGCCGACCTGTGGACATTTGGTGCGCGCGCCTATGCCGATTGCATTGCCGGCACACTCAGCCAAAACAACGTGCTACCTAACGGGACATATGTTGAGTTTGACGTCGAGGGCTACCTCATGGGCGATTACAGCGAGCGTAACGAGATGGCACAACCTGAGTCGTACGATGAGGTACAGTCGCAATCATGATTAAACTTATTGCATCACAAGTAACGATTGACGCAGCTGCTGGCGAGGCTGGCCGCCGCGAAATTACAGGAATTGCAGTGCCCTACGGCGTTTCTGCCACCGTTTCCGATGGCACGTCAGTAATCTTTGAGGCTGGCAGTTTGCCAGTTGACGGCAAAGCCCCACGTCTTTACATGAACCATGACGCAACCAACGCCATTGGCATTGTGACAGAGCGCGTAGACACACCAGAGGGCATGATGTTTACAGCGAAAATTAGCAAGACTCAGGCAGGCGATGAGGCGCTAATTCTTGCTATGGATGGCGTACTTGACTCTGTGTCGGTAGGTGTAAACCCGATCAAATACACGACCGCTAAAGATGGCACAGTCACAGTGACCGCCGCCGACTGGATTGAGTTGTCGCTTGTGCCCGTACCAGCATTTGCTGGCGCGATCATTACCGACATTGCAGCGAGTATCCCACACGAAGACGAAGAAATAAGTACTATAGAAACAGAACCTACACAGGAGACAAAACCCATGAGCGAAGCAACCATCCCAGCAGTCGAAGCAACCATCCCAACTGCACCAATTTTTGCACAAGCAAAACGCAAGTTTGCCATGCCAACCGCTGGCGAATACTTGGCAGCAATGCACGCTGGTGGAGACACTTTCCACAACGTGAACGCTGCATACAAAGAAGCCGTGCGCGATCAGCAAACAGCATTGCAAGCAGCTGCAGGCGATGTGCTTACAACTGATACACCGGGTCTTTTGCCAGTACCAGTACTTGGGCCAGTGTTTCAAGACCTAAACTTTGTGCGACCAGTTGTCACCGCTTTTGGTGCACGCTCGATGCCAAGCACACCAAGCAAAACGTTTACACGCCCAACGATCACCACGCACACAAGCGCTGCAACACAAACAGAAAACACTGCAGTAAGTGCAACCACAATGGTAATCGCAGCAAACACCGTTACTAAAGCAACGGTTGCTGGTCAAGTCACGTTGACAATGCAAGACATGGATTTTACCGATCCAGCGTCAATGAACATCATCCTTAATGATCTTGCTGGTGAGTACATGATTGCAACCGACAACATTGCAGCAGATGCACTTGTTGCAGGTAAGACTGCATCAGGCTCGACATGGACTGTTAATGCAACCGACCCATCATCTTTGATTGAGTCTTTGTATGACGCAGCACGCGAAATTACTGAGGACTCAAACTTCTTCCCAACACACTTGTGTGTATCGCCAGACGTTTGGCAAAAACTTGGTCAGCAACTTGACGCAAACAAGCGACCAGTACTTGGTTACACAACTGACGGTGTGCTTGGTCAAAACTCAATTGGTAAAGTTGGCGGTCTTGCTTATACAGCAATGGATGTGTTTGGTCTCAAGCTGGTTGTTGATAACAACTTTGCCTCTGGCACAATGCTTGTTGTTTACGCACCGGGCTTTGAAATCTACGAGGCTCAACAGGGCGTTTTGTCAATTGCCAACCCATCTACGTTGTCGCGCACGTTCTCCTACTACGGATATTTTTCAACTTTCGTTGCTAAGTCTTCGTTTATTCAGGGCATCGTAATCGCTTAGTTCGTAGCGGAACTTACCGCTATGGCAACTTACTCATCAGCCAGCAAACAATTAATTTCTAACTATGCGTGCATTAGCACGTTGGAACAGTCAGAGATTGTTGTTGGCGAAAACATAACTGTTAGTGGTTTGGCTGCGCCGTTCTCAGGCACATTTAAAGTGCTTGACTTACCTCAATACGAGTTTGAGGGCGTAGACCCAACTACAGGCGAGTTCCAATTTAACCCTGAGGTTGCTCGACCTAACCAAATCATTTATGCAGCTACTGGCGCAAACGTCAACTACGTGGTTGATTACTCAGGCAGCGTTGTATATAACCAAACTTGCACTTGGATCAGCGTTGCGGATTTGGTGACTTATTTGGGCGTGACAATTACTAACCCGTCTGATGATTACACGTTGGCTACACAGTCAACTAACGCTGCAAATATGTTTTGTTATCGCCGCCGCCAAGAGTCATCTTACAAAGACTCTTTGTCTGTCTCGCCGGGTACGGATGCCACGCTAGGCACTTTGATGTATGCGGCAGCCCTGTGGCGCTCACGTGGCAGCATCGAGACAGCGTTTGCCGCGTTTGACACTATGGGCACACCAACGCAGCAGTCATTGACACCCATAGTTAAGCAATTGTTGGGTATCCCCCGACCAGCGGTTGCCTAATGCCTGCACCGTACACAGACCTGTTAAACGAGGCCATAGACGATATAGCAGCCACGCTAACGGCCGTTAGTGGTCTGAGGGTAGTAACAGACCCCACTAAACTTGTGCCTAATTGCGTGTTCTTATTAGCGCCTAGTTTTACGACATTTGCAGGTAACGGCAATGTTGTGGCAATGGATTTTCCGCTAAAGGTAGTTGGCTCTGGGCCTGCAGGTTTGCCAGTGCTACGCGAGATTTTGCAAGTTGCGGCAACGGTGCTGGCATCAAAAATAATTGTGTTATCTGGTCAACCCGGCACGATTGACATTGGCGGCGCGTCATATCCTTGTTACGACCTAACAGTAAAAGTGCAGGCACAAACCGCATGATCTATACCATTGCATCGAGCAAACTAGGAATTGTTGGTGACCCGTATATACCAGCTGCAGGCATCAACGTGGAAGCGCTACTGTCTGGCGGTTTCATCGTTAAGCAATCCACACCTAAACCTAAAAAACCTGCTAAAACTAGTACAGAACCTAACGAGGAGAATTAACCCACATGGCTAGTAGCACTTATCTCTCAAACCCAGTTTTGACAATTAACAGCGTTGATTTAACCGATATGTGCACTGCAGCCACATTGACCTATTTGGTCGAAGCGCTAGAGGACACCGCGTTTGGCACTAACTCACGCAGTTACACGGCTGGACTTGTCAACAACGAAGTTACTTTGACAATGTATGCCAGTTTTGCCGCCACAGAAACTTACGCCACTCTTTTCAATTTGGTTGGTGCAAAAACCAACGTAACCCTGACCCCAGCATCTGGTGCAGAGTCAGCAACCAACCCTAAGTTTATTTTGACTGGTTGCTACCTTGAGTCATTGCCAGTTATCAACGCCTCACTAGGCACATTGTCAACCTATGACATTGTGTTTCAGGGTGGCGCGTTGACACTTGACGTAACAGCACCATAACCAGAGCCGTTAAACGGCCCGACACGAAAGCAGGCTCATGAAAGTTAAATTGGAATTAGACCTACAAGACGGACGCGGCAAACGCGTCATGACCACAAACATGTTTGTTGTTTGCGAGTGGGAAAAACTAGAAAACCGCAAAGTTTCTGACGGCAAAGGCATCGGCTACAGCGACATTGCTTGTTGGGCGTATCATCTTTGCAAACTTGCTGGTGACCCTGTACCTGCAACTTGGCGCGATTGGGTTAAACAGCATCCAAACATGGATTTAACATCCGTAGATGAGACAGACCCAAACCCTACGGCGTTGGCACTTACCGAAGACAACTAGCAGAAATGCTGGTGGCAGTAGGATGGTGGCCAACGCACATCGAGTTTGACACGCGCGACCTAGTTACGGTGATTAGTGTTATAGAAAAGAACAACAAGAATAGGTGAGTTTCTATGACGGTCAACACAACAATTTCTGTGGTAGGCGTAAAAGAAACTATTAACGCACTTAAAAAGATTGACCCACAGCTGCAAAAAGACTTTAGAGCGCAAGCCAACGAGATTGCACAGCCAGCAATAAACGCTGCCAAAGATGTCTATACGCAAGTGCCGTTGTCTGGTATGGCATACAAGTGGAATAGTCGAGGCCGTCAACTGTTCCCATTTAGCGTGGCTAAAGCCAAGAGCGGTGTCAAGTTGCGTATAGATACCCGGCGCAACGCTGTAGGCGTAATTCTGATTGAGCAAAAAGATCCAGCAACAGCAATCTTTGAGACTGCTGGCCGTGCTAATGCAAACCGTTTAGGCGATCAACTTGGTTTTGTTAGCGCTGGTCGCACACGTTTGATTGGGCCCGCTGTGTACAAAGCGCGGCGAGGCATTGAGGCTGAAATGCAAAAGATGATTTTAGATACAGCGCGCACAGTTAGGCAGTCAATGTAATGCTGTCTATACCTATCATCTCAGAGTTTGACGGCAAGGGCATTGACAAAGCGCTGAAACAATTTAAGCAACTAGAAACAGTTGGCGAAAAGGCACAGTTTGCTATTAAAAAGGCTGCAGTACCTGCCGCTGCCGCGCTCGGTGCGGTTACTGCGGCTCTTGGCGCTGCGGTGGCTGCAGCTGCAGAGGATGAGGCACAGTCTGCACAACTTGCGTTGACATTAAACAACGTGACTGCGGCAACAGATGCACAGGTTGCAGCAACTGAGGACATGATCAGCGCTATGTCGAGGGCTACCGGTACGGCTGACAGTGAACTACGCCCAGCGTTAGCAACATTGGTTACTGGCACAAAGGACATTGCTACCGCAACAGAGGCATTGACACTTGCCCAAGATATAGCAATTGGGTCTAATAAGTCATTAAGTGAGGTCAGCGAGGCATTAGCCCGTGCATATGGTGGAAATATGAAAGGCCTGCAAGCCTTGTCACCAGAGATTAAAGCCATGATTAAAGACGGTGCAACGCTCGATGACGTGATGAACGTGCTAGGCGGCACATTTGGTGGTGCAGCTGCAACCGCAGCCAACACTGCTGCAGGCAGATTTAAGATTTTAAAAAACTCGTTAGACGAAACTACAGAGTCAATCGGTGCGGCGTTGCTACCTATTGTGCAAAAGGTTTTGCCAGTGCTACAAAAATTTGCAGACTGGGCACAAAAAAACCCGCAAGCGTTTTTAGCAATTGCTGGCGCGATCACCGCAATCTCTGTGGCAATTTTGGCAGTCAACTTTGCAATGGCACTTAACCCATTTTCAGCAATCGCGGCAGGTATTGCAGCGCTAGTGGTTGGCGTTGTTTACGCCTACAAAACATTTGAGACATTTCGCAACATTGTTAACAGCGTGCTCAACGGCCTTATCAGTGGTTTTGAGACTTTTGCCAACGCGTACATTTCAGCAATAAACCTGATCATTCGAGGCATGAATCTGATCAACCCGTTTAGCGACATTGCATCATTGCCAACACTCAACTTGGGCAGTATTGGTGGCAGTAGTAGTGGCGCATCTGTTGGCTCTGGTGCAGCACGTGAGGGCGGTGTAGGTCAAGTGTTGGCTGGCGTGCCGTCTATGCCGGCTATGCCTGCCCCTGCAGCACCGTTGCCTAGCGCTGGCGGTGGTGGCGGTGGCGCTAGTTCTGCTGGTGGTGCGTTTGGTATCGGACGCGTACAAGGCGGTTTAACAACTTTTGGTAACGCTGAACGTATCGCGGCGCGTACTGGCGGCAATGTAACTATTAACGTGTCTGGCGGTATTAGTACTAGCGCTGAAATTGGTGAGTCCGTAGTCAACGCTATACGTGCATACAACAGGGCGGCAGGCCCAGCCAACATTGCGGTTGCCTGATGGCTACATCAGTTGTACAAAGCGGCGATTACGAACTGTTTATTGACACAGGGTTTCAGATCGATGCGTTTGTGCTTGATGATGCAACTAAGGGCGTGCTCAATAACACAGAATACGTTTTAGACGGCACAACAGAGTTTGCACCAATGTTGGAATACTCGACCAATGTAAACATTAAACGCGGTAGGCGTGACGTTGGCGATCAGTTCAGCGCTGGCACAATGTCGTTTAACTTAAACGATGACCTTGCTGGTGGCACTCTAAACCCGTTGTACTCGTCTAGCCCGTATGTTGACCCTGCAGGGCAATTTACATTAGCGCCGTTACGCCGGGTGTCGTTTGGCAGATACAACAGCGTTGGCACATTTGTAGCGCTCTTTGTTGGTCAAATTGTTTCATACGATTACAACTACGAGTTGGGGGGCACAAACACGGTAACCGTTTATTGTGCTGATGATTTTTATTTGCTGGCACAAACTGCGTTGGCTGAATACAACGTAAGCGAGCAATTGTCTAGCGCTCGACTCGCAGCCGTCTTAGATTTACCAGAGGTTGCTTACCCTGCGTTGAGCCGTGACATAGAAACAGGTACGCAAACACTTGGCGGCGCAGCTGCATACACCGTCCCTAACGGCACAAACGTTAAGGCATACATAGACCAAATACAGCAAGCCGAACAAGGTCGCATTTTTATGGCGCGCACAGGCGTATTAACCAGCCAGCCAAGAATAGGCAACACACTGTCGGGCAGTGTCGCAGACTTCCACGATGACGGCACAAACATCCCTTACAACTCGTTAGGCATTATCTACAACGCAGACGTAATCGTTAACCGGGCAAGCATCCAGCATTTAGGTGCTACTAGCCCAGAGGTCGCAGACGATGCAGCAAGCCAAGCCAAGTACCTAATCCAAAATGTAAGCATCACTAACAGCCTGCTACACAACGATGCAGCCGCGCTGGCGCTGGCAGAGTACCTGCTTGTAGGCGAGCCTGTAGCCACGTTTAACGCCGTGCAAACCGATTACCTAATGCTTACTACAGCGCAACGCGAGGCGCTGGCGCTAGTTGATATTGGTGACACAATTACAATTACCAACACAATTACAGGCGGTCAAGTAGCCCAAGAACTATCGGTTGAGGGCGTAGAAATATCGGTCAACATAAACAACGGCCATCGAGTCACGTTCTACACGGCCAACACCGTGATCGTCTATGAGTTCATACTTAATGACCCAATTTACGGTAAGTTAGGGATACAAGACCCACAGCCAGTTTTAGCGTAAAGTAGGAACTATGCCAAACGAACAAACATCAGTACCGTTATTTGCTAGCGGCGAGGTGTTGACCGCACAAAACCTTAATTTGAGTGCCGGCACAGGCGTACCTGTTTTTGCTACAACTGTTACGCGTGACGCAGCGTTTGGTGGCACAAGCGAAAAGGTGCTGGCAGAGGGGCAACTTTGCTACCTGTCGGACTCAAACATTGTGCAGTACTACACGGGCGCGGCGTGGGCTACTGTCGGGCCTGCAACATCTGGCGCGCTAGTCCGTGTTGGCGGTGGCACATTATCAACATCTACAACCACTTTTAGCAATGTGTTTTCATCGGCTTACAACACTTATCTGATACAAGGAAACGACATTACGGTTAGCGCATCGGCAACAATGCGTTTAAGCATCAGCGGCAGTGGAGGCACAACTTACAGTTCCAACACTATTAACATGACCTACACATCAGCAACCGTCACAGGTGACACTTACAACGGGTCAGGCAACTTTGTTATTGGTACACCACAAACCACAAACACAGGTTTTGAAATGGTTTTAGTCTCTCCGTTTTTGTCTAAAGCAACACAAGCGTTTAACCGTATGTCCACTAACACCAACTGTTGGCAGTCTTACGGTGTTGATACCAACGCCGCATCAAGCGTAAGTTGCACAATCCTTATGCCAGGCGCACAAACCTTTTCTAGCGGAACAATAAACATTTACGGATACGCGAACAGTTAGGTTTAACATGACACGACCAGACACACGAATCATTGACGGCGAAACAGTTATTGATCGAGAAATGACCGAAACAGAGCACGAGCAATTTTTGTTGGCACAAAACGAAGCCAAAGCACAAGCAAAAGCCGCAGCCGATAAAGCCACAGCACGACAAGCCGTACTCGACAGGCTAGGAATAACAGCCGATGAAGCCGCGCTATTACTTGGCTAGTGTCATGCTTGCACTCGCCCTGACCGCCTGCGAAACGACACGCACAAACGCAGGCAAAAAAACTGTACGCAACAGCGCACTACCAGCAAACTGCGAAACGATAAGGCAATGCGACAATGACTAAAAACAAAGCAGAAATTGAGCATTTACACGCACGCATGATTGTGTTTGTCGGCTGCACAATTGCAGTGACATTTGCAATCACAGTTATTGGTTTTGTTTACGGGTTGCTGTTTGTAACGCAACCCTTAGAGCAATCACCAAACGATGCACAGTTCATTGACTTGCTATCTACATTGACTGTGTTTATGACCGGCACGTTGTCTGGTCTAGTTGCCGCTAATGGCCTTAAACGAAAACCTGCTGATGGCAGTACTACCAGCCAACCCTAAAGTCATCGGGTCTAAGCCGTACACAGGTAACAGTGACGGTGCAGCTGCAGGCCCACGTGCAGGCATGGACGAATGGATACGGCAAGCGATAAAGCACGGTGGTGGCGCGTTTTGGAATAACGGCTCATACGGCGTTAGATCGAAAAGAGGCTCTGAGTCACTAAGTGTTCATGCCACTGGTCGAGCAGTTGACCTGTCGTATAGGCCGTCAGAAAAACAGCCAACAGCAAACCGCAAAGCAACAATTGCGTTTATCAACATTGTGTTAGCCAACGCAAACGAGTTAGGTGTTGAGTGCGTGCTCGATTATTTCCCTAAAGCATTTGGGCGCGGCTGGCGTTGTGATCGTCAAGCGTGGAAGTCGTACAGCAAACCAGAGATACACGGCGCACCGGGTGGCGATTGGTTACACGTGGAGATAAACCCACAAATGGCAGACTCACCAAACCTTGTAAAACAAGCGTTTCAGAGGGTATTCACCGAATTGCCACAGTAGTGCCCTATGGTGGAAACACCGACGATAGGAGATGCATTATGGCAGACGCTAAAACATACATTTATGAGGTTTACACAACCATCATGGACAGCCAACAACACGTGCTTGTTCAGATATTTCGTGACCCCACAACAGACAAAGTGCTGCACGCGCAAATTGCGTTTAAGGACGCTCAAGGCGATAGTTGGCAGACCCCTTACCAATTGGAGAAAAAATGACGTTTATAACACTCAAAATAAGTGCATGGTGCATTACAGGCTTAGCGGCGTTTACGTTGCTCTGGGGGGCTAGTGAAGCGCCTGAGAGGCAACTACAGCCGGGTGAGCAGATTACGACAACCCTAATAAGCATTGTGCCTACGTTGCCAGAGACAACTACGACAACTACGACTGTGCCTAAAGGTTGTGCACAGTACGTGGCTGATGCAATTACGGCTGGTTGGCCTGCAGATCAAGCACCAATGCTGGCACGCGTCATGTTTCGTGAGTCGCGCTGCATCCCAACGGCATTTAACGCAAAGGACAGTAACGGCGGTAGTCGAGGCTTAATGCAAATGAACGGCACACACGTGCAGTGGCTTACCGAACTTGGTTTTATTACAACGCTAGATGACCTGTTTAAGCCAGAGGTCAATCTTGCAGCATCCGCACACCTTTACCGTATGGTGGGCTGGCAGGCATGGGCTAGCACACATGGCTGATCTACCATTCCCCGATAGTGGCATTAGCCAAGAAACGAGAGAAGCAATGTATCCCGATACGTACAGCGACAAACTAGGCAAGGTTTACACCAACCTGATAGACGAAATTGTGCGACCAGCACACGTACAAAGCAATGTGCCAGACCACAGCATCCTGCTAGACGAACTAGCAATTATGTACGAAGCAAACATCACAATTGGCGGTGAACAAAACAGATTTAACGCATCAGTGTTACGCGCGGCCATAAATGTTATACGCGCCTTGTAAAGCCTGTGGGCTAACAATGCACGGCACTCGATACCGGCACAACCCTGAAAAAGTAATGTGGTTACATCCAAACCTAAAAGCATGTACTAAGGTAAAACCAATAAACCCGACAAACAGAAAGAACCCGACATGAATAATCAGTTAGAAATGTTTACAACAACATTGGGATTGGCTGGAGAAAAAACGCGTGTAGCGCTTGACCATCCAAGTGTTGCAGTGTCACGCAATGCACCGGACACATCACGCGCAGCTGCAGAACAAGCCAAACCGCACGCAGGCAAACAACGCGAACTGGTGCACTTTTGGATTAAATGGGCAGGCCGTACAGAGGCTAAAGGCATGACTGCAGACGAAATAAGTGTGCTACTAGACCTACCTGCACAGTCTGTGTCAGCACGCATTAACGGCTTGCATCGAGACGCATACATTGTTGACAGTGGCACACGCCGCAAAACACGGTACGGACGCAACGCCATAGTTTGGATTGCTTGCTGATGGCACACTTTGACCTATCGCTATACGAAACAGTTGCACAACGCCTTGTGCGTTGGTGGACAGAATACCCAGACGGCAGAATCATCACGTCAATACATCATTATGACGGCTCAACCATCATCATGCGCGCAGAGTGCTACAACAACGATGACAGACTTATTGCCACAGGCTATGCAGAAGAGGTATTTGGCAACAGTCCTGTAAACAAAACATCGTTTTTAGAAAACTGCGAAACTAGCGCCATTGGCCGTGCGATTAGCAACAGCCGTATCGGGCATACAGGCGAGCGCGCATCATCCACAGAAATGGAAAAGGTCAACCGGGTCAACAGTGAGCCTGCTCGACCAGACACACACGGCAGCGCTACACCTAAACAGATTGGTTTCTTAAAGAGCCTTGCACGCGGTAAGGGCTGGGATGAACTGCAGCTGCTTGACTACATACACAGAGCGCTCAATGTAGATGATGTCGTTGTAGAGACATTAACCAGCGCTCAGTGCCGCGTGATTATAGACGGGTTAAAGAAATGAACCAACAAGCACAAACTAAACAAATGCAACAAGTGTTAGACGCGGCGGCATCAGCAATGGACGAAATGGAACGTTGGCAACGGATTGCCACAATGATGAGCCATTTCATGGTTTGCAACAAAGGCGGTGATGTCTGCAAACATTGCGCGTTAGCAACGCAAGAATACATGCAAGCAAAACAAGAGCAAGCAGCGATTGAAGCGGAATATCTACAGATCGTTAACGGTTTAGTCAAATGATGAACCCACAAGAGGAATACAACCGTTTGCATGATCATTGCCAAGCGTTAGGCCGTGAGCGTGACTTCTTACTGCGTGAAGTAGAACGCTTAACAGACGAACTGCATTTAGCCCATGAGGCATTGCGTAGGCAAATGCTATGAGCCGTCATGTGTGGCTTGCATTGGCTCTTACGGTGCTATGTGCTGCGTTAATGGTCAGGTCTGATAAGAAGTAAAACCTACACAATCGGCTAGTTGCGTATACCTAAGCCTGTCGCAGGGCGGTTGGATGATCTGCGGTAACGCAGTTAGACCAGCGCGCACAAAACCTGCTACACGAAAGGCAATGTGCTAAGCGTTGGGGCGACTCGTAAACATAATCGAGTGATGTGCAAGGTAATCGGATTGAGGCAGCCCGATGGGTAGAGCAACATCACTATGTTTAACATCACATACCAGATCACATACACTAAACAAACCGACACAAAGGACAAGCCCGACATGAGACATCAGCAACAACAAAACGAGAGCAAGCGCGATAGCGCGCGGTAGCAATGGGTAAAGAACACAGCAACCCTGAGTACAAACGCAACCGTGCAGTAATTCTGCAACACAAACCAGACTGCACGTACTGCGGTAAACCAGCAGACACAGTAGATCACATAGTTGCAATTATGAACGGCGGCGGCCACGACCTAGACAACCTGCAACCATGCTGTGCACAATGCAACAACAGAAAAGGACACAAAGAAGTAGCACAACGCAACCGCTCAATAAGCCACGCAAGAGCCGAAGCAATGCGAAACCACGCAACACCAATCGCAAAAACAGAACCGTTTTTTTCTGAAAAACAAAACATCAC
>Ga0164293_10002998_pt1 | contig 14357 bp, 21 predicted proteins | sample GEODES118metaG_FD_111487 | JGI IMG/M metagenome (GOLD analysis project Ga0164293, IMG submission 111487) | Eutrophic lake water microbial communities from Lake Mendota, Wisconsin, USA - GEODES118 metaG | ecosystem: Environmental > Aquatic > Freshwater > Lake | place: USA: Lake Mendota...
GCGGAGCGACGCCAGTGTCGTCGTCATTAACTATGACAACCTAGATAAGCTAGAGGATTTATCAGGCTTCGACGGAATTGTGTTCGACGAACTGACGCGGCTGAAGAACCCTAGCGGCAAACGCTTCAAGTCGCTGGAAAAGCTGCTGGCTAACGTCAAGGTGCGCTGGGGTCTGACCGGATCGTTCACGTCGAACGGCCTTGAGGATGTCTTCGGCCAGTGCAAGATCATCGACCAAGGGCTGCTGGGCCGCGCCAAGGGTGCGTTCATGCAACAGTATTTCATCTGCATCAACCGCGACTTCGGCCAATGGGTTCCGGCAGCCGGTGGGTTGGAGCAAGTCATGGCGCGGATCAAACCGGCGACGTTCGTGCTGGAGCCGGGCGAATATAAGGACAAGCTGCCGCCGTGCCATGTCACGGAGGTGCGCGTCGCGCTGGATGACCGCAAGCCATACGAAAAGATGAAACGTGAGTATGTCGTGCGCTTCGGCGATGACCAGATCGTAGCGCAGAACGCAGCGTCGGTGACGACCAAGCTGCAACAGATGGCGTCAGGCTTCGTCTACAACCGCGACGCAGGCACGCCGTCCATCTGGTTCAGCAGCCACAAGTTCGACCGGCTGGAAGAGTTGCTGGCGGAGAACCAGCGGGCCAACACTATAGTCGCGTACACCTATCAGGAAGAGTTGGCGGAACTGAAGCGCCGCTTCCCGCACGCGCAGACAATGGACGACGACAATGTCATCGAACGCTGGAACCGCGGTGAGGTCGAGTTGCTGCTGGCGCATCCTAAGTCCGCAGGGCATGGCCTAAACCTACAGCATGGCGGATGCCACATGGTGTTCCTGTCGCTGCCGTGGTCGCTGGAACTTTACGAACAGACGGTCGGACGCCTGCACCGCAGCGGTCAGACCAAGGATGTCTGGGTCTATGTAATGCTGACTGAAAAGAGTATTGACGAACGCATATGGGCGGCGCTGCACGACAAGCGTGCGGTGTCCGACATAGCCTTAGAGGAATTGAAAAATGCGATCTAAGTTTTTCCCTTACGTCTGCCGGTATGTTAATGCCGAAGGCGCGTGGCTGGCCGGCTATTATGATAAGGACGCCGCCGACCGACCACCAGCGATGATGATCAAAGGCGCCGGAATTAAAGAAGGCGACCAAATCTCCATCTCGTATCTTGAACAGCCCGCAACGGCTAGGCAGATTGTAGGACTTGACAAATGAGTAAACTGAACTGGCGGTCGATGATTGCCGTGCTGTCCGACCTTACGGAAGGCGAACTAAAGGATGCGCTGGACGCGGAACTGAAGACGCACAAGCGCCCGGCCATCGCCCGGCGGTTGCATCAGCGTTACTCTGCGATGCGGACGGCGCGCGAACGCGGCGAGATTATGATGAGGCTAAAGAAATGAACGAGAATAATCCGTGGATTTGCGTACATGGGCATGACAGCCGAAAAATCATATGCACTGTCTGCGGTTTGCTGCCATCATATATTCGACCAGAATATAATTACGAATATGAAAGACCTAAGAAAATGACAGACCATGCAGCGGCGACCGCTGAAGCATTGGAAAAGGTGATTGCCATGCTAAAGGCAGGGCAATCACCTGAAGACTTAGGCCCGATGGTTATACTGATCGGGCGTATGATGGCTAGGCGAACCTAAGCTAGATATTGCGACAGCGCCGTAGCTGCTGCGCCGATGATGGCGAGTATGCCGGCCAGCTTGGCTTTCCAACCAAGGGCAGGCTTCGGCGCTTCTTCCATCGGCAAGATTTTACCGGCGGCTTCTTTCACGACAAGTTTTGTGATGAGGTTCTTTAAATTCATGTTACTCTCCTTACAGCCAAGAAGCATATTTCTTGGTTTTCAGTTTGCGGTCGTCGAGGCCATGTGTACCACCATTGATACGCTTTGTCAGCGCAAGGATTGCACCATCGCCGACGCCTTGGTCGCAGATGCCCCACAGCTTGTTCCGGTCGAAGAACCAAAGCGCGCTCTCGAAGCACAGTTCACCAGCCACAAGGTCAGGGTTGTCCATGACTTCAGGGCGGTTGATGTAGTTGGCGAAGGCTTGATAGTTGTCCTTGCCGGTAAGCTGGAGCGCGCCACGCCCGCGGAATTTCCAACCATCGCCGCTGCTCTCAGGGCCATTACCCATGCGGTTGGCGTAGACGCGGTTGGCAATTTTCATCGGCTGGCGTTCGTAAGCGCGGGCCAATGCATCGGTCGGGAAGTACTTACCAAAGATGCCGCGCAAACCCTTAGCGCCGTAGTTTAGGTTCTCGCTGAACGCCTTGAAGCCACCTGACTCATGCGCCGTTTGAGCAAAGAAATGTGCAGCCCGATCAGGTGATAGTTTATAAAAAGCCGCAGCCGCCTTAAATGTACCCGGACCGAACGCACCATCTGCCGTCACCCCTATCTTTTTCTGTAGATTTACAAGGCTCATTTGCCAGCACTCCGCCAATCAGGAAAGTCATTTTCGTCAACCACGCCGTCGCCATTGGCGTCGTAGCGCAAGTCGTTGCGGTACTTTTCCCACGGGGCCATGTCATCGTCATCGTCTTCTTCAGGCTCGTCAATGAAGACTGTGGCCTGCGGATCGTCGTATACCTTCGGCGCCATCGCTGGCGTTAGATCGAGTGGCACGCCTTCAGGTACATATTCTGGCGCTTCTGGCGCAGGGTCGGCGTCACGCGCATTGGCGTTGAGGCTCAAGCCGCCGAGCAGCCCGACAAGCGCACCGATGATGGTCTGAAACGCAGGGTTAATCATCTCAAGGACGGCAGTGCTGTCCACGACATCGTTAGGCACGAACATGCCGACGACCAGCGCCAGCACGACGACAAGGATAACTGCCGACAGCGTGACGATTGCCACGCGCACGACAAACTCAACGGTGTCGTTGACGCCGTCGTGCTTGCTCTCAAAACTATTCAGGAAGCTCATCTTCTTCGTCCTTCTTCTTTTGCATAGCGCCGCTGCCCTGCCCCGCCATAAGTCCTGCCAACGCCCCGACAATGAACGTCGCTATCGGGTTAATCAACTTGAAAAACTCAGCGTCGTTAGGGGACTGCCCCTCCATCGGCTGCGACACAAACACCAACGAGTATAGCACGGTCGCCACGATGAACGTCAGCGTCAGCGACAGGACGATCCCGACGATGAACCGCAGCAGTTCCTCCGGCGTCCATTCACTTCTTGGCTTCATCTTCTTCACCTGTATTGATTAGCCATTCGGTGCAGTAGCCCATAGCGATGCACCGCGGCTTCTTGCAGAGTTCGTCTTCCCAATTCGCAGGGTCTTGACAATCGTAGCGGTAGCGGTCTTCGCAGCCAGCAAGCACCAGCGCCGCCAGTAGTAGACTGACTATACGCATACGCCCTCTAGCCGGCCTTTTGCAGCACGTTCATAAGTATGCCGACCAGCAATACGATGATTGTGCCGGCGGAAGTCATGCCGACTTTCTCAATCCGCTTCATCCGCGCGCAGATACTCTCGTACCGGAACGCGCAGACCTGTTCGTGCGTGTTAAGTTGCGCTTGTGTTTCGTCGATAGTAGCCATTGTTAGCGTCTCATGGAGTTAAGGTTTTGAAACCGTTTATCTTTAGGTATCCTGCCGTATATCGGTACGGCGTACCCTTCAGAAAAATCTACATCTACCAGCGGTTCGCCGGTTTCAGGATCAAAGTCAGGGAACTTAAACTCTTCGCCCAGCGTCTGCGGCGTGATGCCTGCCACACCTGTCTGCACCACGGCTTGCTGTCTGGCGGCAGACGGCGCCTGCGAACCATACAAAAGTTTGTTTACATATTCTTCAGCGGGGCGCACTCGTAACAACTCGCCCGCTTGGCGCGGAGACGCCAACGCAGGAACTAAGTTACGCATGGTGTTCTCCGATGCTTTTTGCGCCGCCCGCACACCAAATTCTTGCGCCGCGATGCCGCCGCCGTAAACGTGCGGTAGACCACCCAATACACGGGCGCCTGCCGTGAAGACGTTTGGCACGGTCGGCTCCAACATACCGCCGACATTAGTTGTAACGCCTTGCTTAAACGAAAGACGCTGCGACTGAGGTAAATCCTCAAGGCCCGTCTGCGACACGGCACGTTGCGCTTCAATATCGCGGCCCAGCTTATTAGCCGTAGCTAAATCCGCGCCCTGCATTTCTACGTTGATATCGAATCGACCCGGACCTAACTTGCTTTCGACAAAGTCGGGGTCTTCGCCAGCCATTACTTTGGCAAATCTTGCTTCAGGTAGCTTGGTAAGTTCACGCTGAAGCTGTTGGCGCTCGATACCTTTCATGCCTTCGGCAAAGGTATTCAGGTAGTTTTTCCAACCCACGCCGCCTGCCGCTTCAATGGCTTCATCGATTGGCTTTTGTGCGGCTGCGATAAGTTGAGATGTCCCCGCACGTAATGCTTTAGGGTCGGTCGTGCCTAAGATGCTGGACACAAACGCGCCCATTTCGCGGCGTGCCAAGTTAATTCCTTGGGCGTCAATGACGCCACCAAACTTAGCTGCGCGGCGCTCCAGATTGTTTGCGAACTCCGACAATATTTTAAAACGATCAGGGCTGACAAACTGCGCCTTATCCGCTTCTGCGCGTAAGTTAGTTACGACCTGTGAAATATCCAGCGGCGCCAGACCTTGCGCGCGCAAGTTAGCCGCGACTTCTTCTGCTGATCGGGCGTCTTCCAGATACTGACTTATACGAGCATCAAAGTTCGGGTCATTCATATACCGCGCTGCTGAGTCCAGTTCAGATTGCAACGCGGATCGCGCGCGGGCAGCGGCTTGCTCAGATGGAATGATTTGTGTGCGCCCAATATCGGCAGCGCCTAACGCTCGTTCGCGCATCGGACCTGTTACATCCTGCAACGCCCTTTTAGTTTCCGCTATGTTGCTAACAGCTTCTGTTTGCGTTCCGCCGCCGCTGATAACTTCACGCATACGTTTTTGTCCCGCGGCGCGCTGTTTCGCTACGCGGAGAAGCGGGGCTGCTTCGGTGCTTGCACTAGCAATCTGGGTAGCCGCAGCCAGTTCAGGTGTGAGCAACCCCCGCGACGCCAGAAACTCAGCCGTGTTGGCTTTGATATTCTTCGGTGCGTTTCGCAGTGCCTTTTCAATTTTGGTTGCGTTTTGGTCAATTACCTCACGCAAGATTTCAGCAGCGCGGACGGCGCCAGCGCGGCCAGCTAGGACATCATATGTTTTACCTGCGCCAAACTTGAGCATGTGGCCGAGGACAGGCACAGTAGCGCCAGCCAACGCTGCATCTGTCAAATCTTGATCGGTAGCAGCGGCAGCTATAAGGCTTGAAATAGAACCGCCAGCAGCACGAAGCCCGACACGCGCTTTGCGTGATCCGGCTATAATCTTACCTTCTTTTACTGCCGCCTTAGTTGGTTTAGCTACCCGCGTGCCGCCAGACGTTACGGCCCTGCCTACTTTCTCTACTACACCGCCTAACCGTGGCGCGACTTTGGTAAGCGCCCTGCCACCAAGCTGCGTAACAGCGCCGCCGCCCATCGTAAGCGGGATTGTTCCGGCAATTTCACCGCCGAGTTTGCCGCCAGCAAAGGTCATGGGGTTGGCCTGTTGCCGTTCAGCAGCAAATTGCGCTAACCGTTTTTCAATAGCGGCTTCTCTAGCTTTGTATTTTGGCCCCTTTGCGTAGCTAAACGGGTCAAGATAAGACAGCGTCTCAGCAATCGGTTTCAGCCCGCGCTCAACCCCGGATACAGCAGACGCAATCTTACTACCAGTGGCGCGCAGCGCACTTTTCTCGTCCGCACGCTGTTTCGCTTGCTGCCGTGTGTAACGCTCTTTAGATGTCTCGACGTTAAACCGACGCCGAATTTCAGCCTGCGTAGCAGGACTTGCACTGCGGTACTCTGGCAGCGTAGCCACACGGCGATCAAAGATAGCCTGCTTTGTAGCTGGATTAGCGTTTACGTAGTTCGGGTCTTTTAAAATATCCAGCGCGCTAGACATACTATTAATCCCTTAGAAGCGGGTTATTGCGGTCCACCTTAGTTGACGTGCGCCTTTGGGGTAGGTCTTTTGTACTGAGGTACCGGTCTGAAACCTTTGGTACTGCTAGGCGCAGCTTCGGGTTTTCCTTTAGCACCTCGCCGTACACGCCGTCATATTCGCGCTGGGCGCTCTGGTATGTGCGGTACAGTTTCCGGCGCATATCTATTAACTCAGCATCAAACGTAGCTGGTTCGCCTGTTTGAATTAGTTTGCTGGCCGCTTGTTCTACGATCTTGGCGTCCTTATCGGTCGGGTTAGCGCCGACCGGCGATGCGCCAGTTTCAGTAGACTTACGCATATCAATCAACGACGTAAGCGTAGCAGTATTTTTAATCTTATCAAAAGCAGCCTGTGCGTCAGCGCGTGCGCCGGTTTGCAAAAGCCGAGGCAAATTACCTTCAATCGGACCGACAATGGAGAAACGGTTGGGGTTACGCAACAACTCGTCTATGGTGTTGATGCGATCAACTACCTCGTTGAGTATCCCTTCCGTAGCGTATTTTGCTCTTGTCGCTGTTGACTTTAGTTCGATAGCTCGTTCCGCTTGTTTAGTAGCCTTTGCAATCTCCGGCGCCATTCGCAATTCTACATCCTTGGTAGCTTGCGCTTCTACCTGTTTTTCCGCGCCGAGGCGGCCCAAAGGCACCACCGATGATCCGGGCGCTATTGGTTGATTTGGATTACGCATTTGAAGCGGTGTGCTTGTGCGTGTCTGCGCCAGTGTTTGTTCCATTGGTGGTGCGCCGCGCAGACCAGCGGTCTGCGATTGCATTGGCTCACCGCGATAGACAGCAAACTGCGACTCCGGTGTTTGCACAGGGTTAGCGCCCATCGCGCTGTCAGCCAGCGATGGTGCGTCAGCTTGCAGCGTAATGTTGGCCCGACGGAAGGAGTCTACAAGCGCCTGCTTATTCTGCGGCGGTTGTGTAGCTAAAAGCTGATCAAAGTCCACCTGCGCCATGACGCCTGTTTGGAACGCAGAGTCAACAATGCGCGACATTACTTCAGGTGTCATCTGCACTGCGCCAGCGCCACCCATATCGCTCTGGTTAAACGACACTGGCCGCGACGTAGGGCTGCCCGAAGGAATGAACGCAGGGTCCATTCCTTGATTTATGAGGTCTTGTGGCGTTGTGTTGGCGCCTTGCGTCGCACGCATTGTTACGCCGTCGCCGGCGGCGGTCACCGGTGCTGTCGGTGTCCGCGGTGCGGCAGGCGTTTCAGGCGCATCGTATACGGGCCGTTGCTCTGGGTTAAGTCCGCCAACAGTGACTGACCTAGGCGCTCCTGATGTAGAAAGTTCCAAGCTGGCAACGGGCGTTGCAATAGTTTTTTCGATTTCTTTTTCGGACGTAATCATGAGCCGGTTTCGTGTATTGCGGTCCCATGTAGACGCGGGCGGTAAAAACTTATCAAAACCCGGCACGCGGCTTACTAAGTCAGCGCGTACTGCTTCTGCCGCCGCGACATCACCTTCCGCTATATCGCCGACGGCTTCGCGGAATATACCTAACGCCTGAACTATATTATCTTGCTGCGCTTTTGTTAACGCTGGACCGTGCAACGCTGCGGCACGCGCTTCTTTAGCTGCTTCTATACCCATCGCCTGCTGCGCCAGCGCGGATTGACGCTCCGCCGCTTCCTGCTGCCGCGCCATGTTCATCATGTTTACGAACTGCGCCGTGCGCCGCGACGGATCGGGAAGCTGTGGGCTGCGCGCTTGAAGTGCTATCATTTGGTTTGCCATGGTTTATCCGTCGTATGAAGGGGGTATGTAAGGGGTTCCGCCGCCAACGCCGCCCCCGCTACCGGGCGTTCTGTTTTTATAGTACTGCATAATGGCGTTGTTCATAGGCGCGTTGGATGCGTATCCACCTATCTGACCCAACGCGTTTGTCAGCGCATTAGCAGATCCGATGTAACCAGATGCGCGGGCTTGGCCTGCGTTATAGATGTTCGACGCTTGGTTCTGGCCCATCTGTCCAGCAGCGCCAGTCATCACGTTGGTGGCGGACTGACCTGAACCCATCAGCGATTGCAGCGGATTAAGACGCGCCGACCGTTCGACCTGATAACGGTTAAATGCGTTCTGGTATTCTTGGCTGGCTAAGTCTTGGCCGAAACGCTGCACACCCTTCAAAGTGGAGCCGGACAGCAGATTGCCGCGTGCGGCTGCCGACCGCTCTAGCGCCTTCATGCCTTCCGCTTGGCGGAAAGCATAACCGGGGTCTTGCTGGAATTGATCGGTACCAAAGGCTTTCGCCATGCTGCCGTAGCCAGCGGCGGTCTTGTCGCCGCCGATGCCCAAAAGCTGCATAATCTCATTTTGCGCCGTCATCCCGCCTTGGCGAAACGGCTCTTGCAGTTCAATCTGCCGCTGGAACATGCGCTCCTGTGCAGCGTTAGCGTCCTGCGACGCTTGGACTTGCGCCCTAGACGCTTTTTTAGATGCCTTGCTGGAAATTACCGCGCCGCCAACTGCGGCTGCTGCGGTTACTGCGGCTGCGACCATGTCAATCCCCAATCCATTTCGTGTAGTAAATCTCTACAGGTTCCATTTTCAAATACTCAAACAGCCTAGATGCGTCCTTGTGCATTTTGGAGCCGTAGAACATACGATGCACCCCGCGCCTTTTAGCTTCTTTTTCGACTAAACGAAAGAGTTTTACGCCGCTAAATCCACCACGCACATCTGGGTGCGTCCAAAAGATGTCCATCGTCAGCGTCAGGCACGTCTTGTAGTGAAATCCCGGCGCGATAAAACCTATGAAATATCCCACTAAACGGCCAGCTTCGCGCAGCGTAACCAGCAACAGTTGTCCTGCGTTGTCGCGCGCTTCGTACAGATCATACTGCGGATCAAGCGGTACTTTATCTTTGTTTAGCGCCAATTCTTCCCAGTGAAGGTCGTAGCACTCCATCAATTCTGGCAAACATTTGCTGTAAGGCTCGACTTGTGCCGTAATCATTATGCGCTCCTGATGTCCACTATGCAGACAATCCTATCATCGGCGCTGTTATTTACAACAGAATGTTTTACACGATTGTTTACCCACCACACTTCGCCGGTACAAAAACTTACCGTCTCGTCTTCGCAATGGAACAGCGCGCCGGGCAGCGATTGAAGCGCAATCTGATAGCGGGTGTAGAACTCAGCCGGTGCGCCATGATCGACGTGCGGCGTTATCTGACCGCCGGGCGGCAGCTTAGTGACGATGCAGCGGCCCAACTGCACACCATCGACGCGGCGCATAAGGTCCAGCACCAGCCGACGCAGCGACGGCAACTGTGTCCACGCAGGATACGGCACAGTCTGGATGTCGTTGATAACCGCGGTCGGGTCTTCTGGTATCTCGTTAAACCAAAGCCAGATGTCGCTGACTTCAGCATGGGCCGTGTCGGGGTGCTGCGTCCGCAGCGTGTTCTGGTTCCATAAGTCTGGCTGCGTCGCCAACTCCCGCATAACGGGAATGACGTCTATATTATCTGCCAGACAAAGAAAGTGCTGCATTAGCTAACCAGACGGCCTGACGCGCGGATGTTGATGGCGGACGCCGTGCCAGCGATTGTGCTGATGAAGCCATTGTTAGGCAGCACATGGCCGACCAGTTCAGGAAACGTATACGTCTCTGATGGCTGGAGCGTCTTGGTCTTGACAATCAAGTTGTCGTTACCGGCGCTGCCCGCAGCCGTCACAAGGTTGACGCTGATCGTCGCAGCCGACACACTGTAGTTAGTCGCGGTAAACTTGTCGATGATTGTCTGCACGCCGTTCGACGTGTACTGCGTCGTTTGGCTGTTCTCCGCCGTCTTAGCGGGGATGATGTTACTGATTGATACGGCCATATTATGTCTCCAAAGAACTTATGTTGTCAGTCACCGTCAAAATTACCGACGGAATTGAAGGGTGAACGGCAGACGCCGCTTCAGCTAACAAAATAACAGATGTGTCGTCCACTTCCCACATTAATTCGATGTAGTCGCCAGCGTTTAGTTGGATGACGTAATTCCATGCAGCCAAAATTTCAGCGTTATTACCTTGTATGCGGATTTGACCGGCGCTGTCGGGTACGTTGACGCCGTTCTTGCGTAGCCACACCCACGCCAATGCGACGCCGCCAGCCGTCTTGTCTAGCTGCGCGGAGAACTGCACGTTGTAGACATTTGGCCGGTCAACAAAGATGCGCGACGTTGGTGTGCCGCGGGTGACGCCTTGCGACAGATCAGTGGTATTGAACGTCATGGCGTAGGCTGTGTTGATTGCTGCCGCTGTCTGTGATGTCGTGTCATAGAAAGAACCGTAGCGCGGCGACCGAAACTCTTTTGGTGGTGGCGACAGCGCCAGCGCCTGCAACTGCGATTGGATAACCGCGATGTCGCTTTCCGTAGCAGCCGGCGGCGCGACGCCGGTGGCCTGCGCCAGACTGTTTACCTTGGCATCCACGTCAGCCGTAGCAGAACAGCAGTCAGGGGCGCTTTCGGTTGTCTGCGCCAACGACTCCAGCATGGCGTCATAGGACGCTATCAGCGACGTAGCGTCCGGCGCTAACTCGACTTCGTCTTGGTTGGTCTGCGTAGCTGTCAACAGCGATAGGAAGAACCGATACCATTCACGGCTAATCGCGCCTGACCGTTCGTCGATTAGGGCCACACGCGGCGGCGTTAGCTGTGTAGGATTGATCGGCGAATACGCCATTAGGCAGTCGTTCCGCTGAGCAGCAGTTCAGCGCCCATGATGTAAATCCGTACAGGGTCGGTGCCTGACACTTCGTAGACGCGGTCGCGTATCTTCATCGTCGCGCCAAGGCGGCGCCAAATGGTACGATAGCCAGAACGGCCAATACGGCCCATCGACTTCCAGTGTTCGCTGGACCATGTGTGGCCGCCGTCGTCCGACCAGCGCAGCATGGCTTGCGGATTGCTGCCTTGGCCGTTGTTTAGGCCCACGCCTGTCTCGCAGTCAAGCTGCATGGAGTGTTGGATAGTACGCGCAAGGTTGTTAGCGCCTGTCGGCAGCGCGCGCCATGACCGCAGCCATTTCTGCGGTGCGCCATCGTCAGCGTATACGTTCAGGTCGAATGAATAAATCTTGCCGTTTTGATAGTCGCCGACGACCGTAGTGGCGTTGAAGAACATCTGACTGCTGGCGCGGTGACGGTTAAACTCACCGTTAGCGAACGACGCCCGCTCATGCCATGCGCCAGTGGCGACATCATACACCCATGTGGTGTTGGCGGTGGGGAAGTTCAGAACGTAGAAGCTGTGGCCGTCCTGCTGATACGTGTAGCCGGTTGCGTCCGAAATGTCTGCATACTCTTGCATCTGCCATTCGATAGCGTGCGTAGACACGCGCTGGCCGATGTAGCCAGCGGCCCTGTAGACGATTCCTTGGCCGCGCGCGTCCTTGCCTAGCCAATAGACTTGGTTATCCATCTTGGCGATGCTGTAGGGCGCCGCGCAGCCTAGTTCGTTGAACGCGCCTTGGATACGCGTCAGCGGGAAGTCGAGCAGCCCTGCGTCGTACCAAACTTCGGTCGAGTTGGTGCCGAATACCCACACTTCGCGGTGGTCAACAAAAATTGCGACCACATTGTCGGGGTTGCCTTCGGCGCTGGCAAACTCCAGCGGGTCAATGCTAGTGCCGTCAAGCAGCGACGTTACCCAAATCTTTTGGCTGTTGGGTTCGTTGAACACAAAATAGCCGTCGATGTAGCCGACCGTGCCGGCGCCGGGGAAGTCAGGGTCGGTGATCTGCTGGAACACATCGGTGTTGGCGTTGTAGATGTAACCTAGCGGGTTAGCAGCTATGAATAGCTGCGTGCCGTTGTCAGCCATGCTGACAGGGCCAGTGCCGCCTACAGTGCCTTTGGCGACCGCGTTCCAGTTGCTGTCGATCTGATACAGCGTAGGGCCAGATACGGCATAGCCGTAGTCGCCATAGGTCCACAGCCCGCGGATAGGGCCAATGCCGATAGTCGCCAGCCGCGTGAGGCCGGGCGCGCGCTGAAGGAACGCTGGTTCCTTGCCGCCTTCAGGGACAATCTCAGGAAACAGGTTAACCATACGGTTGTCGGCGGCGTTGACGCTTCTAGCGACATACGCCGACCCAAGGATCGGCGTCTTCATTAGTAGTTCCCGGCGTAGATGTTGAACCGCTGACGCGAAGCAATCAGGCTGTACGGTACCGACATGATGTCATCAGGGTTGTTGATGCGCTTGATGTTACGCTTCGACGACATCGCCAAACGGCGGACTTGCGATGAAGGCTCCGTGCCAAACTCAGGGGCCATTTCGCAGGCCAAGTTATAACGGAACGCACGCAGATAGCCGGGCGGGAAATGTAGTTGCGTTGCCAGCGTCGCAGGCTGCGTCAGTTCTTCAACCGAAATGAAATGCCATGTCAGGTCCGCTGTGGGGCGCGGATAGATAAACATTTCAATGTCAGGGTACGTCATGTTGACGAAAATAACTTGCGGAAATGTCGATGTGACGGACTTGACCGCGATACCGTTATACTGCTGCTGGTTGATAAATTTGATGCCGTAGCTGACGCCGGTGCCGGGCTGGACGAAGTACGTCGATTCATCAAGCAGGACAGGGCGGTTGCCGACGAAGTCGCCGGAAGGCCCAAGCGTGCGCGATATTTGCCCTGCGGGCCATGTGAATATTTGGTCTTGTGTTGCAAAGACGGACAGGCGCTCTGTGTTCCAGCTATCAATCATCTGGTTCATGGCGCGCAGTGCGTCTTGCGATGTCTCAGCCGATGGAACTTCGCCTTCTGCCAGAACGCCTAGCAGCCTAAGCGATCCGTTAATGATGTCCCCAGCCGTTTCCATTGGTTAGTCTTCCTGCGTTGTGCGGCGGCGACTATTGCGCGCCGGCATTTCGTTTACTGATGCCTTTGCAGGCTCTTCAGGATTATAGCGTTCCCAGCCGAAATCTTCATCATAAAACGCTTCTTCTTCTGAAATAGCGACTTTTGATCCGTGCTGCGGGTGGGCAAGATAGATAACGGCCATAGAAACTCCGTAAAATGGACGGCCCGAAAGCCGCCCACTATATTAGCTAATCGCCATAAATTGCCACTTGGAGCCGTCCGAGTAGAACAGCTTGCCGCGGCCAGTAGCGTTCGTCGTGATGCCGAGCGAACCTACAGGTACGGAAGTGGTTGTCGTGTTAGCGGTAATAGCAACGCTAAGGATGTAAACGCCAGCGTTAGCATTGGATGCTACCGCGCCGCTTGCGGCGGTTGAAACAACCGAACCTGACGATAACGAACCTACAACGGCAGCGCCGGTAACGGTAACGCTTTCAAACTCAGGGTCGGCGTAAGCAACGCCTACTGCTTTAGTATTAGGCATGATTGATCTCCTGAAAATGGGCGGCCCGAAGACCGCCCACAGCAATTATGTGATAGCCGCAAACTGCCATTTCGCGCCGTCCGAAACGAACAGCTTGCCAACGCCAGTTGCGTTTGTGGTCACGCCAATCGAACCGGCAACGGCTGTAGTGGTCGTGGTGTTTGCAGTTATTGCAGTGGTAAGGAAATAGATGCCTGCGCCCGACGTAGCAATAAGTGCTGGGCCGCCGAGCAGCTTGTCTGCATCAACGTTGCCATCTGAAACCTGATAGGCGGAACCGCCATTTGGTAATGCCATGATAAAAATCCTTTAAAAAAGTTGGCCCTCGGCGAACCGAGGGCCGTGATTAAATTAGCCCCACATCCGAACGGCCATTTGCGGACGGATCGTGCTGTAGCCATACAGAACGTCAATACGGCAAGGCATACGGTCGTTGTTGATGTCGTACTGACGAACAACGCGCAAGCTGATGCCATTGTGTACCTGACGCGAAGCCATGTCTACGCCCTGTGGGAGCAGAAGGTCGGCTGTTGCGAAGGTGATGGCGTCCTTGTGGTAGATGAGGTTCTGTGCGTACTGCGTGTTTGCAGCGCCGACGAACGTAGCCGCCTTGCTGTTTTGCGGCAGTACGTTGACAGTCGCCAAAGCGTGACCAGCCGAGTAGATCGGAGCAACCGTAACAGTCGCAGCGCCGCCAGCCGATGCCGTAACGCTTGCAAGCGCAACGAACTGGAACAACGAACCTGTGCTTTCACGGGTTTGCGGGTTAACGCTGAAGCAATCAGCTACAGTGAAAACGTCGCCAGCCTTAACGGTTGCCGATGCGCCAGCACCAGTGATGGCGATGGTTGTTGCACCTTCAGTAGTAACAGCCGCCGAAGTCGTGCCGCCAGTTGCAGTACGCGAACCAGTGGTGAACTGCTTGATTGACTGCGACA
>Ga0164293_10002999_pt1 | contig 14357 bp, 13 predicted proteins | sample GEODES118metaG_FD_111487 | JGI IMG/M metagenome (GOLD analysis project Ga0164293, IMG submission 111487) | Eutrophic lake water microbial communities from Lake Mendota, Wisconsin, USA - GEODES118 metaG | ecosystem: Environmental > Aquatic > Freshwater > Lake | place: USA: Lake Mendota...
CATTACGCCCGTCTCACGTCGACGATTGAAAGCTGCGATTCGGATTGTGTTAGATATCAGCAACGCTGCGGTGAGCACGGAAATCAAACCAATAAAGAGAGCGCCATTTCGAAGTACGTTGAGCAGGCGGAAGAACTTCTCAAGAATCGCTCGTTGATCTTGAACAACATCAATACCGGGTCGCCCTGAAAAAGCACTTTGGATTACGGCAAACTGGGTGGGATCTTTTAGCTTGACGCGGAAAGATTCTGGCAGTTGATCAGGAGTGACGTTCTGCGCGATAGCTGAATCCTTAAAGCGCTCCTGGAATCTCTTAAACGCATCTGCTTGGGATTCGTAATACACGTTTTGAACCACAGGAATTGCTTTAAGGTCTGTCTCGATTTGATCACGTTGTGGAATAGTGATTTTTCCTGACGAGCATGAAGGCGCTTCAGATAAATCGCCACAGAGATAAATTGAAACTTCGATTTTGTCGTACCAATAATCTTTCATCACACCAACTTGTGCGTTGGAGAGCAGGCCAAAACCTAGAAGCGAGAGAGAAGTTGCGACGGTGACAATAACGGCGAAGGTCATTGTTAGGTTTCGGCGTAGGCCGATGCCAACCTCCGACAAGACAAAACCTGCTCGCATCTATCGCCTCCTTGCTCGTTCCTTGCTCGTTCCTTGCTCGTTCCTTGCTCGTTCCTTGCTCGTTCCTTGCTCGTTCTAGCCGCTATACCCGTATACGCCGCGGACTTGGTCACGAACCACTAAGCCGCCCTCAAGTTCGATAACGCGCTTACGCATCTGGTCAACAATTCCGCTGTCGTGGGTCGCCATAACAACCGTAGTTCCCGTTCGATTAATGCGATCGAGAAGTTTCATAATCCCAACGCTCATAGTCGGATCTAAGTTTCCAGTGGGTTCATCAGCAATCAGGATCGCTGGATGGCTAACGAATGCGCGCGCGATTGCCACGCGTTGTTGTTCGCCACCAGAGAGTTGTGATGGTCTGCGATCGCCATATCCTTCAAGGCCCACAAGCTCAAGGACTTCTGGCACTTCTCGGTTGATCTCTTTCTTCGAGTAGCCCAATACATGGAGAGTAAATGCAACGTTCTCGAATACTGTCTTATTTGGAAGTAGACGGAAATCTTGGAAGACCGTGCCCACCTGTCGACGAAGCTCAGGGACTTTCCAGCTAGAGAGTTTGCTCAAGTCTTTTCCAGCAACATAGATCTTGCCGGAGGTTGGATCTTCCTCTTTGAGGACTAGTCGGAGGAAAGTTGATTTTCCTGATCCGGAGAGTCCCACGAGAAAGACAAACTCACCCTTCGCAACTTCCAAGTTCACGCCGTCGAGGGCTGGTCGCTCTTGGTTTGGGTAGGTCTTGCTCACATTCTCAAACTTGATCAACCCAGCCTCACCCGCCTTAACTCTTCGAAGTCCAACCCACTGAATCCAGAATCTATCTGGTCACTACCAAGATTCTAGAGAGATATTGGTGATTCGGCCGTATTTAACGCTGTGATCTACCTGAAAAATGACGGTTTTCACGGATTCTCAAGTATTTCAGCTGTGAGCAATCACTCCACAGAACCCAGTATTTGATGCTTCAGAAATGAGAAAATATCGAATGTGGCCTCGGGTGTGGCTTGTAAGAATTGTGCTTTCAGATTTCAAGAATTTGTAGATTAATTCTGGCGGCGCCAGCGAATTCCCGCTTCGATGAAATCATCCAGATCCCCATCAAGAACTGCACCAGTATTTCCTACTTCATAATCAGTGCGAAGATCTTTTACCAGTTGATATGGGTGCAGTACGTAGGAACGCATCTGGTTTCCCCAGGAACCAGAATTGTCTCCCTTAAGTGCGTTGATTTTTGCTTGTTCTTCTTGGCGCCTTCTATCAAGCAATTTTGATTGAAGAACAGCCATTGCGGTCGCTTTATTCTGGATTTGAGATCGCTCGTTCTGACAAGAAACCACGATCCCTGTAGGCATATGTGTAATGCGAACTGCAGAATCAGTTGTATTTACTCCTTGCCCGCCTGGTCCACTGGAACGATAGACATCGATGCGAAGTTCTTTCTCATCTATATCTATGTGGTCGCTTTGATCAACGACTGGGACGACTTCAACTCCAGCAAAGGAGGTATGGCGGCGAGCGTTACTATCGAAAGGCGAGATACGCACCAATCGATGTGTTCCCTGCTCTACCGAAAGTGTTCCGTACGCATAAGGTGCGCTCACGCGAAAGGTTACAGATTTAATTCCCGCCTCTTCGGCGTATGAAGTATCAAGAACATCGAACTTATGGCTATGGCGTTCGCACCATCTGGTGTACATCCGAAAGAGCATCTGCGCCCAATCTGCCGCCTCAACTCCGCCAGCTTGAGAACGAATTGTCACCAACGCGTCACGCGAGTCGTATTCACCATTAAGAAGTGTTCGCACTTCTAACTCTCCGATAGATTTGGCAAGCGCATTAAGTTCCGCATCTGCCTCTTTCAATGATGCCGCATCAGCTTCACTCTTCGCTAAGTCAATAAGGATTGGAAGATCACTTAAGCGACTCTCTAATTTGGAGAAATGTTCCATTTCGTTTTGAAGGCGCGAAAGCTTGCTTGTGACCTGTGCTGCATTCTCCGGGTCATCCCAAAGATTTGGGTTCGCTGCGAGTTCTTCTAGTTTGGCAATTTCGCTAGACATCGCAGCAAAATTGAGTACGGTTTTTATGGTTGTTAATTTTTGCGCAAGGAGCGATATCTCTTGATCGTATTCTCGCTCAGACATGTGCTCATGATACTTGGATTATCCAATCCGAAGAAATTCTCTCTCTACGCTCACTAGTAAATTGCTTCCTCGACTAATCAAGGAGTAATTACCCTTTGAGTTATGAGCGAGTTCGCTGAACTCCCCCCGAAATTACCGCGTTGACTTGTGGCGTGAAGCCATCGAGAAAGCCGGGTTGGAATGGAAGCGAAACTTCTTTGCTTAGTACCAAAGTCATCCTTCCAGAATCGCAGTTCGCCGATTTGATGTAAGCCTTGCCCACCATAACCCTTGCGGTCTCGTTGACATTCTGCATCAAAATAGAGCATTGGAAAGGTAACCAGCTTCGTGCGCCAGTAGATACATTCATACTCTCACCAAAGAAATACTCTTGATAGTCGATTTCTTGATAAAGACTAGAGAGCAGTTCCTCGCCAAGAACTTCCAGATATATTTTCTCTGCTCGTAAAGCATAAATGTTGGCAGAAATCATGAAAACAGATAATGCCAGCAGAAAGTTTCCTACAATCAATGGGAGCATGGAGCCATCTTCACTCCTTGATTCTATGCGGTGCGTTAATTCAGTTCTGCTAGGCACATCTCACCTTTAAACTGATTCTATGGAGCGCGCTAATTCCATTCTGCAAATAGCATCTCACCTTTAAACTGATTCTATGAAGCGCGCTAATTCCGTTCATAGTTGATTAACAACAGCTCTTACTGCCACTTTCCTCCTCTTACTACACGTTCCATTGAACCTCCGGAGTTTCTCAATTCAATTTTCATAATGCTCTCTCGATGTGGGCAAGCTCCAGACAAGCAAGAAATTAACAGTCTGCTACTTGATCCTTGAAGAGAAAGAAACCGCTCCGCGAGATTAACTGATTCTTGGAAATCCCCTCCAGCACGAATAATTTCAACAACTTCTCTTAGTATTCGATCTTCTCGAAACTGTTCAGTGCTCTCTACTGTATGTAATGAAAAATAGGTCACTATGGGTAAAAGCAAAAGAAACATCAATGAGATGAATTCGACTACAGCGCTCCCCTCCTCCGCACGGATAGCAATCAACTCCAAGAGCTCACAAGCGTGAGACTCTTTCCCGCCGGGGCTAGTACGTAACCTCCGAAATCGAATTTTCTTCCAATCAGGGTAAGTTGAATGAACGTGCGCCTACCTAGAGTTATTCGCATGACATGAAAATCACTTACATCTATCTCTTGCTTAGCAAGAACTTTCTCGGTTAAATCGTCGAGATTCATTGAATCGGGATATCTTGCTAACTGTCGACCTACCAACGTTGCATGATTGGTAAGGGAGTTGACTGAACCTCCATATTCAAACAGGGTAAAAACCAAGATCATGCTTAGCACAATTGGGGTTAACACTAAAAAGGAGTCCACCGATCCACGTTCTCTCCCAGGCACATTTCCCATCATGGTTTATGTGGGAACTATCGGATTGCATTCATGGAATCCAGAGAATTCCTCAAAATCAGATTAAGTCGAGGCGCTGCAACGGTCCAAATGCCAGTCACAAGGCCAGCAGTCATCAGCACTACTAACACCCAACCCGGTACATCACCTCGTTCCCCACCACCGCCTGAAGCGTTTCGAGCACTTTGGTATTTTTCTAATATCCGCCAAGGGGCCTGAAATAGTGAACTAATCAAAAAACTTAATTCGATACCATATTTAATCGATGCATTTCTTAGAAATAGCAATGCGTGCTCCTTTTCTTAAATGACGGGTCCCTGTGCACCTTTTGAATACATACTCCAGGGCACACTCATTTGACATGCGCTGTGAGTCAACACCAGTTAGGAGAGCACCACCATTTGTTGCAATTGTTGAAAACTTGGCCATAGAGCGAAGAGAACTGATATCGGCAAGAGTAGAAATACAACTGGAACCATCATCTTGATTTCCGCTTTACTGGCCCTTTCGAGGATAGTCCGATGCTCTGATTCGCGGATCGAATTGGCATGATCTGTTATCAGCGTAGAGATTGGAGTTCCACGCCCCAACGAGAGGACAATGGCATCGACGAAATCTGAAATTATCTGTGAGTTCATCCGGCGCGAGAATTCATCTAATACGTCTGAAATTGTCCTTCCCTCCAAAATTTGCATCCGTATCAATTGCAATTCGCGCTGCAGTGGGGTCAACCTAATAGCCGGATTGGTTCTTTTACCTATAGCTGCACGCACGAGCTTGCGTAGAAAGCTATCTGCAGTCTCAGAAAAACTCTGGTTAAGCGAGTCATCTATCGCTCTCATGAGTGCGACCATAAAAGTTAGCCCTGAATTCACGGCTAATGCAATAGTCTCAGCAAAACCCGAGAATTCAGATTCAATCCACTCTCTGTATTTCTTAATGATTTTACTTCGCCTAGAGATTTCCTGGCGAATCAGGATTGCAAAACTAATGATAGCTAGCACTAAACATTGAATAAGCGAGAGATCAAAAAGACTGCGCAGTAAAAACGCTAGTAATGGAACTAATGAAAACTTACCAACAAATTCGATTAGTAATTCTCCTCGACTAATCCCAGAGAGTAGCGTAATGCTCGTAACCCATTCGTTAAATTTTTTCTTTTGCGGTAACGCTGCCCAACTATTGCCAGTTTTGCCATGATGCAGTTGAGATTTCTTAAGTATTAGTACCAAGCCAATTGCTGCAAGTGTGAGGAATGAACATCTATAAAGCAAAGAAAATTGCAAGTTCATCGGGTTCGAGTGTTAGAGACAGAATCGGAAATTCGAGAGATCCAGTGATATGCCGAGAGCGTAAGAGCTAGACCGATCAGGAGCACAACTTGACCTCCGTGAGTTCCAAAAGATTCCTTGGTGCTCGAATTGAAGGATAAAAGAATGAGCAGCAACCAAGGAGCCATCGACGCTAGCGCGGCGCCGTTTTTGATCCATTCTTGCTTAATGTGAATTTCGTTTACAGTTCGCTCTCTTTGGCGAAGAAATGCGCTCAAGTTTCGGAGAATCGGGCCGACCTCTAGTCCTCCAGACTCTCTGGCAATAAGTATTGTTGACTTAATCTTCACTGCGATTTCGTCGTACCCTTTCGACGACCGGGCGTGAGCGCATTCCACGAAACTCATCAACCCTTTTTCAAGACTGCCTTCCTTGCGAAATGAATCTGAGAAGGCGAAAAAAATGGGCGCGAGCGGGACCGGTCCGCGCTCTTGCATCTGGTTCAATGCTTTATGCAGCGGCACTCCAGAATGGGTTGCGCTGGCTAATTGATCAATTACTAGTGGCCAACTCTTTCTTCGAATTTCTTCTTCTTTTCTCTTTCTTGTCTTTCTATGCAATTGAGGGAGATAGCTCGATAAGAGAGCCAAAGGTAACGAAATTGAAACGCTATGAGTGACAAAGAAGAAGAGCAGGTAAGCGACCAAGAAAGTAGTGATGGTTTTGGTTACGATTATTAAGAAATCGTGCTTCTTATTCTTGGACATCAAAGATCTGAAATTTGTCTCGTTTGTAGTGAAGAGAACAATCCCCAATGCATAACCGGCAAATAGCAGTAGCTCAATCTTGCTCATAATTCTGACAAGTGCTTTCTGTCATTGTCCATCCGTAAACTACTTGTTTTCCTGAGCAAAAATTCTCTTACGTTTTGAAGTTTAGCGACACTATCAAAATCTATTTCTCCAGGAAGATATCTCCGGCCATCCCAAAATAGTAGAGATTCAGCAGTGAGATGATTTATTGACGACTTGCGAACTACCGCAATATCAACGATTCTTCGTACTCCATCATGAGATTGTTTACAATGAATAACAACATCGATATTTTCCCTAACTGCTTCTAATGCGAACTCTCGAACGATGTTCGGCCCAGCCAATAAAGCAAGTGTAGAAATTTTCCGCAACGCGTCGTTAGCAGAATTAGCGTGAATACTGGCCATCCCAGGAATTCCCGAGTTGAGAGCTAATAGAAGGTCCAGCGCTTCTGCTCCCCTGACTTCGCCAATCACTAAGTGGCTGGGGCGCATTCTCAGGGACTCGCGCACCAATGTCCGGAGTGAAACCTCACCTGTCCCCTCCAGATTTACTTGCCTAATCTGTAAAGCAACGTGGTCTGCTACTCGTGGTGTTAACTCAAAGACCTCTTCAAGTGTGATGAGTCGACTTCCTGTCGGCAGGGAACCCAATAGTGAATTAAGTACAGTTGTCTTTCCGGCGTGCGTAGCTCCACTCACCAAAAAATTAATATTTTCACTTACCAAGTGTTCGAGCACTTCTGCAACTGCATCACTCACCGATCCTGCTGTGATGAGATCTTGAAGAGAAAATGCAGGAAGTACTTTTTTTCTGATATTTAGTGCCCAGTATTCAGCTGTGATGTCGGGAATGACGACATGAAGTCGCGCACCGTTCGGCAACCTAGCATCCACAAATGGTTGCGAAAGATCGACTCTTCGACCACTCCATGCAAGCATTCGTTCAGTAATATCTCTAATCTCTTGCGCGGATATTATGACAGGCGCAAGTTGTGAAACTCCCTTACGTGCTAAAAATATTCGATTTGGAGAGTTGATCCATATTTCTTCTATTGACTCATCATCCAAAAACGGCTGCAGTTTGCCGTAATGGAAAATCGTTTCTGAACCAAAATTGAAAAGCGCACTTTGATTTGTGGAATTTTTCTCGCCAGTGTGCGCATCCTTGTGCCGCTCATCCAGCAATCTTCCATCAATTGGATTCTCCACTTGATAAATATCTAGCACGGTAGATCTGCAACCACGAGCGCAGAATGGAGTGTGGATTAAATGTGCTTGTGGAGTACTCCACCGTCTTTACGACGAAAAGCGTGCTACTTGGAGCGCCTCCACGGTCGCAATTGCCGAGAGTAAGGTGTTTTGCGCGCTGAGGTTTTCTTCCTCCTCGAAAGCACAATCAATCGTGGTACCAACAACAGATGAAGTGATCTGTTCACCGATGCTGTGGATTTTTCTTGCTATCACTTCGTAATCACCTATGTTGAGAAGAATGAAATCTGTGAATGTATACCTGCAGACCAAATCGGCCTCTCGAATCTCCCGCTTCATAATCCCAGCGCCCGTTACCATTCGGGCCGCCAATTCATTAATGTCACTCTCCTGCATATCGGAGAGTGCTCGCTGGCTAGTGACAGCTAATTGCCGAATGTGGGATTGGTCAGTGTTAAGTAGTGAAACTAGGAAAATATTCAATAATCCTTTGCTGCGCATTGTTGATGAAATAATCCTGGTGGCACTATCGATAAATGCCGGTAGAGCAAGGAGTCCAGTTAGTGAATCATGTAATCCATCGTGGCTTACAAGCTCCGCAAGAATCTTCTTTCTTTTCAAAGTATGAACGCTAACTCACAAGTAAGGATGCAGTGATGCACTCTATGGTGTACCAGACGGGTTTCATTTCACGATCTACACTTCACTCTTTAATCTTCTGTTGGCTTCGACAACTGCGCCGTGATCATGAGTATTCCAGCAATAGCAAGTAAGGCAAAGAATCCAAGTAAGAGTGCAATTCCTGGCCAACCACCCTCAAAAATGTAATAAGCAACAGCCAAGGCGATGAGATTTGCTAATAGCGATGGAGAATTCCCGTATCGCTTCCCACGCCTAATTCCTCTAGCTGCCAAGAGCAGACCCACACCACCAAGAATTGCAAAGCAAATCTCCGCGATGAGGGCATCGAAATTCTTCGCTTCCGAGATGAATGATTCAACAATTAAGAAAAAGGCAAGGAAGAAAAGAAGTATCGCTTCGCCAGCAACAATGGAGGAGGTAAGTCTGCGTAAGTTAGTTACATTTGTTACTTTCACCAATACCCCTCTCACCATGGCACAACTTCTCTATCTTCCCAAAGTAAACCTGTTTGGTCTACGCCCTGAGTAAAGCTTCGCGTTGCTAACCAAATTGCAGTTTCGGCCCCTTCTGCTGCAGTGCGTGGCGCATCAGGACCGCCCATGTCGGTCTTTGAGTGATTAGGGCATATCGCATCAACGAGTACCCCACGCGAACCAAGTCCTGTTTCATGAGCCAGGTTTCTAACGAATGAATTCACTCCTGCTTTGCTGATTCGATACGGCGCTAGACCGCCAGCGCTTCCCGGACCAGACATTCGACCAAGACATGCGCTTAATACGATTACACGACCATTTCGTTTCTCAACTAAGTGTTGACCAAAGATATTCACGACATTAAATACGCCGGTGAGATTGATGTCGAGCGTGCGATCCCAATCGTCTTTCGATGCGCGCATAGTTTTTGACATCTTCTCGGACATGACGCCATGCGAGAGCACGAGTATGTCGAAAGGTGCAACGACTTCGTTATGTAATTGCAATTTCTTATAGTCACGAACATCGCAATAGATACTCGATACACCTAACTCTTGCGCGGCCTTCGCAACTCGCTCACTATCCTGGCCAAGAATTGTGGTGTCGATTCCACGTGCGTGTAATCCTCGAGCAATCTCAAAACCAATTCCTCGTGATCCGCCAGTCACCAGAGCCCGCATCTGGTGTTTGTTGGGTTCGGTGCTGGCATGCGAGCTAGGGCTGGGTGAAAGAGCGCCGGATTCCGCAGGGATGGTCATGGTCGTACTCTTCAGTGCCTGAGCGCCCAAGGCAACGCGAAGAGCGGCTGCGCGCCCTGGATTACTTGGAGGCCTCGAAATCTGGGGTACTACCTCCCCTGGCGAATGGCGGCGAGCGCTTTTCCGGTATTCGAACCGGCGGCCCCGCCCGCCGCACCGAGAAGTTGAGGAACCTCACCTTCTCCAGCGACCGCTCTGGGTGATAACCACCCCCAATGCTCGATACCCTTGCCTTAAACGAGTACTGGGAGAGTCAGTGTCGACTACAGACTTCGCTGGGGATTTTGGCGCCAATGAATGGCTTGTCGATGAGATGTACGAAAAATATCTCGCGAATCCGAATTCGGTAGATGATCAATGGAAAACGCTATTCGCTAGTGGTGCACATACGCCCGGAGGTCAGGGCGCAAGTACTTCAGCGCAAACACCATCGGCCTCTGCTCCAACGTCGCCAATTCAAGGAGCTCAAGCTCTTCAATTACCACCTGGCCTCACCCTTCCAGCAAGTGGAGGACGACCACCTGCACCGAAAAGTGCAAGTGCGATACATGTAACTGGAAATGGAAATGGAGTAAGCGCGGCGAGCGCATCCGTGCCTTCCGCTAGCGCACCAGCTACTCCAGCACCAGCTACCCCCGCAGTAACTTCTGCAGTAACTCCTGCAGTAACTCCTGCAGTAACTCCTGCAGTAACAACTACACAAGCACAATCTGTTATCTCAAAAGCGCCGCGCACCTCTGATCCACTTCCTGCGCAGCCGTTACAAAAGAGCGCACCAGTAGTCACCTCTCCTTCGGCAGGACAAGTTGATCCGCTTCGAGGGACAGCGGCGCGAGTGGTCACGAACATGGAGGCGTCGCTTCATGTTCCTACTGCAACAAGCGTCCGCACAATCCCAGCAAAATTGTTAATCGATAATCGCATCGTCATCAATAACCATATGCAACGTGCACGTGGCGGAAAAGTTTCGTTTACACACCTCATCGGTTACGCCATGGTCAAAGCGCTCCGCGCAATGCCAGAGATGAATGCGTACTACACAACTATTGAAGGTAAGCCTGCGATCGGCAGACCAGACCATATAAATATCGGTATCGCGATCGACCTTGCGAAATCAGATGGCACCCGCCAACTCCTCGTGCCTTCCATCAAGGGTTGCGAGTCAATGGACTTCGCACAATTCCTTGAGACATATGAATCACTAATTAAGAAGGCCCGCTCTGGCGGACTCACTGTCGAAGATTTCGCGGGCACGACCGTCTCGCTCACCAATCCAGGAACCATCGGCACTGTCCATTCAGTTCCTCGCTTAATGGAGGGGCAGGGCTTGATTCTCGGTGTTGGATCGATGGAATACCCCGCCGAGTTCCAAGGAACAAACGAAGAGACGCTTGCTCGAATGGCTGTGAGCAAAGTTGTCACGCTCACCAGCACATATGACCACCGCATCATCCAAGGTGCGCAATCGGGCGATTATCTCCGCCGAATTCACGAGCTACTCCTTGGCGCAGAGGGTTTCTACGACGAAATCTTTACTGCCCTGCGCATTCCTTATGTTCCTATTCGATGGAATACCGATTTGGATCGCAGCAAAGATGATGACATCCATAAGACTGCTCGAGTCCAAGAGCTCATCCACGCTTTCCGCAGTCGTGGCCATCTCATGGCAGATGTTGATCCACTTGAGTTCAAATTACGTATCCACCCAGATCTCGACACCGTCACTCATGGATTAACGCTGTGGGATCTCGACCGCGAAGTCGCCACTGGCGGCTTTGGTGGCAAGCAATTCATGAAGCTGCGTGACATTCTCGGAATCTTGCGCAACGCATACTGCCGAACAATCGGCATTGAGTACATGCATTTGAGCAACCCAGCTGAGCGAAAGTGGATGCAAGCGCGCCTAGAGGTCCCAGCTGAAAAGATGGATCGAGACGAACAGCTTCGAATCTTACGTAAGCTCAATAGCGCAGAGGCTTTTGAAACCTTCCTCCAGACAAAATTCGTGGGACAAAAGCGCTTCTCCCTCGAAGGTGGCGAATCCGTTATTCCCATTCTCGATGCCATTCTCATTGCAGCAGCAGAAGAGAAACTCGATGAGGTATGTATCGGCATGCCCCACCGTGGTCGACTCAATGTTTTAGCAAATGTCGCTGGAAAACCACATGGGCAGATCTTCCAAGAGTTCGAGGGCCATTATCAAGACAATTCAGTCCAAGGTTCTGGAGATGTGAAGTACCACCTCGGTACGCAATCTGTCTTCACTGCAGACTCAGGTGCGCAGACAAAGGTTTATCTCGCAGCGAATCCATCGCACTTAGAGGCAGTCAATCCGGTTCTCGAGGGAATCGTCCGCGCCAAGCAAGACAAGATCAACATTCGCGATGAATTCTCCGTTGTGCCAATCCTGCTTCACGGCGATGCGGCATTCGCTGGCCAAGGAGTAGTTGCTGAGACGCTTAATCTCTCGCAACTTCCCGGCTACCGAACTGGTGGCACTATTCATATCGTCATCAATAACCAAGTTGGCTTTACGACTTCGCCGAGCGCAGCGCGCTCATCAACGTATGCCACCGATGTTGCCCGCATGGTGCAAGCACCAATCTTCCACGTTAACGGCGACGATCCAGAGGCGTGCGTACGCGTTGCCCGTTTGGCTTATGAGTATCGCCAGGCCTTTAATAAGGATGTCGTCATCGACATGATTTGTTACCGTCGTCGCGGCCACAACGAAGGCGATGAGCCGAGCTTTACCCAGCCGTTGATGTACAAACTTATTGATGCAAAGCGCACCACTCGCACTCTTTATATAGAGGCGCTCGTCGGACGCGGTGACATCACCATGGAAGAGGCTGAAGAAGTCACCCGAGATTTCCAGACGCAACTGGAAGCGATTTTCGCAGCAGTCCATAACAAAGAAGCGAGCGCGCCAACTCTCGATGCCAAGAAAGTTCTTGCGCCAGAAGAAGCAGCTACCGCAATCAGCGAAGAGGTCGCGCGAGCAATCGCTGCTACCCAAATAGCGATTCCGGAAGGCTTTGCTGTTCATCCTAAGCTGCTCCCACAACTCTCACGACGTGTTGAGATGCTTAACGAGGGCACAATCGACTGGGCGATGGGTGAGGCGCTTGCCTTTGGTTCGTTGCTATTAGAGGGCAAGCACATTCGCTTAGCTGGTCAAGATGTTGGACGAGGTACTTTCAGCCAACGTCACGCAGTTATTGTCGATGGAAATAATGGCAGTGAATGGATTCCACTTCGTGGCTTGATCTCTAATGAGAATCAATTCTTTGTCGTGAACTCGCTCCTCTCTGAGTATGCAGCTCTTGGTTTTGAATATGGCTACTCGGTAGAACGCGATGATGCGCTCGTACTATGGGAAGCACAGTTTGGTGATTTTGCCAATGGTGCGCAGACCATCATCGATGAGTTCATCTCCTCAGCGCTACAGAAGTGGGGTGAACGTTCTTCAGTCGTGATGCTCTTGCCACATGGTTACGAAGGTCAAGGACCAGATCACTCATCGGCACGTATTGAGCGATTCCTTCAGCTCTGTGCGGAGAACAACATGACGGTGGCACAACCATCGAGTCCTGCCTCGTACTTCCACCTGCTTCGCTGGCATATGACAAACCCTGCTCGTCGACCACTGATTGTCTTTGAACCAAAATCGATGCTCCGCCTCAAAGCTGCTGCATCAAAGTTGGAAGATTTCACATCAGGTCGATTCCAAACAGTTATTCCAGACCCAATGGTCACAAATGCAACGCGTTTAATCTTCTGCTCTGGCAAGGTCTATCACGAGCTCGTTGCAGAACGAGCAAAGCTCAATGAGCTCACCACTGCAATTGTTCGAGTTGAACAGTTGTATCCATTCCCTGCTGCGGCAATTCAAGCTGAGGTAGCAAAGCATCCAAACGCAAATATCTTGTGGGTTCAGGATGAGCCAGCGAACCAAGGTGCATGGCCATTCTTTGCACTTAATTCGATGGAATCACTTGATGGTCGATCGGTGCGACGTGTGTCGCGGTTAGCATCTGCAGCGCCAGCAACAGGTAATCACCATCTCCATGAAGAGGAGCAGAAAGCGCTGATCTTCGAAGCTTTCCAGCGGTAGAGCTTTCCAGCGGTAGATCATTTGCCGGAGTATTGCGTTAGGTCAATCGATTCGTGCGTCGCATTACTTAGCGTACAGATTCATTACTGCGTCGAATCCGAAAGAGAACTCGACCGAGAATCTCCTCACCCGCTATCGCTCCCCATGTTCTAGAGTCTTGTGAGAGCACCTTGTTATCTCCTTCAACCCAATAGGTTGGGTAATGGCGATTTGGTGAATCGCTCCGGATATCCGTGATGCGCTTGATGAAGAGCACCCCTGGTTGTAACTCACGTTCGATCACCACGATGTGTCCAACTTTTATCCCTCGAGGAATTCCCCCGCGTCGAGTGAAACGAACGAGGAGCCAATCTCCATGGTGAAAGGTGGGCGCCATCGACTCCCCCTCTACAAGTACAGTTCTTATGGAAGGCGAGGCTGAGGGCGATGGCGACGATGACGCTGAAAATGATGAGAATGGCCAGCCCATGCGCGCGAGCGTAGCGAGAAGTGGCGGCCAATGGCCACCCCTCTCGAATTTCAACAGTCGAATTTCGGATTTCGCTGAAATCAACCGCGAGGTAGGCTCTGACCAAAGAGTTCACGATAACTAACTCGAAATCGAGAAGTTATGACACTTTCTGAGGAGTTTTAATGAAGAATATTTTCACACCAACAATTACCGTCCATGCCCATTGCGATTTACCATGCGGCGTCTACGACCCAGCACAGGCGAAAATTGAAGCGCAATCTGTAAAAGCTGCAATGGAAAAGTACAACGCAAGCAGCGACCCAGATTTCAAAGCACGGGCCGTAGCAATCAAAGAAGAGCGTTCACATCAAGTAAAGGAGCATCTCTGGGTGCTCTGGACTGATTACTTCAAGCCAAATCACTTCGA
>Ga0164293_10003000_pt1 | contig 14355 bp, 12 predicted proteins | sample GEODES118metaG_FD_111487 | JGI IMG/M metagenome (GOLD analysis project Ga0164293, IMG submission 111487) | Eutrophic lake water microbial communities from Lake Mendota, Wisconsin, USA - GEODES118 metaG | ecosystem: Environmental > Aquatic > Freshwater > Lake | place: USA: Lake Mendota...
CCCCCATACGTCAACGACAAACGACCAGACTCTTCAGAAACGACAATCGTTACGGCATCCGTCACTTCAGAAATACCAATCGCTGCCCGATGGCGTGACCCTAACTTACCTAATACTGGCTTTGTGGTTGGTTGATAATACACATTGGCTGCCAAGATAAAACTTCCACGAATGATGACTGCGCCATCATGTAATCTAGTTCCAGGATAAAAAATAGTGGTTAACATTTCTGAAGTGATGGGAGAATTCAAGGTCACACCATTTTTCATGTAGTCATCTAACTTGGTTGTACGTTCCAAGGTAATGAGGGCACCAATTTTATTTTTCGACATAAATGAAACGGCATCATAAATTAATTCGTAAATCATTTCTTTGTCGTAGTTCACAATTCTTGTAGGATCATCATTTTTACCAAATTGAAACATCCGATTGATTTTTGCTTTTAACTCAGTCGCGTTTACAACCACAAAAATATTGATCAAAATGACATAGGTGGTAATAAGGATGATGGTTAAGATTGACAGTTGCAAAAAGTAATAACTTAATAAGATAAACAATCCTAAAACGATGAAAGGGGCACTATACACTTTTCTTCTGACAAACAATAAAATATAAACACCAAAAAATATCAAGGGTAAAGAAGCCAATCCAAACCCTATCCACTCGGTGATGGTGAATGTCATTAACATGAATTGAAATTGATTCATCTACATAATTCTATCAAATTTTTATTACTTCAAATAAAAAAACTGCGAAATCGCAGTTAATTTCATGTCTGGTGGATGCTGAGGGGATCGAACCCCCGACCTTCTGTACGTCAAACAGATGCTCTCCCAGCTGAGCTAAACATCCAAATATGCTGGTGCCGACGATAGGAATCGAACCTACAACCTACTGATTACGATTCAGTTGCTCTGCCAATTGAGCTACGTCGGCGCGTTCATTCCTATGCAAGCGCACATAAATCATATACAACTTTTGTAGCAATTTCAAGTGATTCCCATTGCTGGATTGTTTATCAATTGAAAAGGCGTATAATGTTTTTCGGTTCAAAAACATGCAAGTCCATCAACATCGTTTTATAAAAATCTTTTGGCCCTTATTAATCGAAATTTTTCTTTCGGTTTTAGTCTCAATATCCGATACCTTAATGCTCAACGCAGTGAGTGCTCAAGCTGTTGCTGCCGTCGGCACTGCGATCACTTACTTAAACTTTTTGAATGTTTTCTTTATCATCCTTTCAGCAGGTATGTTAGCGGTCTTTACGCAATACGTTGGCGCGAATCAAGCTGAAGTGACCCGCAAAGCAGCACGTATCGGGGTCTTGATTAATGCCATCATTGGTATCGGGGTCATGGCATTAATTTATGTTTTCTTTTCTCAATTTATTCACTTTATTATTCCTGATCAAAATATCGCAGACCTCGCCACCGAATATGGATTAATCGTTGGGGCTGCGTCAATCTTTATCGCCATCAATCCAATTATTGGAAACTATATGCGATCTCTAGGTCATGATAAATCTCCGATGATTGCAACAATCATTGCTAACATCATTAATATCACACTCAATTACTTGGCTATATTTGTTTTCAATTGGGGCGTAGCAGGTGTTGCCTGGGCGACCTTTATTTCCCATGTTGGATCGTTTATCGCTCATCTTATCCTCGCAAATTTCAATTTACCAAAAAATATGGAACCCGCAAACGTAGAGGCAAAAAAATTAATCTTTGATTCACTTCGAGTTGGTTTACCATCCGCATTTGAAAACTTTGCTTTTTTAGGCACGATGGCGGTGATTATAACCTTATTGAATTTTCTTGATCCCACAGGCTTAGAGACTTCGGTCAGGGTCACCGTTGAACATATCGCAAAATTTGCATTTGTTCCTGCTGCAGCATTAGCCCATGCAAGTGCTATTAAAACAGGTTTTTATGTGGGTGCTCAAAATTTTAAAAAAGCCCAACGCAGAGTCTTTAAAATTTCTGGTATTGGCATTATCATTTCAGTCGCTTTAGGTCTCACGATTGCTTTGATTCCTGATGGAATTATCTCAATTTTTACTTCTTATGAGAATATCGAAGGCGATGAACTGATTCACCATATTGAATTGATTAAACTCGTGCTTTGGTTAAACGTTGCGGTTGAGGGTGGAAGAACTGTCAATATTATTTTAGGGGAATCATTAAAAATCACAGGTGACGCATTGTTTTTAGGAGCGATTTCATTGTTTTCATTAATCTTTTTTGCAATCGGTGGATCATTCTTATTTGGGTTCATGTTTGATAACGGTATTGTTGGTATTTTCTTCGCCTTAACCATTGATGAGGCATTCAAAGCTTTGGTCTTTATGTGGCGATGGTCAACCAGACGATGGACCACGCGGGCGTTAGTGCTCCCCATTAAACCAATTTCTTAAATAAAAAAACGATCGCTTGATCGCTTAAGTTGGCGCGCCCGGCACGATTCGAACGTGCGACCCCAACCTTCGGAGGGTTGTACTCTGATCCAGCTGAGCTACGGGCGCATTTCGAATGGTGCCTCCGGTCGGACTCGAACCGACATGAGCTCACGCTCGACAGATTTTGAGTCTATTGCGTCTACCAGTTCCACCACGGAGGCAACGCTTTCATTATACGCACTCTGTTTCCTATTCTCAATCTCGATTCTTTGATATCATAAGCATATAGCAAACATGGAACAAAAAATCTTACATCAAAATGGACGTTACTGGTTAGAAACAACTGATCATCAATTGATTGGTGAAGTGACGTATCATAAGGATGCGAAAAACCGATATGTCGTCACCCATACCTTTGTTGATCCCATCTATCGCGGCCAGGGCATCGCCAACCGATTACTTGACCAAGTGATTCTGCTTGCAACAAAAGAAAAGCGATACATTTATCCGATTTGCTCGTTCGCCGTAAAAGTGCTTCAAAACCAAAAGTATCAGCATCTATGGGATCCTAGTGAAGGCGAACCATCCGGTGGTTCTTGCACGTGGGTAAAGCGTGGATAGGCATAAAAAAACTCGGATTGATTCCGAGTTTTTATTTTGAAGATGATTTAGGCGAACTTATCGTAGAAGACGTTGACCGGTTTAATTTCATGCTTGTTAAGCACTTTAATACAAGCATCAATCATGCCAGGAGAACCGCATAAATAAGCTTCCGCTTCTGCTAAATTTCCCGTCATCCGGTCCAAAACATCCGTAATTAGACCGGTTGCGCCGGTCCACTTGTCTTCTGGTAATGGATTCGATAAGGCTGGGATATATTCAAAGTTTGGATATTCTTTGGCGAGTTGTTGCATTTCTTGGGTGTAATATAGATCGCGGACTGCTTTCGCTCCAAAGAAATAACGGACTTTTCTTGTCATGCCTTGTTCTTTTAAACGAGCAAGAATTGATCGAATCGGTGCTTTTCCAGATCCACCAGCGATGCAGACGATATCGCGTTTGGATTGCTCTTGGAGGAAGAATTTACCATAGGGACCCGTAAGCGTGACGGTATCTCCAACGCTGAGTGCTTTGAAAACATAGTTACTTGCTTGGCCATTCGGTACATACCGGACAATCATTTCAATATGCGAAGGATCAGAAGCATTCGATGCAATCGAATAGGCGCGAACGATATCAATACCAGGAACTTTGATTTGTGCAAATTGGCCTGGTTTGAATGGCATGGTATTTGGCTTAATTAATTTGAAATCCAATAACTTAATATCATAAGTTAAGTCAACCATCTTCACCAGTTTAGTTTTGAATTCTTTTGCAGTTAATAAACCTTCTGGGATGGTAATTTTGGTGAGCGATGTCGGTTTTACTTGGCACGTTAATCTTACTTTATTTTCCTTATCCAAAGCCGATAGTAAAGGTAATTCAGTTGGTTTGACTTCGCCACCCCCTTCGGTCACTTGGCACTTGCACAATCCACAGGTAGCCTTACCACCACATGCGGATGATATAAAGATTTTGTTTTGCGAAAGAATCGTCAATAAAGTATCATCCGATGTGACTTCAATTTCCTTTGAGCCATTGATAATAATCTTTTTGACACCACCACTACCTAATGCTTTATCGGCAACGATGATAAGTCCGGTAATGGCAAGCATGATGCCAAGCAAGACAGTAGGTAATAAAATATATTCCATCATTTTATCTCCTTGTATTATTTTTTATTTATTGAATAGGATCAACGCGAGCAATTCCTGAAAACCCAATAAAGGCGAGGGCAAGAATTCCTAAGAGAACGAAGGCAATGGCTTTGCCTTTTAATCCGCGTGGTAAATCCGCGATAACGGATAATTTTTCACGAATACCAGAGAGTAAGACAATGGCAAACGCCCAACCCAAAGAAGAACCCAAAGCAAAGACAACCGTTTCCAAAAATCCGTAATCATAGTTCACAAAGAATAAACTGACTGCCAAGACGATGCAGTTAACGGTGATTAAAGGTAAGTAGATGCCGAATGCGGTATAGAGTGAAGGTAAGAATTTTTGCATGGCTAATTCAAGAAATTGAACTGAGGCAGCAATCGTGATCATAAAGACCAGTAAATCTAAGGTATCGGTACCACTCCACTTAAGGAATTCATAAATAGGCCAGTTAATTGCAGCCGTTAAGGTGGTCACCAAAACAACAGCAAGACCCATCCCTTTTGCATTCGTTACATTGGTCGAGATGGCAATCAACGGACACATCCCTAAAATGGACGCGAGGGCAATATTGAAAGGTAATAAAGAGGCAATAAAGATTTCAAATAAAACGGTGATGCTTACCATATTTTTTTCTCCTGTTATTCTTCGTAATACTTCAACCAAACGCGTAAACCCCAAATAAATAAAGAGATGATAAAGAAACCACCTGGAGCAATTGCAAAAATGGTCCAGTTAATCCAATTTTCTCCTAAAAATTGAAAATTTAGAATCGAACCATTGGAAAGTAATTCTCTGATCAATGACATCATAATTAAGACGAAGGTGTAACCCATCCCACTTGCAAAGGCATCAATGGTGGAGTATCGAACAGGATTCTTAACAGCAAAGGCTTCTGCCCGACCCATGACGATACAGTTGGTGATGATTAAACCCACATAAGCCCCTAAGCGTTCAGCGATGTCAGGTGTTAATGCTTTTAAGAACATTTCAAAAACGATCGTAAAGGTCGAAATCACAACCATGTATGTCACCATGCGTACTTGAGAAGGAATTAAGTTTCGAATCAAGGCAATAAAGGCTGAGGATAACATCGTGACAAGGGTCACACCAATACCCATAGCAATGGCGTTTTCCACCATGTTTGCCACAGCTAAACTTGAACAAATACCAAGCACAGTGACAACAATTGGGTTATTGCGAGCAATGCCATCCCGAAGGACGTTATACCACTTCTGATAATTTAAGCGAATCAGGAATTTTTTCATAAATTATAAAACCTCCCAAATGGTTTGATGGTAAGCATAGGTTGTGTTCAATAAGTTTTGAAACGCAACGGAAGTTCTAGTCGCTCCGATAATCGAGGTTACATAATTTAAGTCTTCAATGGTTTCAGCTTGAATTTTATCAATCACAAGTCTTGGTTCCATCTGTTTCCCAACTAATGAATTTAAGAAAACTGCTGTTGTGACTTTTGCACCAAGTCCTGGGGTTTCCTTTTGGGAGATTATCGCCACGGATTTAATGGTCATGAAATCACTTTCAAGGGTGAGATAACCAACAATCGGTCCCCAAACACCAGAACCAAATCGTTTATCAAAAGCAATGGTGATATCTTCACTTTCTCGATCCCTATAGAAATAAACAGGTAAGTCTCTATAGCTTTCAGGAGCTTCAATCACTTCAATTTTTTCACCATAATACGATGCTAAATCTGTGACGGATGCTAGATCATAATCATGAGATTGCAAAATCGTTCTTTGTTTTAGGTTGATTTGATTGATTTCAATTTGGTTTCCTGTGAGTAAATCTCCGCCCACTAACATCAACCCAGCACTAGAACCCATGATGAGAACGAAGACAAGCATTTTACTATAGACTTTATTCATAATTTACTTACCTCCCACTGTTAACGGAATTGCTTTTTTAGAAATCCAAGCATCAATTAATGGAGAGAAAGCATTCGCAAGTAATACAGCGTAAATGACTCCTTCTTCCCATCCGGTAAAATATCGAACTACAATCGTAATTAATCCTGCAAATAATCCATAAACGATTTTGGCAAGGTTATTTCTTGGGGCTGTGGTTTTATCCGTAAGTAAGAAGACGGACGCAAAGACAACGGTTCCAACCAACGCAACATAGGTCGGTTCTGGAAATTTGCGAGCGGCAGCAAATAAAGTTGGATTCATGCTTTCTAACCACCAGAATAAAGCGACGAAACCAACGACGCCAAGAAGGTAACTTAAGGTAATGCGTAAATCGATAACTTTTAAAAATGCAAAAACAAAACCGAGTAATAAAATGCCTAGTCTAAATGGATCCCCGATGAATCCAGGAGTTGGACCAACCAATAATTCAACCACATCAAAACTAAAACCATCCGTTATGGATTTTAGATCTGCAGCCGTATTGCCGACCACCACCATATAAGTTGAGAAAGAAACATTTAAAAAGACCATCCCAACTGCTGCGGGTAAGAATGGATATTTTCCATGGCCACCAAAGACGAGTTTTCCATAAAGCGCTGACACAGCACCACCAACACTCGCCATCCAAAGCGGTGAAAGTGTAGGAGGCGTTAACATCGTGAATAGCAATGGGGTAAACCACCAAGCTAAATCCACGACTCGTTTTCTTAATTTCGCAAATCCAAGTTCAAATGGAAGTGCGCCTAATAATGCAAAAAGATAAATTAAAATTGGATTAAATCCTTTGGTGATGACACTGTACGTAAGTAACGCCAAAAGACCGATACCTAAAACATTTAAATCCTTATGAGAAAAGCTTCGCTTTATAAAGGTGGTGATGGATTCAGAAGGTAACGTTTTTGTTAATGTTTTTGTGTCCATAATTTCTCCTTTTTCTAGTTATGAAATTTACCAAAAAAAATTATAGCACTTTAGAAAAGAAAAGATAGATAGATGCGATATATTGGTGCAGTCGAGGAGAGTCGAACTCCTACACCGGTGAAGGTACTAGACCCTGAATCTAGCGCGTCTGCCAATTCCGCCACGACTGCACATGGGTATTTTACTATAAAAGCGGTTTCAATGATGGTTTTTCAATAATTCGTATCACCCATCGATAGAAACAACTCTTGATGATTTATGTCAGGTATTTGACAATCGATTGAACAAATTTTTCTAAATAGGTTTGGTCGACTTTATCAAAGCGGGCAAAAGTGTAACTGTCAATATCGAGAACCCCAATCAGTTGGTTATTTTTCATCAGAGGAATCACAATTTCACTGTTGCTACCTTCATCACAGGCAATATGACCTGGGAACTTATGAACATCAGGAACGATCACTGTTTTTTTGGTTCGTGCGGCAAGGCCACAGACACCACGATCTAAGGTGATATCCACGCAAGCAACCTTGCCTTGAAAAGGACCTAAGTAAAGGGCGGTGCCATTGAATAAATAAAAACCAACCCACGACACATCACTCAAGGTTTGTTTGAGTAATGCAGAGAGATTGGCATACAAGGAAATTGGTAATTGCTTATCTGCAACTAATCCTTTTGTTGCTAACAAGACGGTTTCGTATTCTTGTTTTTTTTGCATTATTTCATTTCCTCTTTACGTAAGACTCTAAAGTCAACATGGCAATAACCATTGGGGTTTTTATCTAAATAATCTTGATGATACGTTTCTGCATCATAAAAACCTCGAAGCAATTGAATTTCTAAAGCGATTCTTTTTTTATATTGTGGTTGTCTTGATAAGACAAATTTTTTGGCGGCCGCTTCGTCTTTTGGATCTTGGAAATAAACCCCACTTCGATATTGAACCCCTTCATCATGACCTTGCTTATTCACGGAGGTTGGATCAATGATTCTAAACAGATGATCCATTAATTTTTCTAAACTAATCACCTTTTCATCGTAATTAATAAGCACAGCTTCTGCATGGGTTGCTTTTTCATTGCACACTTCTTCATACGTTGGGTTAGGATAATTGCCATTCGCGTATCCCACTTGGGTATCGCTGACCCCTTTTAATCGTTTGTAATAAGCTTCCACGCCCCAAAAGCAACCACCGGCTAAAATAATTTGTTTCATACGTTTATCCTTTATTCACCCTCTTATTATAACGAAATTAAAGTTAGTTTATCGTTGGATGCTTGTTATAATCTTCATAAGGAGACACAACCATGGTCATCAAAGATACGTTAACGCTAAGAAACGGGGTCGTGATTCCCTTGCTTGGTTTTGGTACATGGCAGATCAAAGATGGGGAAGAAGCGTATGCATCAACCTTGGCCGCCCTTGCTGCAGGTTATCGTCATATTGATACGGCAGCTGCCTATCGAAATGAAAGCTCCATCGGGCGGGCGATTAAAGATTCAGGGATTCCCCGAGGGCAATTATTTATCACCACCAAATTAGAATCTCACCTTAAAAATTATGAACAAACGTTTGTGGAGTTTGAACAATCGAGACAACGTCTTGGTTTAGATTATATTGATCTTTATTTAATTCACGCCCCTTGGCCATGGAGTGAATGGCAAACCAACCCAGACTATAGCAAAGGTAACATTGCCGCTTGGAAAGCCATGGAAAAATTATATCAAGAAAAAAAGGTTCGTTCGATTGGCGTGTCTAATTTTGAAATTAGCCATTTAGAAAAACTCTTCCAAGGCATTGATCTTCTTCCGCATGTCAATCAAATTGCCTTATGGATTGGTCGACCGCAAAAAGCTCTTCGGGCCTATTGCCAAGAAAAAGAAATCGCCATTGAAGCTTATTCCCCACTTGCCACTGGTCGTATTTTTAAATTAGAATTACTGCAAACCTTAGCGAAGAAATACAAACGAACCCCAGCACAAATTGCGATTCGCTTTACCGTTGAATTGGGAGCAATTACCTTACCAAAATCCACCAACCCCTCGCGCATCATCGAAAATGGTGAACTTAATTTTAAACTTGAACGCGATGATCTGATTGCCTTGCTTGAATTAGAAAACTTACATTACCGATAAAAATGAAAACCCTTCGATTCAGAAGGGTTTTTTTGTTGCAAATTGGTGGAGCTGACGAGGATTGAACTCGCGACCTCCTCCATGCCATGGAGGCGCTCTCCCAGCTGAGCTACAGCCCCAAATTGCTTTTACACTTTATCAAAGAATTGCAGACAATTCAATCTCATCCAAATTACACCAAAGCAAAGATGGTTATCTTTTATTGAAAAAATTAAAAAGCTCTTGAAAAATGTGAATAGTGTTTTCAATGTAGTCATGATGTTTTATTTGGCGCGGTTGAGACGATTCGAACGTCCGACTTTCTCCTTAGGAGTGAGATACTCTATCCACTGAGTTACAACCGCATTGGTTCTATTTTAACAAGATTAACGAAGAATTACATCCAACATCAACAAACTTACCAACAACAAAATCGGTCCAAATATCAAGCCAAATTTTAAAAATTGTCCAATCCCATAGGAGACTTGTTTGGTTTGTAGGACATTCATCCACATGAGTCCTGCCAACGCGCCAACTGGCGTCATCATCGCCCCTAAATTGGAACCAATGATGGAGGCATACACTGCTTGAAGTTGAAATTGAGGTTGTAAACGAATCAATGATTCAAACCATAAGCTCATCGGGATATTGTTGATGACATTGGCCATCAAGAAACTGGATACACCAAAAGAAAATGTGGGTGACGTTGATTGGAAAAGGGTGGCAACGGTTTGTGTCCAATCCGCAAGACCCATGGCCTTCACCAGGATGGCCATGCCTAAGAAGAAAGGAATGAAGGAATACGGTAGTCGACGAATGGTTCTGGCCATGAACGGGGTCTTGGGATATTTTACAGTGACCAGGATAACAAGTAAACTTGCGGCAACCAAGGTGACGGCATCCATACTTACGCCAAGTGGTTTTGCTAACGCCATCATCAAAATGGCAACCCCAAGGATGGTGATTCCGATTCGATAACTAGGGTGAGGTAATTGAATATCTAGCTTGACTGGGTTGATGGGTTTGTTTAATGCTGATTGAAAGATCAACACAAGTAAACCGTAACTAACAACGCCAGTCAATAACGTGGGTAGAAACATCACCGTGGCATAATCCAAAAAAGAAATGTTAAACATCGAGGCTAAATAAATATTGGTGGGATTACCAATCACCAACAACATACTCCATGTATTGGCAGCGACAAATTGACTAACCAAAAAAGGAATGGGAGAAATCCTTGTATGTTTTGCAAAATAAATCATGAAAGGAGTGAGGGTGAGAATCACGATGTCATTGGCCGTCAACATGGTTGAGATTGAGACAATCACAAACCAAATGAAGAATAATCGACGTTGGGAGTGACCAGCTTGATTCATCGCTACATAAGCAAGATATTGAATATACCCAATATCATCCAAGTAAATTGCCATTAATGTGAAAGAGAAAAATAGCCCTAAAATTCTTAATGGATTCATCTCGGAGGAACCAGTCCATGCATCAAGCAAGAAGGCGACATCAAATCCAACCAAAGCCCAAATCATCAACGCCCCTAGCAAGATGATGACCCAGTACGTTTGGCCTCGAACTTGACCTACTCGCCAATGAGAAAACCACTTGAGACTAAGCATCATCAAGATCAACGTACTGGCGATCACGATTGAATAAATCATCGCCTTCATTATACCGATAACTCGAATAAATCAATTTGAATAAAAAAAAGGTGATATCCATCACCTTCACGTTGAGTCATGGTCGGGATGATGGGATTCGAACCCACGACCTCTTGGTCCCGAACCAAGCGCGCTACCAAGCTACGCCACATCCCGAATCAATTCATTTTACCTATTTCATCATCAAATGAAAACAAAGAAACAGTTTCATCTGCTTCCATGGCTTGGAAGACACCAGCAGCTTTTAATTTATCAATATTCGTCGTGGAAAGTTTGCTACGGTTGCTGAGATCTTTGGCACTGGTAAAAGGTCGTTCAAGTCTCGCTTGAACCACGGATAAAGCAGCATTAGTCCCAATCCCATCCATGATGGTAAAGGGAGGAATCAACCCTTGGCGTGTTTCATCAATCACAAAGACTTCTGCTTGCGACTTTTCTAAATCCAACGGAAGGATTTGATAACCTCTTTCCTTCATTTCTAAGACGTTCATCAACGTTACTTCCAGATCAGCTTCTTTGGGTGAGAGTTTCTTTTTTAAATTGCTCTTTTGGTTTTTATACCGTTGAAGTTGTTGAAAAACTTCTTTGGTGGATAAACGCATCATCGTGTAGTCATACTGTTTTGAACGCAAAGAAAAATACGTTGCATAGTAAGCAAGCGGGTGATGCACTTTAAAATACGCCACCCGTACGGCCATTGTCACATACGCCACCGCATGGGCTTTGGGGAATAAGTATTTAATCTTGTTGCATGATTCAATATAAAATTCAGGCACATGCACCGACCGCATGAGCTCGGCATAATCTTTGGTTAATTTCTTACCCTTACGCACATCTTCCATGATTTTAAAGGCAATCAAGGCGTCTATGCCCTTCGAGATTAAATACGTCATGATGTCATCTCGGCAGCCAATGACCTCATCCACGGAGGCAACTTTATCGGTGATCAAATTTCTCGCGTTGCCATTAAAAACATCGGTCCCGTGAGCTAATCCAGAGATAATCACCAAGTCATTAAAGGTTTTAGGATTGATGACATTTAAAATATCCATGCCTAGATTGGTGCCAAATTCTGGTAACCCCATCGCGCCATTGACCATGTCTGAATACTTTTCTTTTCGTTTTAAGACGTCATCACTGGCAAAGCAGCGGAGCGCTTCCGGATCATTTAGAGGAATATCATCAATCTTTAATCCGGTTAAATCCGCATTCATTTTTAACGCCATCGGATCGACGTGACCTAACATATCAAACTTCAATAATGAGTCATGCAAGGAATCAAAGGCAAAGTGGGTGGTGATGATGTTGGTTTCTTGGTTATCCGCAGGCCGTTGAATCGGGGTGAAATCATACACACTATATTCTTTAGGGACAACGACAATACCCCCAGGGTGTTGCCCCGAGGTTCTTCTAACACCTTCTGCTTTTTTTGCTAAATACACAAGGGAAGCTTGTTTGATTTTACTAACATCTTGACCGATGGCTTCATAGTAACCTTTGACATACCCATACGCAGTTTTTTCTGCGACCGTTTCAATCGTACCCGCGCGATAGACTTGATGATCTCCAAGCAACACCTTGGTGGCCTCATGCGCTAAGGATTGATAATCTCTTGGAAAATTTAAATCGATATCAGGAACTTTGTTGGCATTGAATCCTAAGAAGGTTGCAAAGGGAATATTTTGGCCATCACTCTTAAGGACATGACCACAGTCCGGGCATAATTTAATGGGTAAATCAAAACCAGATTTAATCGTAGGTGCTTGAGAAAATTCAACCCACTGGCAACTTGGGCAAAAATAATGTGGGGGCAATGGATTCACTTCCGTGATGCCTGCCATCGTCGCAGCAAACGAACTACCCACCGATCCACGTGAACCAACAATAAAGCCTTTTTGATTCGCTTCAGCGATGATTTTACTGGTGATGTAATAGATCACCGCGTATCCCGATTGAATAATCCCATTCAATTCTGTGGTGAGACGTTCTTCAATGAGCGTAGGCAAAACCTTGCCATATTGTTGATGAGCTTTAGTAAAACAAATCTCTTTGAGCATCGTGTCAGCCCCTTGAATGGTTGGGGTTCTTAACACCGTTTGAATCGGTTCCATTTTTTCAATCATCTTCGCGATCGCCACGGGGTTATCGATGACATAGGTTTGAGCTTGTAAAGGATCTAACCAAGAGAATGCTTTTAACATCTCTTCGGTAGAACGATAATGTTGCTTAGGATTTTCAAAAGCTGGTAAGTCTTTTCGATAATAAGGATTCATCGGGTGATTCACCCCTTTGAGTCCTTTGGCAAAAATATAAACATCACGAATCATGTGATCGTCAGGATTGACGTAATGAACATCCCCTGTCGCGACGACCATCTTCTTGAGTTGGGTGGCAACATGAATGATTTCTTTCAATAATGTTTTCACCATGGTCAAGGATGGTAGGACACCCGTGTGCACTAAATAATCGTATTGCTCCAACGGTTGAATCTCGATAAAGTCATACATGCCAATGACTTTTTCTAACGCTTCTCGTGAACCAGTTTTGGCGATTTCAAAGACTTCACCATTGAAACAAGCTGACCCTAGCAGGAGGTGTTCCCGATGGGATAACAGTAAATCGCGTGGGGTTCTGGGTAGATCGGCAAAATAGTCCAAATGACTTTTGGACACCAAGGTATACAGTGCTTTTAACCCTTTGGTATTTTTCGCTAACACGGTGACGTGATAACTTCTGAGATTTTTCGATAAGGTGTTGACTTGATTCAATGAATTTAAATCTTGATGGGATTGAATGTTATGGTCCAGTCTAATTTTATCTTTGAGGGTTTGCCAAATCGTCACCAAGACTTCCGCATCATAAATCGCTCGGTGAGCTTTGTCTTCTTCATAGGTAATCCCTAATCGCTTGGCAAGTGCGCCTAATCGATGACTATTGGCCTCTGGGTATAAATAACGAGATAACGTTAAGGTGTCAATCACCGGCGGGGTGAAGCTCAACCCTAATCGGGATAGACTAGCGACCATGAATCCCATATCAAACGGCGCGTTATGCGAAACCACAATCGCGTCTTTAAAAAACGTGAGGATGTCTTGGTGAATCGAATCAAACGTGGGTTGATCCTCTAACATCGCCATGGTGATACCACTCACCTCACTCGCAGACGCCGACATGAACACGTCCTTCGGATGAATGAGTAACGATAATCGATTGATGATTTCTCCACGTCGAACGCGAATCGCACCAATTTCAACAATGCGGTCATACCGAGACGATAACCCTGTGGTTTCTAAATCGAAGATGACATAATCGGTATCTTGAAGTTGGATTGGCCTTGGATTCATGATGTGGGCAATGGTCTCATCAATCATGTAAAGCTCCGCACCATAAATCATTTTTAGGCCATGTTTTTTTGCAGCCGCTTGGGCTTCAGGATAGCCTTGAACAACCCCATGATCGGTGATGGCAATCGCCTCATGGCCCATATGTTTTGCCAACGCACAATAAGCATCAATATCGCCAACCCCATCCATCGTCGACATTTTTGTATGCAAATGAAGTTC
>Ga0164293_10003001_pt1 | contig 14354 bp, 12 predicted proteins | sample GEODES118metaG_FD_111487 | JGI IMG/M metagenome (GOLD analysis project Ga0164293, IMG submission 111487) | Eutrophic lake water microbial communities from Lake Mendota, Wisconsin, USA - GEODES118 metaG | ecosystem: Environmental > Aquatic > Freshwater > Lake | place: USA: Lake Mendota...
GAAGCGCAGTGTATTCTTACAATGCCTTTGATTGAAGGAACCGATGGCGTTCATAAAATGTCAAAATCAATGGATAACTATATCGCTCTTACTGACACTCCAACGAACATGTTTGGAAAACTCATGTCCATCTCTGATGAACTTATGAAGAAGTATTATCTTCTTCTTTCAAGAAGACCTTCTTTGGAAGTCGACGGAATTATTGCAGGTATTACGAATGGATCTCTTCACCCCATGGAAGCGAAAAAATCTTTGGCCGCTGAAATTACGGGGTATTATCACGGCGAGGGTTCCGGTAAAGAAGAAAGAGAGAAATTTGAGGCGCGCTTTTCAAAAAAACAAATTCCTGATGATATCCAAACCATTTCAAAAGCGTCAGGAGCTATTAATCTCCTAGACCTCTTTGTTGAATTACAGCTTATTAAATCAAAATCAGAGGGAAGGCGCCTTATTCAGCAAAATGCAGTGAAAGCAAATTTTGAGAATCACTCAACTGAAACTCTTAACCTTGAAAAAGGTCAAGAAGTCATATTGAAGATTGGAAAATTAAGAATGCTAAAACTGATCGGCGAGTAATTAATAACTCGCCGTACTTTTTAATCCCTTAATGATTTCAACAGAAGCACTTGTTCCAAGTCTTGTGGCACCGGCCTCAATCATTTTCCTCGCCGTTTCTGCGTCCCTAATACCACCACTGGCCTTCACCCCTAAGTTTCCAACAATGGATCTCATGAGTTTAACGTCTTCAATGGTTGCTCCACCGGATGAAAATCCTGTTGAGGTTTTTACAAAATCAACCCCTGCCTTAACTGCTAATTCACAGGCCTTGCGTTTTTCATCTTCGTTCAATAAACAAGTTTCAAGAATCACTTTTAAGAGAGCACCCTGCTGATGAGTGACTTTCGCAAGTGAAGACATATCATCTAATACATATTGCCAGTCTTGAGATTTAATTGCGGAAACATTGATGACCATATCAATTTCTTGAGCTCCTTCTGTGACCGCTTTCATCGCTTCAAAGCGTTTGGTTTCCATGGTAGAGGCCCCAAGTGGAAATCCTACAACAGTACAAACCTTAACTGAGCTTCCATTTAAAAGTGAAATAGCTTTTTTTACAAAGTATGAGTTCACGCAGACAGAGAAAAAGTCATACTCTCTGGCCTCAGCACAGAGTTTTTCAATTTGGGCATAAGTCGTATCAGCTTTAAGAGCGGTGTGATCAATATATTTATTCATGTTCATTATTAAACCTTTGGTATGGCAGTTTTTTGTACAATTGATTTAGTAGCATGGGTCTCAAGAAACGATAGGACTTCTGGATACTTTTCTACCTTGATAATCTCTCGGAATCTTGCCCAATCTAAAAAACAATAAAGAGACATCGTGATAAAATTCCACTCTTCACGACCATTCTGTTTCATATAGGGAGTCATATAGTGAATGACTGAATCAATTCTCTCTTTTTGCCTATTCATGTACATGTAGGGTTCTTCAATATTTAATCCAGATCTTTTCATAAGAAGGAGTGCGACCCCAGAATTCATCGCTCCTTCAATCGCCGTCAGCGTATTCTCATCTTCCCAGGTCATGTTATGGAGCTTATGCATAATATTGATGTAATTAAAAATTTGGCGAGAATCCCATATTGGCCTCTCGTTATCTAATAACACCGGTATTTGATTCAAAGGATTGACCTTATTTAAAGTGATGGCATCCTCGGTTTCAAAAATATTGAGCTCTTTATATTCAAAGGGAATATGCTCCATCAACAGGCGAATTCTTCTAACAAAGGGAGAAGTTTGTGAACCAAGAAGGGTGTAAGACATAGGATCTCCTGAAAGCCACATTTTAAGGATTGATAGTTACTTTTACAACACTGTCTAATCTTTCGACAGGGAATTACTCTTAACTAACCAAAATCACTCTAGGGAATTTGGCATCAATCTTGGATGTATTAGGTCAAACTATGTTCAATTCCTTTAAGGGGGGAAATATGAAAACAGTGTTACACGGGGTACTTTTTGGATTACTTATTCTAGGTGCTGTTGGATGCGGTAAAGATAATAGCAGTGGAAACAGTAATAACAGATACACAAGTCTCTATAACAATGGCCTCTCCATTGATAATCGCCAAGTGATTGATAAGGTCAGGGCCTGGTATGACGGAGTCGCTGAAGGCCAATTGGTCACAGGCTTGAGAACAGTCGTGAGAACTGAGTTAATTTACAATACGGCCCCAAATTGCGTGGAAAAAAAGTTTCTAGGTATTCCCTATACATATTGTACTTATGACGGATCACCGACGAGTCAGAATGAAATTTCCCGAAATGTGATTAACCTCGTCCAAGATGGTCGCCGTTTAAATGAAAAAGGAAATGCAGAGCTCGCGAGTATCTTCAATGGTTCCCAAGGCACACTTGTTAATGCCATTGATGTAAGTCCAACTCGAAGTGAGTTAACCTTCTTAAACTCAAATGGGGCTGTGGTCACATTCACCATTGATCGAAATGTTCATTCTCTTGCTAATCCGATTAAAAAGAGTCAAACATCCCAAAATAGCCGTAAGGATGTCGTAGTGAACGTTTTCTAATCTAATCTAATTTAAATTCAACTTCTTAGAAGGGCGGCCAGAGGCTGCCCTTCTTTTTTAGTCGGGTTTTGATCCCCTTGTCTCAATATTTTTTAATGCAATCGATCTCCAAAAATTCCCAACTTAAGTTATTCTATAGAGAGCGTTCATTTATCTCTCAAGATGGAGACTATTTTATGGGTTACTACAAAGCAGACATTCGAGACATTGAATTTAATTTAACTGAACTCTTAAAGGTTCAAGGGTGGAATGATTTCGGCCTAGAAGAAAATGACATCAAAGGCATCCTCTCTGAGTATAACAAATACGTAGAAAATGAAGTCTTTCCTACAAGAGAACCTTCAGATCACGTGGGAGTTAAGCACGTTAATGGTAAAGTCATCGTGCCTGAAGTTCTTCAAAGCATAACGAAATCTTATTATGCCAATGGTTGGTTTGCTCTTGGTCTTCCCGCTGATATTGGTGGAACTCCTGTTCCAGAGGCCTTATATGTGGCGTGTATGTCGCTTGCAACTGGTGCGAACGTAGCGTGGATGATGTACCCAGGTCTCTCTCGAGCAGCGATGAATGTCGTGAATCTTAAAGGGAACGACTTTATGAAAACTCACATCGTTCCTAAGATGATGGAAGGAAAGTGGGGCGGAACGATGTGCCTAACGGAGCCAAGTGCAGGTTCAGATGTGGGCTCTCTTCGCTCAACGGCGCAACCACTTGGAAATGGTCTTTACTCTATTAAGGGAACAAAGATTTTTATTTCTTCTGGAGAGTCTGATCTTTACGAAAATAATATTCACCTTGTTTTAGCTCGAACTCCGGGTGGGGAAGCTGGAACAAAAGGGATCTCACTTTTTGTTGTTCCAAGATTTAAAATTAATCCAGACGGCTCTATGGGAGCATCAAACAATGTTGTGTGCTCAAAAATTGAACACAAGATGGGGATTCATGCCTCAGCAACCTGCGAACTTCAATTCGGTTCAGACGGTGAGACTCAGGGGTGGCTCATCGGTGATGAGTTTGAAGGTATGGCAACAATGTTTATCATGATGAATGAGGCCCGCCTTTATTGCGGTATTCAAGGAGAGTCTCAAGCGAATCTTGCTTACATGATGGCAGAAAAATACACGAAAGAGCGTTCTCAATTTGGAAAAGAAATTACTCATCACCCAGACGTGAGAAGAAATTTACTTCGCATGCGTGCCATGTCTAGAGGTATGAGGGCCCTTTGTCTTTATACGGCAAATCTTTTTAATAAGGCCCAGAAAGATCATAAAGAAGAGGCTCTCATTGGACTTCTTACTCCAATTTGCAAGGCGTATTGTTCTGAGCAAGGATTTAATGTTTCCTCATCTGCTCTTCAAGCTCATGGTGGATATGGGTATTGTACTGAATACGGGGTAGAGCAATTTGTTCGTGACACTCAAATTGCGATGATTTACGAAGGAACAAACGGTATTCAAGCGATTGACTTTGTGATGAGAAAAATTTTGAAAGATGGAGGTAAAACTCTAACAGCTCTTTCTCAAGAAATCGTGACATCAGTTCAGGCACTTGATGACGGACGATTTAAAAAAGAGAAAGAACTTTTCCAAAAAGTTCTCATGAGTGCACAAACAGTGATGCAGCAAATTTCTGGTTATGCTAAAAATAACCAATATAATCTCATTCTTCAGAACTGTACTGATTTTCTCACCTTTGCTTCGCAAATGGTAGTTGCTTGGAGACTTCTTGAGTCGGCCGTTTTAGCTGCTCATAAAATGGAAACAGCAAACCCTCAGGATAAGAAATATTACGAATCAAAAGTGACTGATTTTAAAGTCTACTGTTCGCAGTACTTGATTCATAATCTTTCAATCGCCAAAACAATTTCCGATTTTGATCAGGATATGACAGCGCTAGAGATTTGATTCATATCATGTTAAGATGGGTGTAATTTAAATTTAAAAGGTTACACCGTGCTAAAACAAAAAGTCTATGAGCTGGCCCAGAAGTTTTCTGGGTCAACTCATGGCAGTTCCGATTACGACAAAGATTCCATCTTTGTCAGAGGTAGTAGTGATAGGGAATATGTTCCTTACACTTTTCTCCAAAAAGAATTGCCAGAAATTGATGGGATTTACAAATTAAAGTCAGAAGGATTTGTCTTCAGTTCCTATGACTTTTTAGAAATTAATGAATTCGATCAATGGTATCAAAATCAATTTAATAAACGCCTCTCAAGTAAAGTCATGAAGAATCTAGGTATTCTTCATCTTCCTGATCAAAAATCTATTTTTGATACTGTTGAAATTGTTCATCAAACATTTCAGATTCTAAAAGATCACAAAGTTCTGATGAATGGTAAGAACTTACCCATTCAATTGGGTGAGTGGTACTCAAAAATTATTTTTGGTCTTCATCAGATCAAATCTTCTTCTCAAAGAGGCTTTGATTTTAAAACGGAAGAGGGAAAAGTTGTTGAAGTGAAAGTTCACTGGCATGACTCGACTTCTCCCAAGGGTGTGAAGATCAAAAAGTCACTGGCTGAGCTCTCTGATTATTGCATTATCATGTATGTCGCAAAAAACTTTACGATTCGAGACATTCTCTTTTTGGACTCAGAATTTATTTTGAGAAAGTTTGATAGTAAAGGACACACGATCTTTTTAAAGGATCAAGATGTGGCCGGCTATTTCTTTAGTAAGTCCGATAAGCATTTTGATAAAGTCGTCAATAAAACGGCCCTCTTAAAGTTTGCAAGCCCAACACTCGCGATGAAACTTGAGGACCGTCTTAAGTAATTTCTAATAAAGCGAATACTCAGCTAAGCGGCACTCAATGTCTCCATTATGGAGAATGTGCCTCTTGGCCGTCTTGAGTCCCACCACTTTAAGCATTTCAAGATTCCCTGTAAAAAGGGCCGCTCTGTGACCTTTAAAGTGATGTTTCCAGTGATCTCCTAGACCTTTATAAAGGGCCTTTAATTTTTCTTCTTCGCCGTATTCAAGTCTTTCCCCATAAGGAGGATTCGCTATAAAGAGAGTCTTCTTTCCTTGCGGAAACGTTTCAAGGGCATCTTTATGGGTGACTTCAATAATGCCATCAAGTTTCGCTTTCTTGATATTTTCTCTTGCTGAGATGAGACTCATCTCAGAAATATCATTAGCAACAATCAGTCCTTTTTTTGAGCGAAGAAGTGTAATTCCTTTCTCGGTCTGATCCACGATTTCTTTCAAAAGTGTTTTAAAGTTTTCCTGAAGTAATTCATCTTTTGTGAGCCAAGGGTAATTTTGAAATGTCCATAATTTGAAATTGGTATTCTTTAAGTACCTTTCAACCTTGAGATAACTCGGCGGTATATTGGCAGCGATTAAAGCAGCTTCAATAGCGATTGTTCCAGAGCCACACATAGCATCTAAAAGATTTTCTTCACCTGGATTCCATCCGACTGTTTTTAGCATCGCCGCTGCGAGATTTTCTTTTAGTGGAGCTTCCGTTTTTGCCATCCTATAGCCACGCTGATTCAGTGGATCTCCGCATAGGTCATAAAGAATAGTTACTTGATACGACTTTTCTTGCCCGCGATCAATTCGCGCTAAGAAGGAGACATCAGGAAATTCTTTCGCGACACTTGGGCGAATACCTTCATGGTGGCGGAACCAATCAACGATGGCGTCCTTGAGTTTTAAATTCGCAAACTGAGAGTTTCTAAATTCCTCGCGCTCTCTTGGTAGATCTCCAAAAATGGTTGTAAGACGAAACGTCTGGTTCACATCCATGAGGCTCTTCCACTTAATGTCTGTAGCTTCTAGATAGTAATCTTTTTCGTGATTCACTTCAAAAGTGTAGAGAAATTTAAACACTCGACTCGCTAGACGTGAGTAGAGAATGACTTTCAGGGCGATTTCGTGAAAGGCCTCAAAGTAGACCCCTCCACGGGTTATTTTGGCCGACTTGGCACCTAAGTCTAGGATTTCTCGGTTTAAAAGCTCCTCAATTCCAACTGGACACGAGGCAAAGTACTCAAATCGGTATTTTTTCATGAATGGACCTTAGATAAACCCTTGATATGCTTTCTTTGACTTGAGACTCCATAGAGAAAATGTTAGTTTCAACTTCGAAATCTCGTCTTTTTTAGCTTATTTACCAGACCCAAAGGGTTTTAGGAAAAGGATTTATAAATGAAAGCAACTTTTTCACAAGGTACTTACGGAAACTCAACTCGTTTAAAGTACAAAGTTAAAGACATCAGTCTTGCGGACTGGGGTCGTAAAGAAATTAAACTCGCTGAAGCTGAGATGCCAGGTCTCATGGCCCTTCGTGAGGAATACAGTAAAACGAAACCTCTTAAAGGTGCTCGTATTGCTGGATGTTTACACATGACGATTCAAACTGCTGTTCTTATTGAAACACTTGTTGACCTTGGTGCTGAAGTGACTTGGTCATCTTGTAATATCTTCTCAACTCAAGACCACGCAGCTGCGGCGATTGCTGCTGCTGGAATTCCCGTTTATGCCTGGAAAGGAATGAACGAAGAAGAATTCATGTGGTGTATTGATCAGACGGTTTTCTTTGGTGATAAGAAAGAGCCTCTTAATATGATTCTTGATGATGGTGGGGATTTAACTCAACTCATCCTTGATAAGTACCCAGAGCTTTATAAAGGCATCAAAGGAATTTCTGAAGAAACAACAACAGGTGTTCACCGTCTTTATGAACTCGCAAAACAAGGAAAGCTTCCTGTTCCTTGTATCAACGTGAATGATTCAGTCACAAAATCAAAATTTGATAACAAGTACGGATGTCGTGAGTCTTGTGTGGATGCTATCAGAAGAGCAACTGACGTGATGATCGCTGGTAAAGTGGCAGTCGTAGCTGGATTTGGTGACGTAGGGAAGGGGTCAGCTGATTCACTTAAAGGTGCTGGAGCACGTGTTATCGTAACTGAAATCGATCCTATCTGCGCTCTTCAAGCAGCAATGGAAGGATACGAAGTTAAGAAGATGGATGATGCGGTAAAAGAAGCTGACATCGTTGTGACAACAACTGGATGTAAAGATATCGTAACTGGTAAGCACTTCCTTGCTATGAAAGATAAGACAATCGTTTGTAACATTGGTCACTTTGATATTGAAATCGATATGGCATGGTTAAATAAGAACTATGGTCACACGAAAGATACAGTGAAGCCTCAGGTAGACCTTTATACTCTTGAAGGAAATAAGCAAGTGATCGTTCTTGCTGAAGGTCGTCTCGTGAATCTTGGATGCGCTACTGGTCACCCAAGTTTTGTAATGTCGAACTCTTTCACAAACCAAGTTCTGGCACAATTAGAGCTTTGGTCAAATGCTCAAGCTTACGAGAAAAAAGTTTATATGCTTCCTAAACATCTTGATGAAAAGGTCGCACGCTTACATCTTAAGAAAATTGGAGTTGAGCTCGATGTTCTAACTCCAGCTCAGTCTGAGTATCTCGGAATTTCAGCTTCAGGCCCTTATAAGCCAGAGTATTACCGTTATTAATTTTTCTAAGAGGGGACTTTTTAGTCCCCTTTTTTTTTGAGACATCCTTATGAAAATCTTCATCGCCTCAGATCATGCTGCTTTTAATGAAAAAAATATTCTCGTGGAATATTTAAAAAAGAAGTTTGAGATAATTGATCTTGGGCCTCATTCCGCTGAGTCCACTAATTATCCTGAATGGGTGAAGATTCTCGTTCAAAATGTGAAACAGGAAAACACCTTTGGGATTCTTCTATGTGGCTCAGGAATCGGAGTCTCCATGGCCGCTAATAGATACAAGGATATCAGGGCAGCTCTTTGTCGAGATGAAGACGATGCGAAGATGAGTCGACTTCACAATAATGCAAACGTGTTGTGTATAGGTGGAAGAAAGACGTCGATTGATATGATTTTTAAAATAGCTGATACCTTCCTATCTACCTCTTTTGAAGGTGGAAGGCATCAGACTCGAGTTGATCAATTTAATCTTTTAGGTGAGTGATTAGTAGCCTTGGGTATCTAGTTTTTGCCAGCCCGATCTTTGGTAGCGATTAGAAATAATTTCAAAAATGGGAGTTGTAGGCTGGTTCGAAATCTCAGCTTTCATTTGAGCTTTTTCCGCAAAATCCATCACCTCAGCTCCACCGGCCTCTTCGGGCGTTTGAGCTCCAAAAGTAGGCATACTAAATTCGGGATCACTTGAATCAGAGGAAGAACCTCCACCAGCATTATTGGTATACCCAGCGTCGATTGATTTTGCGAGTTGTTGTCTGATTTTTGGAGACAATTTACTTAAGCTTGCACTGTTTGTACTTGGCTCTTGAATTTTACTAAGTGTTGATGGTTTGGCCGCAGCTCCGAGTTGGGCCATCTTTTCGGGCATGTACTGACTCATGGCCTTTGCTAGTTTCTGTTGTTCAGGATTAAGGGCCGGACTTGGTAATTTATCAAGACCCTGCATTTTAAATCGACCGGCCGTGGCCATACTTTTGAGAGTGGCCCGATCAAGTTCACCCTTATCGTATTGACCAGAATTAAGGAGCTCAAAAGTTTTATTGGCTTCATTCATGAAATTCATTCCTTCACCCATTTGAGTACCAAACGCCTTTAAACCACTCTTTAAGCAAGTATTATTTTGCTTACACTTACACTCCTTATCGTACTTGATTTCTTTTCCTACGCTCGAAGCACAACCAAGGGCGACTTTGGGTGTTTCATAGTTTCCATTATTAAGAACGCAAACTTCCTGAAACTCATTGGGGTAAAGTTTTTGAGACGTTGATTCAGAACAAAAGCATTTCGTTTTCGTCCATGGATTACAGTTTTTACCCGCCCATTCCATGGAATCAATCACTAAACCAACTTGTTCAGCAGCCTTTCTATGTTTCACTGCTTTTCTAATATAGAGCCCAGTTAGTGCAGCTGAGGCCCCCAATTTTAATAAAAATCGTGGATCCTTTTTATCAATCCCAGTGAACATCATCCCCACATAACAAGTTGTGACAGCACCATAAACGTAGGATTGATACTTCGCTGTTTCTTGTCTTGCTTTATGAGTTTGCTGAAGACTCACGAGAGCTTGAAGTTGAGCGTCTCCCGGAGTAGTGGTGTTATCAGCTTTTTGCTGAAGGTGTTGTTGAATCATTCCGCCAACTCCCTCCCACACCATCGCCGCCATCATACAATAATCCGTTTGCTTGTCTTGATCTGGTTTTACTGGTTTTCCGTTTTTCGTTTGCCCCTCGACGGCTTTTATTTGCTCTGGAGTAGCCGGTTTTAATAGAGACATACCAGACGTTGCGGCCGTAACCATACCGATAGTTGAGTAGGCCGTTGAAATTAATTTTTCTACCGGAAAGCCCTCATCAAACTTACAGTCATCTATTTTTTTACAACCCTCATCGTACGCGCGGTCTCTTTGTCCTTGGTGCACGAATGTACGGGCATTTTCCATCTGTTGGTCGGTTAGATTCGTAGGAGTTGAGAACTGTCCATCAATGCTATTCGACTCTGCTGGTCCATCTGCAGCAAGCGCGAGATTTTGAATTAAAAAAAGTGAGAGAAAAAAAACATTTACGATTTTCATAGTTTGCCTTCAAGTTAGCTCATTTTAACATGTGACTTTCTCACTCATAGTGAGTGAAAAAGATGCCTCCTAAATAAGGTCGTAATTTCAACTAGTTGAGATTAAGACTCAGCCTTTTACCCCTCACTTTTACTGCAACAAATATTTATCGTTTGACGGCAATCAGGGGGATAAGTAACTTATAGGAATGACTGATAAAAAGACGGCTATTCAACATACCCATGACAACGATTTGACTCATTCTATGGTTCACTACCTCTTAGCGATCCATAAACTCAAAGAAAGTAAGGGCTATGCTCGAGTGACTGACATTGCTCTTGAGATGGGTCTTACGAAAGGGTCAGTTTCAACAGCTCTTACCAATTTAAAAAAAAGAGATCTCGTTTTAGAGGATGAAAGTAAATTTTTATCTCTCTCCCCATCTGGACACGAAGCTGTTCATGGAATTCTTTCTTCGAGAACACTATTGTACTATTTTTTGAAGGACATTATTGGTGTAGATGAAGATGTGGCCCACAAAGATTCATGTCTCATGGAGCACCTTATGAGCCATGAGACGCGCGAGAAATTTTTTAATTTCATGAAGTCTCTCACGAATGATGATCATAAAAAAAATAACTATTCAACCTCTTTTGATTTTTCAAAATTCGAACATCAACATGATTTCGAAGAAATTCAAAAGGGTGATACTTATTTAAAATCTGAATGAAAATTTTTGAACACCTTCGCCATGATCCTCGCTACAAAGGGCATCTTTGGTTCATTCTTTTGTCCTATTTTTTCGTCCTCTTTAATTATCCGCTTGTAAGAGCAGCAGCTACGACCATGTTTTTTGAGGAGTTTGGAGCGAAATCTTCTCCTATTGCCTGGATTCTCACTGTTGTTATTCTTTCACTTACCATTTTTGTCTCCAATGCCTTTCAGGCAAAACACTCCGTACAAAAAGTTTTTCTCTGGGTTTCATTTTTTTCGACTCTCATCTTTGGACTTAGTACATTGGGTTTTTATTACAACATAAAATATGCCACTTACTTTTCCTTCATATGGAAGGAGATTTGTATTGTTCTTCAGGTTCATCTCGTACTCGCCTATGCCAATAATTTTTTCAAAAAAGAGGATTTTAAATCCGTTATTGGACCCATCGGGGCGATTGGAAGTATCGGTGGCATTTTAGGTGGATTACTTACGACCTTTCTTGCGAAGCAATTTGGGACTCTTTTTGTTTCTTGGTTTTCCCTTGTCTTTGTCTTCTTACCGGCGCTCTTTTTCATGCGCACCGCTGTTTTAAAATTTGAAGGACAAAAAACCAAGGAGTCCCCCCTTGGGACTCTGAACACACCGACTATTCGGCAGTACGTTTTTCATATCGCCTTGGTGGTCATGCTTTCCCAGTTTATTATTAATATTGCTGACTTCAATTTTAATTTAGCGTTTGAGAGCTCGATTGCGTTATCCAGCGAGAGAACCTCGTACTTGGGAACAGTTTACACTTGGACCAATGTCATCAGTCTTGCCCTTCAATTTATAGTTCTTCCTTTTCTTTTGCCTCGAATTTCTGAGCGTTCTCTTCATTTATTCATTCCTCTTTCTTATTTACTTTGCTTGGGCCTATTGCTCCTTGTGGGGAATCATTTTCTCCTTCCTGTTGCAATGTTCTATATTTATCTCAAGGCCTCTGATTACTCGCTCTTTAGCGCTGGTAAAGAACTTCTTTATCAGGTGATGCAACCCGAGCAAAAATACGGCGCAAAATATCTCACTGATATGCTCGTGTATAGATTTTCAAAGGCGTTGATTGCAGCGGTCTTGATTTATATTCAATCCTCTTCCATCCTTAATATGATGATGACGGCATTTCTAATCCTTTGGTTATTCCTCGTCATAAGAATTTTTATTCTACACAGAAAAATATTTAACTGAGGTCTCTATGCAAAACCCACTTTTAGAAAAACCCACGGCTCCACATGGGGCGTATCCCTTTGACAAAATTCTTCCAGAACATTTTATCCCTGCTCTGAATGCTGCGATAGAGAGTTCAAAAAGAAAGCTCGAAGATTATAAAAAAGATGCTCGCACCCATTTTCATCACGTGATTGTTGAAAAAAACGATATGACTGAGCAGGTCGACTACATTGCTGGAATTTTTTATAACCTGCATTCCGCAGAATGCTCAGAGGAATTAGAGAAAATATCTCCAGAAGTTTCAGAAATTCTTACTCGTTTTGGAAATGATATCGCTCTCGATCCCGTGATCTTTGCAAAAATAAAAGCTTGTTATGAAAATCGTTTTGATCAAAATCTTACGAAAGAAGAATTAATGATTATTGAGAAATCTTATAAATCTTTTGTTAGAAATGGGGCACTCTTAGCGGAGAGTGAAAAAGAAAGAATGCGTGTTTTAGATGAAAAACTCGCTAAACTGACACTTTCATTTTCTCAAAATGTGCTGAAAGCAACGAATGACTATCTTTTAGAAATTAAAGACAAGGCCGATCTTTTGGGTCTTCCTGATGGAATTATTGAAGCGGCAGCAGAACTCGCGGAAAAAAAGGGAAAGGTCGGGAGCTGGTGCTTTAGTTTAGATGTTCCAAGTATGTTGCCATTTATGACTTACTCAAAAAAAAGAGATCTTAGAAAAGAGCTTTTTCTCGCGAACTCTTCAAAAACCTTCAATACAAAATACGATAACCAAGAAACGCTTAAGGAAATTCTCACTCTTCGAACTGAGAGGGCGAAGCTATTGGGCTACAACACTCATGCTGATTATGTCTTAGAGGAAAGAATGGCGATGTCTCCCAAAAAAGTGATGGATTTTTTGGATGAGCTTTTAATCAAAGCAAAACCTCATGCCGTTAAAGATATTGATCGCCTGAAGAACCTAGCTAAAGAACTCGATGGCATTACAGATCTTCAATCATATGACACCGCCTACTATTCTGAAGAATTAAAAAAGCGTGAACTCAGCATGGATGATGAAATGCTTAGACCCTATTTTAAATTAGAGAATGTCGTGAATGGTATTTTTGAAGTTGCCTCAAGACTCTATGATTTAAAATTTAATGAAGTTTTTAATCTTCCTAAGTACCACGAAGATGTTAGGACCTTTGAGGTCTATGATGAAAAAAATAAAAATTTCGTAGGTCTTTTTTATACAGACTTTTTTCCTAGGGCCACGAAAAGAGGTGGTGCTTGGATGTCTGGGATTAAAGAGCAGGGGATGTATCAGGGGCTAGTTGAAAGACCTCATATAATGATTGTTTGTAATTTTACAAAGCCAACCAAAACAAAACCGTCTCTTCTCACTTTAGATGAAGTTTTGACTCTTTACCATGAATTTGGTCATGCTCTCCATGGCCTATTATCAAAAGTAAAATACCGAGATCTTTCAGGGACCAATGTCTTCTGGGACTTTGTGGAACTTCCCTCACAGATTATGGAAAATTGGGTTCTTGAAAAAGAATGTTTGGATCTCTTTGCTGTTCATTATGAAACTGGTGAAAAAATTCCAGAGGAATTAGTCAAAAAAATTAAAGCGAGCGGAAAATTTCTAGAAGGGCTCGCCACGATGAGACAACTCTCGTTTGCCTTTTTAGATATGGCATACCACACGGCAAATCCCGAGATCATAAAAGATGTTGGTGAATTTGAAACGAAAACGATCGATAAAACAACACTTCTTCCTAAGCTTCCAGGGACGAGTATTTCCACGTCCTTCTCTCATATCTTCGCTGGTGGTTATTCGGCTGGATATTACTCTTATAAGTGGGCGGAAGTTCTTGATGCTGATGCATTCGAATTTTTCCAAAATTCTGGCATTTTCAATCAAGAGGTTGCGAACAAATTTAGAGAGTTTATCCTTGAAAAGGGCGGAACTGAGCACCCTATGGATCTCTACAAAAAATTCCGTGGCCAAGAGCCGGATGTTTCAGCACTTCTAAGAAGGGCCGGGCTTCATTAAGAAAAATTAATTGAATCTAAAGATAATCTTAAGTTTACTCAAATAGTTCTTAGGGGTAGTTTAAACTATCCCTAAGGCCGTGAGATGAACGAAACGAAAGTTAAAACTTATTTAGCTGCCCATACTTGGCTTGCAAAGAATGCCGAGATTTATTCATCTGATCGTATCACTGCCCTAGAAATCATTTCTAAAAAATGTGCCGAAGTTATGCAGACGGAAAGAGTCGGCATTTGGTTCTTTTCA
>Ga0164293_10003006_pt1 | contig 14346 bp, 11 predicted proteins | sample GEODES118metaG_FD_111487 | JGI IMG/M metagenome (GOLD analysis project Ga0164293, IMG submission 111487) | Eutrophic lake water microbial communities from Lake Mendota, Wisconsin, USA - GEODES118 metaG | ecosystem: Environmental > Aquatic > Freshwater > Lake | place: USA: Lake Mendota...
AAATTAAAAAAAGAATGAAAATAAAAAAATAAATAAAAAAAGCTCTTAATCGTAATCTCTGTCATCTGGGCCGTTACCATAATCTCCATCTTGGTCATTGTCATAATTAAAATCGTCATCATCCGGCACATCTTGCAAGCTATATTCTTCTTCATCTATAGCATTGTATCGTGCTTCATTTTCATCATTATCAAGATTATACAATTCTCTATTCATAGCAGTTACATTATTGTTTTGCTGTAATTTGCGTTCTTTTAACGCCTGTTTATCTAATGCCTCGCGCTCTTCGTCATAATTTTCTTTTACATATTGGGTTAGACCCTTTTGCATACCTTTATTCCACTTTTCAAGCCTATTATTTTTCAAAATATTTTCAATTTCGCGTTCTTCATCAGAGAGATTTTTGAGAAAATCAGTAATTAAATCTTTTTCTTTTTCTTTTGCCATATTAATTTTCTCTCTTACCTTTTTGTAGCCATTATTAATTAAATTATAATGATTAGACATTATGTTTATATATTCTAAAACATAGGCAACGCTGTTTTTCAAAAATTGGTCTTTAGCATAGTCATTTATTTCCGACCCTTGAATTTCTAGTAAAAATTCTTCGTCGTCGCTAATATTTACTAGCTCATTTATCAATTTATAAAATATAAAATTGTAAAACATTGTTACCAATTGTTCGTCAAATATGCTGTTGATTTTTATGGTTGACTTAGAGCTTTTCATAAGATTTTTATCATATAAAAATAGTCGCATTAATTCTATCAATATTTTACAGCGTTTTGCTATTATTTTGAATGCTAGCAACAGCTCAGGTCGCACATTAAAATTATTTAAGTTATTATAATATTTTTGTATTATGTTAAAAATGTCTTTTACGTGTATATCAGACAGCTTCCAATGTTTCGGTATTGCTCCATAATTAATATTTTTATTGCTAATAATCGACGGAAACACATATAAAAAGTTTATAATATAGTTTTGGTGAAATTTAATATTTTCAACATCAATTTGTATAGTTAGATTTTGAGAGAATTTAGCAACATCTGACTTACTTATTGAGCTCTGTTTGCTAATTATTTGTAATATATTTTGTTTTAATAATACGTTTGACTTACCTATAAAATTCTTAAAATTACGGAGTTCGCTATTTTCGGCTGCACTTATTGAAAAATTGTCAAGTAAAACTTCTAAATGGGTTATTAAGTCGTCGTCCAAATTATAGTAGCTATTTTGCCTATAGGCCTCAATTAATATACGCATTGCCTCAATGTTATTTAAAATAGGAAAGTTTGCTGGTATGTTTACAATGTTTCGCTTACTTATTATGTGTAAGAGCTCAACAAAGGAAGCAAAATTATAAACTTTACCTTCTTCTTTTAGGGCAGCTATTATTTCATTTATGGATTTACTATTGTCAAATTGCGCAGGTTTATCTAAGCATAGTCCTCGCAATTCGTCGTCTAGCGGAACCTGATTATTAAAGTTGCAAAAGTGTATAAATGCTTTATATACTAATTCTTCGCTAAATGCTACTTCATTAGACCCGCGTTTTTGTTTAGTATTTCGGGGGTCATATAATTGCGGAGCATATGTTAATAAGTCTATACCATTTAGTATATTATTATAAAACGCAACATAATTATTATAAGTTGCTATTGACTTGTCTTCGTTTATAAAATAGTCTATTGTGTTCTTGCTAGAATTACAACACGCGTTTTCTAAAAATGGATTGTCGTTTGAATTTTTTAATAATGGGCTATTTTTTTTAACAACATTTTGTATTTTTTCAATAATATAATAGCTAGTGTATATTGCCTTAGACTCCAACGTTTCTTTAATATTGTTTTGACTTCCTCGCGAAAATGTGTCGTATAAGATTGTTTTAAAGGTGTCGTCTAGTGGTTCAACGTTTTCTGACATAATATTAATGTCGTTTAATGGCGGATTAAATGTATGCCAATTGTTAATAGATAAATATTCTGGTATTTCATCTTTTACTGCGTCTTCTGATAATAAGTAAGCGCGTTTTTTATTCAAATGAGAGACCAATTCTTTATTTGGAAGTATATATTTTTCAATAAGCGCCTCCATTTTTTTCATAATTGTGCTTTCGGACATTTTCAATAAACTGCTCCATGGCTCAATAGAGCTTTTTAACTTATTAGCAACACAAGCTATATACGCAATAGAGGTTTTGTCTTGTTCGCCATCTAGTGGATAACCTTTGAACGACTTAATACAGCCTGGAAAGGTCTTCTTTGTTTGTAAAGATGGAATATTTATTTGAACGCAATATACGATAAATGACAATGTTAATAATAGCAGCGACGAATTATATGCTTCTTTATAAGTAGGCATCTCCTTTACTTTGCCTTCTTTTTTTGTAGCTTTTAAAATAAATTGTTCATATTGTTGTTGCGATGGAATATTTGCGTTTTGTATTGTTAAAACATTGTTTATAAGCAGTTCGTGATTATGTGAAATATTTATTCCCATATTTGTGCTCATGGCTTTTACTATATTTGTAATTATTCCAATATTTGGATTTAGTGATTTTAAATTTGCTTTTTCCTTAACTTGCATTTGTTCTTGGTCTAGGTTTTGGCCTTCTAGTGCCGCGTTAACATCAATGTTATAATCTTCTTCAAGTGTGGCTCGAGTGTATAGTTTAAAGCCTTTTTCATCATAACCTTCTTCGGTGTCAAATGCGATTGTCTTAATAATGTAGCCACTATATTTGTCTACCCAAAAATTATTGTCATCGCTAATTGTGCCTCGTTCTGCGCATATAGTGTCTAATTCGCGCGCATAGTCCATTTTATTAATAAACACGTTAGCCAATCTTAAGAAAAATGATGGAATTAAGCGAACTCCTGACTGATTACAATAAAGCCATTGTGGTGGCTCATCTTTTATAGCGTTTCTTGTAAAATTTATACAAAATTTATTAATACAACTATATTTATACGTTAAATCTTTCATCTTTAATATGTGATCTCTCAATTTTTCATAAGGGGACGTAAGCACTTTATTTTCTTGAACTTCCTGAAGACTTATTAAATAGGCGCTGGTCTTCTCTCGAATAGTTCTATTTAGCAACTCTATTTTTGCTATTCTTTTTTTAGAATTTTCGTAATTAGTGTTTATTTTGCCTTTAATATCTTCGATGCTTAAGTCATATTTACTTTCAAAATTCTTTAATATAGCATCTACATCTTTATTTATGCTAGCTTTTTTAGCTTCTTCATTAGACATACATTTATTATCAATAGAAACGCAATCTTTGTTACTATTACAAAATATTTGGTTACTTTCTATAATAAAATTGTTTTCAAATTTTGGTTCTAATGTCCATATATTAGCGTTTCTTATATATATGTAATTTTTCTTGCTGTTTTTATCGTTTAATAGCGCATAGTCTCCGTCATTTACTTCGCGTTTTTCATCTACAATTGCCACAGCCTCTCTATATGCTTTTTCTTTTGTTAAGCTTAATTGAGCCATTAGTTTATTTGCTATAAAGTCAATAAACTGTTTACGGTCCATAGTTTCGCGTTCGCCTTTATATTCATTTATAATGCTGTAAAAAGTATTATCATATATGGCATCAAAATATATTAATTTATTATTATCGTTTTCTAATGATTGTAATGAGTTATATTTTTTTGATAATACATAAGTTTCACAAGTGGATTGTAGTTTGTCTAAATCTCCCTTTAATATATCTTTTGACGAGAGATTGGGTTGGTCATCTTCTAAAGGGTTTTTGCTATTGCTTTTATCTCGTTGTTCTTGTTCTCGTGAATGAGCTTTTATAAAGTTTTCAAGTAAGTTTCCTACAACTAAATCCATAATATTTTTATTTATACATTGCATAAAGAACTCCGCATTATCTATTTTCACAATAGCGCTATACAATTCTTCATTATTGTTAAAAAGCTCATCGCTAATTTTATAAAAATTAAAAAGTTCGGCCTTTAAGTCCTTTGTTAATATATTAAAAGAATAGGTTAAATTATTGTATTTGCTGTTGTAAGGGTCATTAGTGGACCTAGTATTGAAGTCAGCAATAGTTTTCAAGAATTGCGCAAAATTTGCTTCTTTTGATTTATAATTTTTTTTATAAAAATCAATATTGGAGCTTACTAGTTTGCCTATTTTTTTATAATCATTAGCGTGTAAATTATATATATCTATATTTAATGGTTGAAGATCATATACAAAATTTATTAAACTATAGGTTCGATGGTCTAACGATTGATCATTATAAAGTTTCACATATTCATCAATAAATGCCTCATTTGTTGGAACAAACGACTCCATTAAATAGTTTAGACTTTCCAAATAAGGAAGGTCGCTGGGTTCTGAGCTAAAATTATTTATGAAGGACAATAGGCTATTGTTATGAATATTGGCGTTAGTATTTATGAAGTCATCTTTTGACCCATTTTCTAAAATATAGCTATTATAGAGTGTGGCCTTATTTAGTGCTAATTGATAAGGAATAAAGTTGTAATTTAAATTAGCTCTATCGCATATATTTGTATATGGAGTATGTAGTTTGGACAAATTGAAAAACGGTAATGGCAATGTCATAAATCCTATTATATTGACAAAGTCGTTAGGTACTATTTTGATTGGTTTAGTATATTTTTTATTATTTGCATAATACGTTTCTAACATAGAATATCCATCATTATATACGTCCATTATAAATCGATCTTTAGAGAGACTGCCTTTATTAACGCTATAATTATAAAAATCATCCACAATAGTATTAATCATTGTTATTTGACCATTTACATTTATGTTTTCTTCGCTATAATTTATGGCATTGTCTAATAGTGCCATGAGAGATTTTATGTGTTCTTTATAGTTATTGATTTTCTCTTTTGAGCTATTATTAATCCATTTTAAAGAGACGTCGTTTAATGCTTCAATAAATTCTCCTATATGTTGATAATTATATGAATTTTTATCTTCCATAGTATCTATTTCGTCATCATCGTTTATTAGTAAATTGCGCACATTTGACACAATAGGCAATATATAGTAGAGCTTTTTATTTAAATTGAATAATTGTTCTTTTAAATATTTGTAATGTACTCCGCGTTCCTCAATAATAGACGGATTGTTATTTATGTCAAAATTTGAATAAAGCGTTCGCAATTGTAAATAATAATTTATTTCATTGTGTATTCTATTTATTACTTCTGGAGTGCGTTGCTCTGGTAAATATGCGTTGATTAATTTATCTAAATAGTCATTTGTTTGTTTATCTATGCTATAACGCTGTTCTTGGTCTGATACATTTACTTCGTGTTCTATGCTTTCAAGTTCTACACCTAATTCAATAGTGTCTATAATAATAGCTTCATAATCTTGCGCTGTTTCATATACTTTTAAATCGTAGTCTAATTCTCCAGTGTTGTCTTGATATAAAACCGACACAGTGTCACTATCTTTTTCTGGAGAACTTGTTTGTGATGCGGCTAATTTGGTTTCATCCACTTTTTCACGTATTACAATTTTTTCAATATTCAAATATTCAGGTATTCCTGAATATGCAAAATCTATATATAGCACGTCTTTTTCTGGTAATGTTGTTACCTCTATCATATCATTTTCAATGTTGGTTATTAGTCCATTTAATACTTTTGGAACAGGTTCTCCAAAATAAATAGAAATGTATTTTTTTATTTCTAAATTGTTTTGAACAACAAAGCTTGGACTTTTATGCCTACTTAATAGTATTATATTGCTTATTGACTCTTCTTCTAATTTGCCGTTTTGTGCTAATGTTAATGTAATTATTTTAGCAGCATCAATTAATACTATTTTTTCTTTATTAATAAACTTTATGAAATATATTTTGTCGTGTAAAGAGCTATTTGTTGGAGCATCTAGTTGTATAATGTCCCCGAGCTGTAGGCTAATATTATATGTAGAAGGTTGCTCTTTTACTGGATCTTCTTCTATAGTTATTCCTATTTTACTCATATAATCTTATATTTATAATAGAAATTAATATAATTCTAATATTATTTCTAGTTAAATAATATTGTTATTTTGTTTTTTGAACATCTAATAAACTTAAAAAAATGGTTTAAAGATATAGTAATTAATAATACTATTACTGTGTAGTCGCTATATGGTAAGTATTATTACTTCAATTAATCTTAATGTTACAAATGCTCTAAAGAATGAACACAATTATTTTACTATTAAAAAATATACATTTAACAATAATGAATACAAAATTATTAAATACTCTAAAGAGGTTGTTAATTCACTTATGAAGACTGATTTTGCGGAATATTTAGCTATTTCTAAGTTTCGTTCAGTTATTGTTAGAAATAACAAGGTTGTATGTTTTGCGCCTGAAAAATCGCTTGACTATTCATATTTTGTAAATGCGTATTCGACGGAAAATAGCTGGTTAGAGGATTATATTGATGGAACAATGATTAACGTGTTTTATGATAATATTAAGCAAACGTGGGAGATTGCTACACGCTCGACTGTTGGAGGAAACATTGTATTTTTTAATGATGTTAAAAATTATAAATATTTTGACAATAACAATTATTTCAAAGATTATTATAATCTTACGTTTCGCTCTATGTTTTTTGAAGCTTGTAATATTTGTAATTTAGACCTCAATTGTTTGGATGAAAAATATGTGTATAGTTTTGTATTACAACATCCTTTTAATCGAATTGTTACACCTATTGTAACGCCTGTTATTTATTTAGTTAAAGTTTATGAAATTATTCACCCTATTAATAATGTTTTAAGTGTCAATAATTTGGATCAAGTTACTATTAATGAAATTAATATTCAGTCTCTTCTAAATTGTCCGCCATATATGTTTCTTAATAGCAATATTAAATTTGTAAATAAGTATCCTGTAACTAACTTTGAGGAAATTAAAGCTTATTATGGGTCAGGGCACGCGGGTTATAATTGTGTTGGTTGTTTCTTATATAGCAAAGATGGAACACGTAGTAAAATTAGAAATGCTAGTTATGAAGAAGTCCGAAAACTACGAGGTAATCAGCCTAAATTACAGTTTAATTATTTATCATTAAAGCAACAAAATAAGGTTGGAGAATTTTTACAATATTATCCAGAGCATACTGTTATTTTTAATAAATTTAAATTGGCTCTATATCACTATACTAGCAATTTATTTATGAATTATATTAGTTGTTTTATTCGCAAAGAAAAGCCATTAAAAGAATATGAGTTTGAATATAAGTCACATATGTATAAGTTACATGAAAAATACAAGACTGAGCTTAAGCCACATAATAAAATTATTGACAAAAAGTATGTAATTGACTATGTAAATGCGCTACATCCTGCGCAACAAATGTTTATTATTAATTATAAGCATACTCCTGCTCCTGTTCTTATTGAAGGCGCTCAAACAATGAAATTAGATACTAGTGTTATTAGTAATGCTACATGCCCTAATAGCGTTATTAGTGAAGAAGGTTGTAAAATTAGTATGGAAGATTGAGTTAGCGAATTAATATTATAAATATTTTTTATGTTAAAATATAAAAAATATTTATTTTATAAATATATAAAATAAATATGGGAAATATATGTAATAAATTGTATTCATTACTTAGATGTTCAAAAAACTCTAATAATTTAGATGAGGATTATGTTAATGCTGTTAATAGAAAAAAGAATGTACCCCCTTTAACTATTTCTAATGCTATTAGCAATTTAAATAATACTGAAGACGAACCACCTTCATATAGAGAAGTTCGCGAAGGAAGCGCAAATTTTTATAAAAAAACTATGTTATTTAATGGATTTTCAGATACTTTAATAGCACGACCAAGAATGTAGAATTTACTTAGGGTCGTAAGTATTACTTAGGGTCGTAAGTATTACTTAGAACTAAAATATTCTTTAATTGAATTAATAACCAATATTGCGTTATTAATGCATTCTTCATAATTAAGAACAATGTCATCTTTTGTAATAGAATTTTTATAAGATAATTTGATAACACTAAAACTGTCGTGTGGATGTTTCTTTAGAAAGCTTACATAATTAAGGTCTTTTGATTGAACAAAATATTTGTCATAAAAGTTAAACTCAATAATTTTTCCAATAGTATAGTCTTCATTGTCTAATGTAATAGTATAACAATTTTCCATAGTATCTTCTACTTCTGTTATATAATCAATATTTGCTTTTATTAGATTTAAAGAGCTATATAACTTCTTAATTAATATATTTGCTCCTATTTCAAGCAACTTAAAGTTATCATAAATTCCAAGCGTTTCGACAATAAAGTCAAAGCTATTTTCTTCAAAATGTCGCTTTGCGTCAATGATCATCCAGTCTTTTTTAAGATTAACAATTTCTTCTTTGCTATATTTTAGCTTTAGTTCTTCTTCTTTTAGCTCCCACGCATCTTTAATCTTTACTTGATCGAGTGAATTTCCATAGCAACACGTGCTTACAGCATTAAACATTCCGCTATTTTTAGCATTACTAATTGAAAATTTTGCTTCCAAATGTAATTGTTCTTTATCGCTACTTGAGGATAGTTTTGGTCTAAGACGCAATAAATCTACATAATCACCACTAATTGGATCAGGTGGAAATATTTTTTGAACCTCAGCCCGTGTTAAATATTTTCCTGTTTTAATGTTCTTTATTTGGAAATCTTCACTAGTAATAAAAATAATTACATTAGTGCTATTACTTTTATTTATTTCTAACACATAATCATTATATGGAAAGTCTTCTAAAGCGTCAATATGAATAGGAATACAGCTTAATCGCTGTTTAATTAATTCATTGTTTAATCGCGATTTATTTGTAAAAATTGTTACATTATTTTTATCGTGAGGATAGCTTTCGATTGCTATAACTGGAATTTCAGATAGCATAATTCGCCGTAGTCCGTTGGCATAACTAACATTTACATTACTTAAAGTAAAAGTCAAAATTCCATTTTGCTCATCAATATTCGATACTTTAGCCTTATATGACATTTATTAATAATATATATTAATTATAAATAAAACCTTATACTTTTTTCAATTTTTATTTTATTATTATTTATAGATTTTTATTTATAGATTTATGTAATTGTTATAAATCTATAAATAAAATTGATTTAAAGTTTATTTATTTAATTTTAGTTATTGCTAGCAAATATGACAACGTTTATTCAAGAAGTTGTTGCTATTGTTGATCGTTCGGGTTCTATGTGTGGCAAAGAAGCAGACACTATTGGTGGTATTAACTCAGCATTAACAATTATTAGGCAAGATGTAAAGTTCGGAGAGGTTGTAAATGTATCTATTAAGCTATTTGACCATGAAGAGCATATGTTAATTAAGTCGCTAAATATTAAGGAGGTTAGACCACTTGAATTGCGACAATTTGTTCCTCGCGGACAAACTGCGCTATATGATGCTATTGGTTCCACACTTACTTATTTTATGGAAAAAAAGCTTCATAATCCAAACAGTTACAATAAGTGTTTGATTTATATTACGACAGATGGTTGTGAAAATTGTAGCACAAATTACAATGCGCAATCTCTTAAAAAGCTTATTACTAGTGCTCAGGAGACGTATGGTATTGAGTTGATTTATTTAGGTGCTAATCAAGATGCTATTTTAGAAGCTAGTAAAATTGGAATTTTACCAAGTCATGCCATTAACTATAGTGAAACATCAGAACAATGTAGCTCGGCATATAGGTCTGTTGCTAATGTTGCAAATAGACAAAAAAGTAACTTGAATACTGCTTTTACACAAGTAGAGCGTAGTCAATCATATGTTCCTACTACTCCTCCAACAAAGAGCGACAGGCCTGAACCTCCTCCTCTTGTGCGTCAAAAGAGTATGTTTACTCGTGTAACATTTTAAAGCGTAGCGAAAAAAAGCGTAGCGAAAAAATGTGAAGCATAAAGTTTATAAATAATTTAATTATTTATAAATTTTTTTCTAAAAAATTGCATTGGGTGGGGTTCGAACCCACGAGGCTTACGCCATACGAACTTGAGTCGCACCCCTTAGACCACTCGGGCACCAATGCTATAAAAAATGAATAGATTATTACTAAATAATCTATTGTTATTATTAATGTTTAGTCTTTAAATTCTTTAAATAATATTTATTTAATTTTAGAATAACGCTTAGAAGTACGCTTAGAAGTACGCTTAGACGAACGCTTTGATGAACTTCTTGAAACTCGTCTTGATGTTGTTACTTTCTTATTGTATAAATAACCTCCTCGCATTAGATATTATAATTTATAAATATATTATAAATTATAAATTATAAAATTTAAGTGTTAAAAAAATTTTTTAATGGCGTCTGCTGCGTCTGTGTCTTCTTCTTTTTGTGCCTTTTACGCTTCTTCTTCTTCTTCTGCCGCCTTTTGTTTGCTGCTGCTGAGACTGATACGAACTTTGACCGCCTTCCTGTACAACGAGATCGTTTGACGCAAATAACATTTTTTTATATATTATAAAAATATTTTATTTTTATTTTTAATTAAATTAATTTTATTTTTATCAATTATATAATTATTTTTTGCTAAATTTTTTGGAATCCATTTTTTAAATTTTTTATTATAAAAACATTCAATAATATAAGATTTTCCTAAATTAACATATTTTTCTAAATCTATATTTTCAAATTCCTCTTCGTCGTCACTTTCTTCTAAAAGATCTAGATTTTTATTTTCTTTTATTTTCCTAAATAAATCATTCATAAAAACACTTGTTTTATAGCTATCAATTAACGCATATTCATAAAATATTTCTTTGTTATTGTCTAAAATATATAAATTATATATATCAGGAGTTAGTGATGCGGTTACTCTAAAGTTATAGCCATAATTAGTTTCATTTTTATTAGTTATTTTTGAAGATTGAACATTTAATATAAAATTTCCTAAATATTTATTATTACTATAACACCCTACACAATATATATCATAATTTAATTTGTATATAATTTTGAATATACTGTCATAATTATCTAAAATTATTCCTAAATTAATATTGAAAGTCGAATTACTAATGTAGGCAACAACCTTTTTACATAAATTTAACTTAAAATTCAAATTTGAATTATTATTATTAACGCTCATAATAGGATTATAATAATTATAGTTCAATACGCTGTCAATTACAAAATAATGTTGTAAGCATAATGGTCTATTATTATTATTATTATTATTATTATTATTACTATTAATATATTTGTAAAAATAAGTTCCTATTAATAATACATTATTATAGCATAATGTATTATCATAATTTATTTCATATTTATAAATTTCATTACTAATATCATCCAAATTTTTATTATTTATAAAAATTAATAAACAAAGCAGTTCTTTTTTGTAATATGTAAACCATAAATAGCCTCGTCTGCCTTTTGGATATAATATATAGTAATCTAAAGTATTTGCTAAACTTGTTATATTAAAATTTGAATTAGCATTGTTTAAATTGTTTAATGGAAATCTGTTGCTAATTAATTTAAAATCATTAAAACTATTCAAACTATGTTTTTGCTTAAACATTATTATAATTAATGCTCATTATATATTTAAATCAATTGTTTTCAGTTTTAAAAATAAATAATTTATTTTTATTTAAGCTTATATTTAAGCTTATATTTAAACTTTTATTTTATTTATAAAATCATTTAACTCGTATTTCATTTGATAAGTAAAATCACTATTTAAATCTTTACTAGTGTTAGGATTAATGTTAGGATTAGGATTATTTGTTTCACCACTATTTGAATGTATAGGTTCTATTGAAATATTATTATAAAAATCTTTGTTTTTTGTAGTAGTTAAATTATCTTGAAAAAATAAATATAAATTATGTAATAAGTAAATCAATAATATATATATAAACGTCCATCTAATAATATATAAAATCATTTTTTGTATTTGTATATTAAGTTAAAAATTTTTATTTAATTACAACTCATTATATATTTTGTAATTACTTAAACAAATAACATTAAATTATTATAACATACTAAAAATGATATCTTGTATAACATTAAAAAATAGTTCTTTTAAATTGTTAAAAATTAAAAATGTAGATGAAGAAAATATTTATAAAAAATGCGGTTATAAATCATCAAATAATTTTAGTAAATTATATACTTGGACTATTGATTCTAGTTTAGACCTTGAATTATGGTCAAAACAAGATACTACATCTAAAGTTTATAATCAACATAGTATATTCTTAAAATATTCTATAAATGTAAATAGCAATAATAGGAGTATTTTTCTATTAAAAAATAAAGACAATTACATCAATTTAGATAGCAAATTTTTCAATGATTATTTTAATTTAAAAGAAGTAATAGAAACCGAGTCACATAGTAATGAAGACACTAATTTACAGGATCATAATATTGATAATAAGACAAAACATAGTAAAAGCCAAAATAATACTGCTAATGCTGCTTATGCTGCTAACATTAATGCTGCTAACGTTAATACTAATACTAACACCTTAATAAATGTAGATAAAAACAATGTAGATAAAAATGAAGACATTGACGTCAATTCAGAATTAAGTTATGAATTATATAATTATTCGGACGAAGAAATACACACTTTATAAAATTATAAAATTGATAATTATATAAATATTACTTATTATAGTAGTATAATAAGTAATAAATGAGTAAATATACAAGAACTATTAATGATCCGGAAAATTTTCGACAATGTGTGATTGATAAAATTAATCTTGTACTTAATAATGAAAAAATGAGCACAAATTTGGAAAAGGGTATTTATAATTATACATTAAGTGTAAGCGATGAAAAAAAACTTATTAAGAAATGGTCTAACGAATCGTTTGTAGCGCTATATATTCAAAAATTACGTTGTATATTATTAAATCTTAAAAATAAAGAACTTGTTGATAAACTGCTATTAAAAGCATTTAAAGCTCACGAACTTGCTTTTATGAACCATCAAGAAATGCGTCCGGATCTATGGACAACATTAATAGAAGAAAAACGCATTAAAGATGAAAATAAATTTACACCAAAAATTGAAGCATCTACAGATGATTTTATTTGCGGAAAATGTAAATCAAAAAAATGCACATATTATCAATTACAAACACGAAGCGCCGATGAACCTATGACAACCTTTGTTACATGCTTAGATTGTGGAAATAGATTTAAGCGATAAAGTTATACTTGATATATTTACACTTATAGTATGTCTAAATCGTGTAATTTCCAATATTCAAAATTATTATTTGGTAGCGGTCGTTGAATAATAAAAGGGATTTTTTTTTGTTCTAATTCAATTAAAGCAATTACATAATTATCAATAAGTTTTTCATTAGTAGCTATATATGGCTGTGCTCCATTATTTAATTGTTTTACACGCATACCTAATATTTTAGTTTTTTCATATTTAGTTAATAGTGGTATTGTCTTATGCATTTCATCTATAATAACTCCATCTTTATCGCGTGTAACCTTACATAACTCTTTAATTTCATTAAAATTTTTATGTAAGCACTCATTATGAGAACTTAATATATGGTTCATTTTAAACTCATCATTTAATTTATAAATAGCATTATCACCTACATCTTCTACCTCATAATCATATTTAACATAATTCATTTTTGCGTTGTCAAATAAATTAATTTTCTCTGAAGTATCATCCGAATCATATAACTTATTTTCGTCTATGTCTTCATCTTCTGACTCTAATGCTTCTTCATCTGTTTCAATAGTAATATTGCTTTCTTTATCTTCATTGTCACTAGACAATTCATCTTCGATCTCATCATCTGTTTTCTCTAGTTCTTCAATTTCTTCTGGTTCTTGATCATCACGATTGGTATCATCCATAATATTAATATACTAATATACTAATATACTATTATTTTAAATTTATATCAATTATTTATTCTATTATTTTTTAAAAAAAATAATTTTTTATATTATAAACTATTATAAACTATTATAAACTATTTAAATAATTTATGTTGTTTTCCATATACAATCGCAATGACTACATAAATATAAGTATTTCATTTGTGTATCGTCATATCTAATAAAAATAATCTCTCTTTTTTTTGTATCAAATTCTGATTTGTTTGTTATACAAGTTTCATTAGGACATTTCATATAATTAATTCGTGGCAGCGTAATATCTAATTTTGTATATTTATTAATATGAATATTGAATTTATCTTCTGATACATTAATATTTTCTTTTAAGATGCAGTTATTTACATTTACTAATTTATCATCTGTAGTCCCGCAGTTTCTACAATAATAA
>Ga0164293_10003007_pt1 | contig 14344 bp, 13 predicted proteins | sample GEODES118metaG_FD_111487 | JGI IMG/M metagenome (GOLD analysis project Ga0164293, IMG submission 111487) | Eutrophic lake water microbial communities from Lake Mendota, Wisconsin, USA - GEODES118 metaG | ecosystem: Environmental > Aquatic > Freshwater > Lake | place: USA: Lake Mendota...
CGCCGGGGAATTCCTGTTCTCCAAAAAGCACCGCATTGAGGGCGGAGATCACCGCCCCCCCGTCCGAAGCCGCTTCCACCGCGGGCTCCGCCAACCGGGCCCACCAGTCCAACTGGGCCTGATAAGCCTCGATCGGGGCCTCGGGATTCCGGGTCTTGGCCAGTTTCCAGACGCCCTCCTCCAGGTCGAAGTGCTCACCGTGCCCCGCGCAGAATTCGAGAAACTCCCGGTCGGCATCGATCCGCGCCTGTGCGTCCCACAACTCGCGGACCCGGGCCCGGATCACCGGGTCTTCGTGCACGCGATGTGCCTTCAACCAGGCCTGGGGCCGTCCCCGCGGCGCCAACTGCTCTCGAATCGCCTCGACCACCCCGCCATCGTCATCGGCCAACAAGGTCAGCAGCGCTTGCTGTCGAGCGGCCGAAGGAGCGGACCCGCCACCGGTGATGGAGCGCTCCGAACTCATTTCACATCGAACATCTTTCCGGGATTGAGAATCCCCTGGGGATCGAGTTCTCGACGCAGACCCCGCATCACCCGCATCGACGCATCGCCCAAGAACTTCGGCAGGAACTCCTTCTTGGCCACCCCGACGCCGTGCTCGCCCGTGATGGTGCCACCGAGGCGGATCGCCTCATCGAAGATTTCCTGGAAGGCCACGTGAACCCGGTGCATCTCGTCGGTGTTCCGCTCATCGGTCAGGAAGGTCGGATGCAGATTGCCATCGCCCATGTGGCCGAAGGTACCGATACGAAGGCGGTGCTTCTTGGCCACTTGATCCACAAAGCGGATCATCCGGGCCAGTTCGCTGCGAGGCACGGTCGCGTCTTCCAAGATGGTCGTCGGTGCCACCCGAGCCAACGCGCTGAAGGCCGACCTTCGGGCTCCGGCCAGCGCGTTGGCCTCGGCCTCGTTGGCGGCCCGGCGGATCTGCTGGCACCCGTTGGCCCGGGCGATCTCCTCCATGCGCGCCGCCTCGTCGGCCACCTGGGCCGGATGCCCATCGGTCTCCATGAGCAACAGCGCCTCGCAGTCGGGCAACCCGATCTTGGCGTAGTCTTCCACGCAGCGCAGGGTTGTGCGGTCGAGGAATTCCAAAGTGCAGGGAATGATCTTGGCCGCGATGATGTCGGACACGGTCTGAGCCGCTGCGTCCATCGCATCGAAGGTGGCCACCAGGGTCTGCTTGGCCGCCGGTTGCGGGATGAGTCGCAAGAGAATGCGGGTGATCACCCCCAAGGTCCCTTCGCTGCCGATGAAGAGATCCTTGAGCGAATACCCGGCCACGTCCTTCACACACTTGTTGCCGGTGAAGAGAATTTCCCCGTCGGGCAGCACCACCTCGAGACCCATCACATAGTTGCGGGTGATCCCATACTTGAGCCCGCGCAGGCCCCCGGAATTCTCGGCCACATTGCCACCGATGGTGCTGATTTTCATCGACCCCGGATCCGGCGGATAGAACAGGCCAACCGCCGCCGCAGCCTCGGCGATTTGCACGGTGGTCGCCCCCGGCTCCGTCAGGAGCGTCAGGTTGGACCGGTCCACCTCCAGGATGCGATTCATCCGCACCGTGCACAGAACGATGCATCCCGGCACCGGCAACGATCCCCCGCTGAGACCCGTCCCGGAACCCCGCGTGACCACGGGCGTTCGGGTCCGTTGTGCCAACCGCAAGACAGCCTGGATATCGGCGGTGTCACGGGCGAACACCACGCACCCGGGTTGTTGTTGGAGTGCGGCCGTGCCGTCGAAGGCATAGACCAGCAAGTCTTCGGGGGCGGTCAGGACCAAATCCGGCCCGATAAGGCGGGTCAGTTCTTGGATGATTTCTGGAGAAAACGCCATGGTTCAGGACTTGTTGGAATTCTGCCGACGGGCTTTCCAGGCTTCCCAGACCACGGGCAGCACCGACACAAAGATGATGCCCAGCACGATCACCTCGAAGCGCTTCTTCACAAACGGGAGCTGACCCAGGAACCAGCCCGCCGGAAGGATCAACCCCACCCAAGCCACCGCCCCGACGACATTGAAGAACATGAACCGAGAACGGTTCATCGCCCCCATGCCCGCCACGAAGGGGGCGAAGGTTCGAACGATCGGCACGAAGCGCGCCAGGATGACCGTCTTGCCACCATAGACTTCGAAGAAGTGGTGGGTCTTCTGGAGGTATTCGGGGCGGATGATCTTAGGAAACCGCACGGTCAGATAATCACCCGCGTACTTCCCCACGGAGTAATTCAACGCATCCCCGATCACAGCGGCGACGATCATCAAGATTCCGGCCACCCAGACATTGAGGCCCGAGTCCGGGTTCGCCGCCACCGCGCCGACGGCGAACAGCAGGGAATCCCCCGGAAGCACCGGAGTCAGCACCAACCCCGTCTCGGCGAAGATGATGAGGAAGAGAATGCCGTAGACCCAGGCACCCTGATTTCGGGTGAGTTCAAACAGGTGGTCTTGCAAATGCAGCACCACGTCGAGAAAAGCCTTGATCAGATCCATGAGGGGTTGGGTAGAGGCCGGGTTTCAGTGTGCCACCGTGCGTCTCGAGGGGCCCGAGCAATTCTGCACCTCCTCGACCTCTTGAGTCTCCAGGCGAATCGATCGCCGAATGAACACCCAGGCGATGGCCCAGACGAAGGGGAAGAACAACACCCCCAACACCAACCACGACAGTGTGAAACCACCGACGCGGCGAGACATCAGTTCCGGGGCTGAATAATTGAGGAGTGGCAGTCCCACCAATGCCAACAAAAAGGCACTCGCGCACAGAATGGACAAGGTCAACTGCCGCCGCATCAGACGGTGGAGAAACGCCTCGGAGTGAATGTCCCCGGAGGGAGTGGCGGGGTCGGACATGCGGGCAGGATGGCGCGAAAGACCGGCCGCCGTCCAAGCGATTTGCAGGAGACCCTAGCCCACCATTGCCCAGACCCGGATCCCGACTCAGGATGTTCCCTATGAGGGTCACCGTCTATTGCGCATCGAGTTCGGCAGCGCATCCGGAGTTTGCGCAGGCGGCCCACGACTTGGGTACCTTCCTGGCCCGCGAAGGCGCGACCACGGTCTATGGGGGAGGAGCCATTGGATCGATGGGTCGGCTGGCCGACGGGGCACTGGCCGCTGATGGACGCGTGGTGGGCATCCTACCCCGATTCATGGGGGACTTGGAATGGGCGCATCCCCGGCTGAGTGAGATCATCTGGACCGAAACCATGGCCGAGCGGAAACAACGATTGGCCGCCGAAGGCGACGCCATGGTGACGCTGCCCGGAGGCACGGGCACGCTGGAGGAGCTGCTGGAAGTCCTCACGCTGAAACGCCTCGGTCTGTTCTTGAAGCCGGTGGTCATCGTCAATCAGCGCGGTTTCTATGACCCATTGATCCGCCTCCTCGACGACTGCGTGACCGAATCCTTCATGCATCCCCGGCACCGGGAGATGTGGACCGTCGTGGACCGTGTGGAGCAGGTCATTCCGGCGATCCGATCCAGCCCAACCTGGACCCCGGAAGCCCGAAACTTCGCCGTGCAACGCGCGGTTTGACCCGGCCCGAGTGACGTTCCCGCTTGCGGCCGGCCGAGCGGCAGGCGGAGGCTCGCACCATGGAGCTCGTGCAACGCCTGTGGACAACCCTCCTGTCGGCCGCCCTCTGCCTGATCCCGCTTGCAGCCCTCGGGGACACCCCCGCCGATCCCAACGCGGCCTGGTTGGCCGAGCACTACACCAAGTACGAACATCGCATCCCCATGCGCGACGGGGTCCGGCTCTTCACCCGGGTCTATGTACCCAAGGACGATTCCGAGACCTATCCGATCCTGTTGACGCGGACGCCCTACACGGTGAAGCCGTACGGTGTGGACAACTACAACGACCCGGACGGCACCTTCGCCGCCCTGGCCAAGGACCGCTTCATCATGGTCTCCCAGGATGTGCGCGGCCGATTCGGCTCGGAGGGAACCTTCATGCACATGCGCCCCTTCAATCCCAACAAGGGACCCAAGGACACCGATGAAAGCTCGGACGCCTGGGACACCATCGATTGGTTGGTAAAAAACGCCCCCAACAACAACGGCAAGGTGGGCATGTTCGGCATTTCGTACCCGGGCTTTTACACCTCCATGGGCATGATCGACTCGCACCCGGCCCTCAAGGCGGCCAGCCCGCAGGCTCCGATCACCGACTGGTTCATCGGCGACGACATCCACCACAACGGCGCATTCTTCCTGTCGCAGAACTTTGGTTTCTTCTGGTGGTTCGAATTGCCCAGCGAAGATCCCCTGAGGGATGCCGGCCGGAAGTTCGTGTTCAACAACGCCGATGGCTACGACTTCTTCCTGCGGATGGGATCGCTCGGAAACTCCGAATCGCTGCATTTCAAGAAACGCGTGCCGATCTGGACCGAGTTCCTCGATCACCCCAACTACGACGCCTACTGGCAGGCCCGCAACATCCGGCCGCACCTCAAGAATGTGCGCTGCGCCGTGCTCACCGTGGGCGGCTGGTTCGACGGCGAGGACCTCTTCGGAGCCCTGGAGACCTACCGATGGACCGAGAAGCTCAACCCGGGAATCACCAACCTCCTGGTGATGGGACCCTGGACCCATGGGCAATGGAGTCATGGTCCGGGCAATCGGGTGGGTGATGTCGATTTCCACGTGAAGACCGGAGAGCATTACCGCGAAAAGATCGAGCTCCCCTTCTTCCGCCAGTTCCTCAAGGGCGACACCAACCGCTTCCAGCCCGAGGCCCAGGTATTTGAGACCGGCACCCACCGCTGGCGCCGCTTCGAATCTTGGCCGCCGGCCCAGGCGACCGCCCGCACCCTCTACTTCCACCCGAGAGGCCGACTGATCCTGAGCACACCACCGCCGGCCGGCGACTCCAGCGCGGACGAGTTTCCCAGCGATCCCGCCAAGCCGGTCCCGTTTTCGCAGGAGGTCACCACCGATTACCCACGCGGGTATCCCACCCACGACCAACGCTTCGCCGCGTCACGCCCCGACGTGCTGGTCTATGAAACCGAGCCTCTCGAGGAAGACCTGACCCTCGCCGGTCCCATCCAAGCATCCCTCCACGTCACCACCACCGGTACTGATGCCGATTGGGTGGTGAAGGTCGTCGATGTGTACCCGCCGGACTTTCCCGACCCGCAACCCAATCCAGCCCATTTGCGTATGGGAGGGTACCAGCAACTGATCCGCGGCGACGTCATGCCCAGCCGCTTCCGCAAAAGCTTTGAGCAGCCGGAACCCATGGTGCCCGGCCAGATCACCCCCGTGAGCTTCACGCTGCCTGATATCTTGCACACCTTCCGCCGCGGCCATCGGGTTCAGGTTCAAGTCCAGAGCAGCTGGTTCCCGCTGGTGGACCGCAATCCGCAGACCTTCATTCCCAACATCGCCCGGGCTCAAGCGTCGGACTTCCGCAAGGCGGTCCATCAGGTGCACCGCACCCCGGAGAATCCGTCGGCCCTGACGGTCCGTGTGCTGCCCAATGGCGGGCGCTGAATCACCAACAGCCGACGATCGCCGCGGACCTTCGCTTTCTGGCTTGGCTCCTGGACAGGATCGGCGCTCAATCCTCCGACTCCCGTCCGACTGAATGAGCGTCTTCTCAACCCATTTTCTTTCCCGCGAAGCCACTGTCGCGGGGCCTGGGTTTTCACGGTGGCTGGTGCCGCCAGCGGCGATCGCGGTCCACATGTGCATCGGCGAAGTCTACGGATTCAGCGTCTTCAATGAGCCCCTGAGCCGACTCCTCGGCGGCGCAGCACACGACCCGGCACGGGATTGGACCATCCCTCAGATCGGTTGGATTTATTCGATCGCCTTGGTCCTACTCGGACTTTCCGCCGCGGTGTTCGGCAAATGGGTCGAGCGCAGTGGCCCGCGCAAGACGATGGTCGCCAGCGCCCTGTGCTTCTGCTCGGGCCTGGTCTTGTCGGCCATCGGGGTGTGGCTGCACTGGCTGTGGCTGGTCTATCTGGGGTACGGCGTGATTGGCGGAATCGGGCTGGGGCTCGGCTACATCGCCCCGGTGTCCACGCTGATGAAATGGTTTCCCGATCGACCCGGCATGGCCACGGGCATGGCCATCATGGGCTTCGGCGGAGGTGCTCTCATCGGGGCTCCGCTGGGTGTGAGCCTGATGGCCCATTTCAAGAGCTCCACCGAACCGGGCGTAGCTCCTGCTTTTCTCACGATGGCCGCCCTGTACGGGGCGTGGATGCTCTTCGGAGCCTGGCTGGTGCGGGTGCCCGCTGCGGACTGGAAGCCCCAGGGTTGGCAACCCTCGGCCAGCGGCTCCACAGCCCAACCCGGCAAGGCGGTGTCGGTGGACCAGGCCTGGAAAACCCCACAATTCTGGCTGCTATGGGTTGTCCTGTGCATGAATGTCAGCGCAGGCATCGGTATCCTCGGCCAGGCATCGCTGATGTGTCAGGACCTCTTTGGTGTCAGCGCCGCCGTCGGCGGTGGGTTCGCGGGTCTGCTCTCACTCTTCAACATGGGTGGCCGTTTCCTCTGGTCCTCGGTCTCGGACTTCACCGGCCGCAAGACGGTTTACGCGATTTATTTTCTCCTCGGCGCGTTGCTCTACGCGCTGGTGCCGTGGACCCAGAAGATCGGAAGCCGTTCCCTCTTCGTGGCGGTCACGGCACTCATCATTTCCATGTATGGCGGTGGGTTCGCCACCATCCCGGCTTATCTCCGGGACCTCTTCGGGACCCATCAGGTGGGAGCCATCCATGGCCGACTGATCACGGCGTGGTCGCTGGCAGCGCTCGTCGGCCCGCAACTCATCAACTACATCTCCACCGCGAAGAAGAAGGCCGGAGTGCCCGCGGCCGAAGCCTACAACAGCACCCTGTACTGGATGAGTGGACTCCTGCTGATCGGGCTCATCGCCAACCTGCTGGTGCGCCCGGTGAATCCGCGCCATCACCTGGCAACTCATCCCTGAGCCTCGAAAAGTCCATGCAACGTTTCCTGCTCATCATTGCCTGGATCCTGGTGCTGACACCGCTCTCCTGGGGAGTCGCCCGTTCTGTGCAACGGTCCCTCCCTCTATTCAGTGCCGGCAGCCCCATCAACGGCTCGCAACCCGCTCACCCATCGAACGCCGGCGCGGCGACTCCCAACAAGCCCTGACCTCTTTTCTCACACCTCACCCATCAACCCCGGATTCACACCCAAATCGATGAAAATCCTCACTCCCCTCCTGCTCGCCTCCGCGCTGTCGCTGACCGCGGTGGCCGCTGAACCCAAGCACAACACCGCCCTTTCCGGCGGCAAACTCCCCAAGCCTGTCCAGGTGTCCCTCGTGAAGGTTGCTGGCGGCTTCGTGGACCCGGTCCGCGTCTCGCTGGCCCCGGGTGACAACAACCGCCTCTTCGTCTGCGAGCGGACCGGCGTGGTCCGACTCATCAAGAACGGCAAGGTCCAGGACAAACCCTTCCTCGACATCCACGAAACGGTGGTCAGCTCGTTCCTGGAGCAGGGGCTTTACGACCTCGAGTTCCATCCAAAATTCGCCGAGAACGGCAAGTTCTACGTCCACTACTCCGACATGTGGTTCAACGGCGCCGGTTTCATCGTCGAGTACCAGGTCTCCAAGACCAACCCCGACAAGGCCGATCCCGAGTCCGCCCGGGTGGTGTTCCAAATGCCCCGCCCCTACGCCAACCACAACGGCGGCGAGATCGCCTTCGGCCCGGACGGCTACTTGTACATCGGCAGTGGCGACGGCGGCTGGGAAGGCGATGTCCTCGGTGCCGGGCAGGACCTGAGCACCTGGCTCGCGAAAATTCTGCGCATCGATGTCAACCCGTCCCAACCGGACCGCGGTTATTCCATCCCCAAGGACAACCCGTTCATCACCCCCGGCTCCCAGATGAAACTCTTCGGTGTGACCGAGGAGGCCTTCAACAAGATCCACCCCAACGCGAAGCCGGAGATCTGGAGCTACGGTCTGCGTAACCCGTGGAGTTTCCAGTTCGACCCGAAGACGGGCGACATGTACATCGCCGACATCGGCCAGAAACACTACGAGGAGGTCAACTTCGAGCCCCGCGGCAAGGCGGGCGTGAACTACGGCTGGAAGTTCATGTGCGGCACCCATCCGTTCCCCCTGCCCCTGGACGCCAGCGGCAAGCCGGACTTGGATGCAGTCAAGGACGCCCCGCGCGTGGGTGAGGCCCCCATCTGCGAGTACAGCCATGTGGACCAAGGCAACTGCGTCATCGGCTTCGGTGTGTACCGCGGTGCCAAGTACCCTCAGATGGACGGCACCTACTTCTTCGGCGACTGGGGTTCGGGCAAGGTCTGGGGCACGGCCCGCGATGCCAAGGGCCAATGGCAGATGCAGGAACTGCTCAACACCAAGCTGATGTTCACCGGCGGTGGCCAAGGTTCCGACGGCACTCTCTACGTCACCGAGGCCAAGGCCAACTATGGCGGCCCGGCCGATCCCGCGCAGAATGAGCGCGGTGCAGTTTGGATGCTGGTACCGGCCGACAAAGTTCCGGCCGGCGCCGAAGTGGCTCCTTTGGAGTGATCCGGAGCGATGGCCGTCTCTGGTTCTTTTTCCAATCCAACACCTTCACCCCGGGGGCAAAGCTCAGGCTTGGCCCCCGGGTCTTTTTTGAAGATCCTATCGCTGGAAACCAACTGAACACCATGTTCCGGAATCTCGCCCTCGCCTGCGCCCTCGCCCTGAGCCCCCTGCTCCGGGCGGCCGATGCCCCCGCCGCCCCCGGGCACGACCACGGTGCGCCCGCCGCCGACTCCAAGGCTCCGGAACCCAAAGAATCGATGTTCCTGTCGGTCGACCCGAAGTCACCGAAGACCGCACGCCTCGTTGTGGTTTCGGCCTACAACGCGGTGAACTACGGCATGAACTTCAACGGCTTCGCCAAGGGCGGCGCCCGCTATACCATCCCTCAAGGTTGGACTGTATCGGTGGTGTTCACCAACAACAGCCCGGTACCCCACAGTGCCATCGTGGTGGAGAAGCCGGTGGTGAAGAAACTCCAGATGGGAGAACCCGCCTTCAAGGGGGCTTCCACGCCCTACCCCGTGCGCGGCACCACCGGCAAGGTGGGTGTGCCCTTCCAGTTCGTGGCCGATGAAGCGGGTGAATTCGCCATCGCCTGTGGTTTTCCATCGCACTCCGCCAATGGCCATTGGATCGCATTCGATGTCAGCGCCGCGGCGACCGCTCCCAGTCTCCAGTTCGGAGACAAGGCCCCTTACGTGGCCCACTGATGTCCGTGCCCGTCCTGAGCGCCCCTCAACCCTTCGGACCGCACGGCGTCTGCCTGGCCCTGGGTCTCTTCGATGGCGTCCACCTCGGACACCAGCATGTGGTCCGACAGGCGAAGATCGACGCTCGGGCCCGCGGCGCGGCCACGGTGGTGGCCACCTTCGATCCCCACCCCCTGGCGGTTGTCCGACCCGAAAAAGCCCCCCGACTCCTGCAGTCGTTGGCCCAGCGCATCGCGTCTTTGGAGGTTCAGGGTGCCGACGCCGTGCTGGTCCTCCGCTTCGATGCCGCCATGAGCCACAAGACCGGTGAAGAATTCGTGCGCGAATTGGTCCGCGGTTTCGGCGGACTCCGGAGCTTCACCGTGGGCCAAGGCTTCCACTTCGGTCACGGCCGCAGCGGGAATGTCGCGCTCCTGCGCACGCTGGGCCGGGAACTGGGATTTTCGGTGAATGCCATGGCCCCCATCCATATTGGAGCCGAGATCGTGAGCAGCACCCGTGTCCGCGGTGCCTTGCGAGAGGGGAAGCTCAGCCTGGTGGCCGAGCTTTTGGGCCGTCCCTACAGCGTTGCCGGTCCCGTCGTCCGTGGCGATCAACTGGGTCAGTCCCTCGGATTCCCCACTGCCAACATCGACGTAACAGGACTCGAACTACCCCCCTTCGGGGTTTATGCCGCTCGAGCCCGGCATGCCGGTGGCGAATTCCCGGCCGCGGTCAATCTGGGACTGCGCCCCACCCTTCAGTCCCCGCAACCCCAGCTTCGCTTCGAAACTCACCTCATCGGGTATCAAGGCGATTTGTACGGCCGGGATCTGACCGTGGAACTCGTGGGTTTTCTGCGTCCGGAACGTCGATTCGCACACCTCGAGGCTCTGAAAGCCCAAATTGCCAAAGACATCGCCGCAGCCGAAAAAGCCCTGTTCTGAGCCAGCGATGCGGCCGAAATTCTTTCCGGTGTTGCGTCGGGAGTCGGAGCCGGTTCAGCGTCTGCCCCATGAATACCCGTCCCCTCGTCGCACTCCTGCTGGGCTTGTCCCTGGGCTCTCCAGCCTGGAGCGCGGACGCATCGAAGGATGCCGGTCCCGGCAAGCACGGCCCTTGGATCAAACTTTTCGACGGCAAGTCCACCCAGGGCTGGCGTGGGTTTGGCAAAGCCACCTTCCCGGAGCAAGGCTGGATCGTGAAGGATGGCTGGCTCACCCATGTCGCCAAGGGAGGCGGTGGCGACCTCATCACCGACCGGCTCTTCAGCGACTTTGAACTGCGCTTCGAATGGAAGATCTCGACGGGCGGCAACAGCGGCGTGAAGTACTTCATCGATGAGGCCCGCAAAGCAGCCATCGGCCATGAGTACCAACTCATCGATGATGCAGCCCATCCCGACGCCAAGATCGGCCCGAAACGCCAGACCGCCGCACTCTACGATGCCCTGCCGGCCCAGTCGCCCCGGGTCAAGCCGGCCGGGCAAATCAATGAGTCGGCCATCCTCGTCCACGGAGACACCGTCGAGCATTGGCTCAATGGCGATTGCGTCCTCAAGTACCGGATCGGTTCCCCGGAACTGGCGGCTGCGAAAGCTGCCAGCAAATTCAAGAATGAACCGAAGTGGGGCACCCGGTTTGCGACTCCCATTCTGCTTCAAGATCACAGCGATGCCGCGGAATTCCGCCACATCCGCATCCGTGAACTGAAGTGATCCCCTTCGGCAGGCCCCTGTCCCCACCAATTCCGCCAAACCGCTTCCAGTCCGTCCCTCTGGCTTGTCGCCGAATCCTCGGATAGCCTGTCCCCAGATGACCCGTCTTCGGAGATTTCTCGCGTACCTGTTCTTGGGGCTCTGCCTCGGCACGGCACACCTCTGCGCCGACGGAGCGGATGACGCGTTCATCCGCATCTACAACCTGATCCAACAGGCCGAGGCCCATCGAGAAACCGGGCAATGGTCTTCGGCCCGCGAGGCGTTCACCGAGGCTCGGTCGGGGCTCGAAGTGCTTCGCCGGAATTATCCGACTTGGAATGAACGGGTGGTGGCCTATCGGATTCGCTACGTCAGCGAGCGCTTGGAGGCCCTGAAAGCCGCCCCCGAGACCTCGGGGAAGCCCGTCAACCCGCCAGCGTCCCCGACCGTCACGGCCTCCAACACACCACCCGCGACCGCCCTGGCTCCCAATGGCGAAGTGGTGGCCCAATTCGAGCAACTGAACCTCCAGATCCAGCGGCTCTCCAGTGACAAGGAATTGCTCGAGGCCAAACTGCGCGAAGCCCTCTCTGCTCAACCCGCACCGGTGGATCCGCGTGAATTCCAATCGGCCATCGAACGGATCACCGCCCTCCAGACCACCAACAAGGTGCTGTTGGCCTCCCTGGAGCAGCAACAAACCGAACGCCGCAACCTCGTGGACAAGGTGGTCGCCGACGAGGCTCGAGCCGCTCTCGACGAGGCCAACAAGAGCCTGCTCGAACAAAAAGTCGCGGCCGGACGCATTGAAAAACAAAAACAGGAGATCGAAGCCCAGTTGAAGGATCTTCAGGCCGGTCCGCTGCAAACCCTTCAGAAGGAGAACTCCACGCTGAAGCAACAGGTGACCGAACTGAAATCCGACACTGAACGCGGAAAACAGGTCGCCGATCTCGCCGCCAAGCTGACACAGCTCCAGATCGACCTCGATGAGTCCAAGAAACGAAACTCGGCCCTGACCTCCGAAAAGGCCGGACTGGAACGCCAGTTGGCAGACCTCCAAGCGCGCACCTCCGAGGAGAGCCTCGCCAAGATCCGCCAATTGGAAAACTCCCTGGCTCTGGCCAAGGCCAATGCAGACCGCAGTCTGGCCCAAGCCGAATTGATCGCAGGCACTCTGGCCAAGGAGAAACAGACCCGCACCGACTTGGAACTGTCCAACCAAGCGCTGAAGAGCAAGGTCAACGACCTCACCCGAGGCGCTGAACAGCGTGCGGACGCGGTGAAGGCCCTCGAAACAGCCCTGGCTGCTGAAAAGGCCGAGCGCGAGGTCGTGCGGGCAGAACTGGCCGCCACCGAACGCAAGTTGTCCGCCGCAACCGCCGCCGCGACCAATACCGCCGCCGTGGACGCCAGTGTCCGCACCACGGAACTGGCGACCCTACGGGCCGAGGTCTGGAAGATCCGAGCCTCCCTCAAGGAAGGCGCCACCCGAGAGGCCGAACTCAAGACGGCGCTGTCCACGGAGCGCGAGTTCCGCGAACGACTGACCCGTGAAAAGGCGGCCCTCGAAAAGCGACTGGCCAGCGCCCTCAAGGCCGGCCCGACTCCGGAAGCCCCGGTAGCAACCCAAGACAACTCCAAGGCTTTGGCCAAGATGGTGACGCGGGTCCGAAAACTCGAGGAAGAGCGTGATGCACTGCAACAACGCCTCCAGAAACTGACCCAAACCACCCAGACTCGCCTGGCCACCGGCGTCGCCTGGCGGGCCGTGACGGCCCGAGAGCAAATCGAAGAGTTCCATCGCCGCCGCCGTTGACCCGACGCCCCTCCACAATCCCATGGCCAGCAAGTTCTTCGTCCCCGGCTCGGATCGAGCCCCCAAAGTGGGGGATCTGTTTGCCACCATCGCTCCTCGGTATGATGTGATCAACGACCTCCAGAGCTTTGGAATGCACCGCTTCTGGAAGCGGCAGATGGTCACCGCGGCCGCCCTGCAACCGGGAAAGCGCGCCTTGGATGTCTGCTGCGGGACCGGTGATGTCACCTTCCGGCTGGCCCGAACCGGTGCCGATGCTGTGGGCTTCGATTTCAGTCACCCCATGCTCGCCGTCGCCGCAGAGCGGGCGGCCCGGGATCCACTGCCCGACGGTTCAGGCTCGGTTTGCTTCCAACAAGGAGACGCACTCCAACTTCCCTTCCCCGACCGTTCTTTCGACGTGGTGACCATCAGCTACGGCCTGCGCAATCTGGCGGACTTCCAGCGGGGACTCCGCGAATTGACCCGAGTGCTCAAACCGGGTGGGCGGTTGTTGGTCCTGGATTTCGGAAAGCCCGACTTCCTGCCGTGGCGATGGGTTTACTTCCAGTACCTCGAGCGGATCTGCCCCCTGTTCGGACGTATCTTCTGCGGAGATGGCGACACTCACGGCTACATTCTCGATTCCTTGAAGGCCTATCCCGCTCAACACGGGGTGGATGCCGCACTGCGAGAACTCGGATATCTCGAGACCCGCATCCAGAGCTTCCTCGGAGGCACCATGACCCTGAATGTCGGCCAACGGCGATGAGCCGCACCGGCAGCCCCTGGCGGGCGTTGGGCCCACAATTCCCGTCTGGCGATTCGACCGCAGATCCTTACCCTGCGGCTCTCGAGTCATGAAGATCCTCTTCCTCAATGGCCCCAACTTGAACCTGCTCGGAACCCGCCAACCCGAGATCTACGGCCGGGACACCCTGGCCAGCATCGAAGCATCCGTTCAGGTGCGAGCTCAGGCTCTGGGAGTCACGGTGGAGTTCCGCCAGACCAATGATGAGGGCCAATTGGTCAGCTGGATTCAGCAAGCCAAGGGGGCTGTGCACGCCATCGCCCTGAACGCGGCCGCCTACACGCACACCAGCATTGCCCTGCGCGACGCCATCGCCGCCGTTGAGTTGCCGGTCATTGAGTTGCACCTGTCCAACATCCACGCTCGGGAGCCCTTTCGGCACCATTCCATGATCGCCCCGGTCTGCCGCGGGCAAATCAGCGGATTCGGTGCTTTGTCCTACATTCTCGCCCTGGAAGCGGCCGTTAATGTTAACTAAACCGCGTAAACCTCGCTTTTCATTCAAGTTGACGCGAAAATCAACCCAAAGTGGCGCTTGACCTAGGAAGCCAAATCTTCCTAGGTTGCCCCAGAAGCGACACGCAACTGTCACTCACGGAGGTTCCTCCGGAGCGGTTTCGATTCGGCAAACCAGATCATCTCGAGGAGCTCAGCCCGATTTCTTGGAGCGGCTCCAACCCCAAAAAAGCACTGTGGACCTGAAAGAAATCAAATCGATCATCGACCTGATGAAGAAGAATTCCCTCTCGGAGTTCGAACTCGAGGAGAAAGACTTCAAGATCAAGCTCA
>Ga0164293_10003008_pt1 | contig 14342 bp, 25 predicted proteins | sample GEODES118metaG_FD_111487 | JGI IMG/M metagenome (GOLD analysis project Ga0164293, IMG submission 111487) | Eutrophic lake water microbial communities from Lake Mendota, Wisconsin, USA - GEODES118 metaG | ecosystem: Environmental > Aquatic > Freshwater > Lake | place: USA: Lake Mendota...
CGATTGAAGTTGGGTAGTAATGCCTCCTGGAAATTCTCGTAGATCTTAAGGTGTCTCATGGGCTTAGGTTAGGGACTTATACATGGGCTGGAGGTACTTTAAGACATTCCCTCTCGTGGGATCGCTGACTACTACCATGCTACCCGAGAGAGTCCAGTCGTCTGCTAATAGGACATTGACTTGTGCCTCTAATTCTATGGTGCTGGAGCCTTGAGCTATCTTGTACATGGAAGTGTTTTCTCTATATATCAAGGATGCTGGCCGTGGGCCTAAGCGCTGGAGCGGATTCTAGGGGCTTGAGCTGGGATGGTCTAAGAGAGACTTTGGATATATAATGAAAATAATACTCTATCATGAAACACCTTCGTATCTTTGAATCTCATATCGATCCCATTCAAGAAGCAGACCTAGGCAAGGAAAGATTAGCCTCCAAGGAAGCCGAGCACACCAAGAAGATGGCTAACTTCTTTAACAAGTATTATAAAATGAATCTGCCCCTAGATGGCAACGTGAAGAGTCCGGAATACATCAAAGCTTTTACCAGATTCTGTACCGAGAAAAAGATCACCATCTGGACATGTAAGCCAGGAGATGGGTATTGTTCAGATGAACAAGCAGGAGAGGTAACTATCAAAGACCCAGTTGCTCGAGCAAAATTTGATAAAATTCTGAAAAACGCTTTGCTTACCCTGTTGATGAAGCCTTAATGTTCGACCTTATTATATCCCACAAAAAAGGCTTAGATTTCTCTAAGCCTTATTGAAGATCTCTTCTGCTTCCTGTGCAAGCTCTTCAATGGACTTCTGAGCTCCTTGGTCGTCTCTAGTGTTGATGATATAATCATAGGAGCCTTGTGGTTGAGGCTTAGTGTAGATCCAATACCTTGCTGAGGGGTCTTTGACACCTAACTTGGCTAAGAACTCGCTCACCCATTTCTCTTGGGGTAGTGTCTCTCTCAGGGATTGCTCAGTCCAGGATTGGTCCGGATCTACTCCTCCCTGCTTAGGCAAGGCTTTATATTTGAAACAATAAGAGTTCTTTAACACCCCATCCAGTGGTCTATCTCCTCTTCTTTGCACATTCTTAATCGTGTGATCGATGGGTGCATGTACTAGTAGCCATTGTGGGCGATTGCCTTTAAACATCTCGATCACGCTGCCGTCCACATCGTCATAGATGATCTTATCTACTCCCTGGGGTTTGCCGAAGAGATTTCCTGTGGCATCTTTTAGTCTAGTCTGAAAGATCTTGCCCTCTCTAGCTTCTTGAGCCATGTACCAGCGAGCTGCTTTCTCATAGCTTCCTTCTCCTGGTGTGATATGAGGATATGGGCAACCGGGATAGATCTGAGAGATGGTGGGTTTGTTGCTGTTGCCAAAGTCTTCTATACCTAGCTCCTCTGCCATGACATTGAAGAATGAGTCCACTGCTAGTATTCCCCAGGATGAGTCTAATCCTTTTAGAGCTGAACTCTTGCCTGCTGAGGAAGCTCCATCCAGAATGAAGTGTCTAGAGGGTGATCCGGTTAGTCCTTGGGTGTATGCTTCAAAAAGTTGAATGTGTTTCATGGTCTATGCTAGTTTGTACATTGGTTGCATTTGTTTACTTCTTATACATCCCTTTAATCACTTCCCAATCACCATCTGCAATAGCTTTCCTGATCTTAGCCATTGGTGGTATCTTTGGGGTAATCTTCTTCTGTGCCGGGATCTCTTCTGGTACATCTTCCTTCTCTTCTGGTACATCTTCCTTCTCTTCTTCACCTTTTACCCAATATTCTTCGTCTGTGTATTCACCACCTATTAAATGTGGAGGGACCTGAATAGTATCAATCTTTGCCGTACATTTGGTACCATTAAATAGATTGTTTAGATAATTTGGATCTATCATTCCATTAGTCAGATCGTTGACAGTCTCTTCCTTTGATCTCTCGTATTTGTATAAGGCATCATCTAAGAAGTAGTTGGCATCTTGCAAATTTAGAATCTCGTCCTCACTCACGTAATGTCCATATCCCATCAGATTTTCTAGTCTAAGATGTAAACCTGCCAAGGCGTAAGTTGCAGCATCATGCTTTGTTTTTCCTACTCCGATCCCTTTAAAAGTTGAGACGACAGTTTTGTCTGCTTCCCTTGGATGTTGACGCTCTGCTATAACAGTGATGATCACCCGATGTAAGTTATCAACTTTGTAATTCTCGTATATTTGAATGTGTCTCATAGTGTTAGAATGTTTGTACCATGCCTCCATATTCTATCTGGGCTTGGACAGATTTTTTCCAAAGCTCTTCCACCTTTTTTAGATATTTAGGTGTGGCAGCTTCGTTCCGAATAAAAAACCACCAGTCCTTGCCCCTCTTCAGACGAGGCTCATGGAATCGAAGTAGCTTATATCCCTCGGCGAAGGTCTGGGCTAATCGGTCGTAGATATTAACTCTCGATTGCTTGGCTTGAAAATAGATAGTATTGCATCCGTGCTGCTGGGCAAATTCCTCTATGGTCTTCTTCATCCGGGTGAAGAGCTCTAATTGGGCTGGCTGTAATGACTCATCCATCTCATCATCGTCCATCACCATGGGCTTGATTGACTCCGATTCGAAATCCACCCTGATCATCTTGGTGAATTTGAGGAATCTGAGTTGCATGTAGATCTTACCCCCTGTATAAGACACTGGATATTCCACCCAGAGAGAATGTGTGTCATTCTCTAGGGCGACTGGTTGCTCCTCCTGGAAGTTCTCGTAGAGTTGAATGTGTCTCATGCCTTTATACATTTTATCGGAGAAGATTTGGTGGCCAATTGCTTTCCTCTGGCCAGTTTGGGGGTGGTAAACCTCTGCTGCCTCTATCATATGCCTCTCTCCAATAATCGACTAATTCCTTCTCCTTCTCAAATCCATAGTCTTTAATCACTCTCTGGTATTGATTTATGAGGTTATCCATATCTAGGAGCACATCCTCCGTGTAATCCTTCATGGCTTGATTGAAGGCTTTAATGTATCTAATATAAGCCTCGTTGCTTTCTTTTTTGAATCTCTCCCTATCCTGCACGTCTCTTGGCGGAGGAGCGCTAGGTATCATGTGCTCAACCGATTTAGTAGCTGCTTCTCTTGCTTTTTCAAAATCAATCTCGGCCAGCTTGTTGTATTGTTTTTTAAATCTTTTCAGGTTAAGCGATGTGTCCTCCCCGGAGGATTTAAGTCTATTTAACAGTCTCAAAAAGCCATTTGGAACTTCCGCGTCAAATATTTTGGGAAGATATCTTTCTATGTCCTTTAAGTCCGCTATTTTTTCGAGATATCCCACTCCGAATCCCACTCCTAATCCCCCAAAGTGATTTTCTATTTGGATGGACACTCCTAACTTGGGTGAAGCAGATCTTAGAGTTCCGTGGTGATCTATAAAGTGGCACTGATTTAGGACAACTGGTACATTCTCTGCATCTTCTTGCTCTGTTTCGGCAGGAACGATCATTAGTCCCATTGAAACGTGATGTCGATTGGTATCACCTGATTCATCCTTTAGTTTAAGGATTCCAACATCCGCACCCTCTGGCGCATCGTAAATGCTCGTGTCTTGGTCAGCATATTTCTCCCAATCTGGCTTATCGTCCCAAGGGGAGCTGATTTTTAAATCCTCATCATAGATCAGTCCTAGAAATTTAGCACCCTTCCCGATAGGAGTAGCCTTAAAATTTCCATAGTGCATCCTCAGATCAAATGTGTCCCGTGGATTTATGTCCTGAACTTTGTTTATGAGATCATGAGCAATAATCTGGGTGTTGATGGCATCTTCTAGCTCTTTCAAGCCTGCAAGATCAAACACCCCAAATATAGAATCGTAACCAGTTTCATCTGTGGTGGAGAAAAGGTAATGTCCCTCTTTCATACCAGGACCAATAATCTGAACCCTGAAATCTGTAGGCGAATCAGAGACAAAAGCCTCGAACAGTTTTATATACTTCATGCTTCTATATATCCCACAAAAAAGGCTTAGATTTCTCTAAGCCTTTTCTTATTACCTTGTGCGATTAAAAATTTTGAGATTCTATAGCATTATTCATTTCATCTACTAAATCCTGTATGGAAATAACATTTAAAGTTGTTCCTTGATAAAGATGTGTAACTGCTCCTCTCTTTAAAGGAAATACATAGTAATTCATTTCATCGGAATCGTCACCCGAAACCACTTCATAGTTATTGCTTAAATCAAAGGCAATAACAGACTCGAATCCATTCCCAATGGCATTATCTTTTGGCTCCACTTTCATGGAAATACCTTCAACACGTGCAGTCATGTAATTTTCATTGTTAATAACAACAAATGCACTTTCTGGAGTATTGTAGATAAAAGTTCTGTATATGTCTTCGTCTAATAAAGAAAGTTTCTTACCCATTTTTTGCAATTCAAAACATGTTTCTTTGTCAGCTAATACAGCATAATAAGAATCTTCTTGCTGATGTATAAGTATGCACTCATCTTCTGCTGATACATCGCCAACAAATTTGGATAAATCGATGGTTTGGCTGTCGTCAGAGAAAAATCCTTCAAATAATTTAATGTATTTCATTCTCTTTATTATATTTTAACTTATATATCTTTCTTAAGCCTTTAAACCTTTTAGATCTATCGTTTGCTTATCTGCCGGAAGATCCCCTAACATCTTTTCGATTCTGTCCCACCCAGATCCAAACGCGTCCCATTCCTTTGGGTCAGTTGGTTTTATTATAGGCTCATACGGAGTAGAACTTGTATCTGGTAAGTCTTCTACCGGGATGGTTTGAATGACTTTAATCGCAGAAGGAGGAATTGCTTGTTTCGTGTAGACCGCAACATAGCTAGGCATGCTTTGGGTGTCACTATAGAAATGATGATCCGGCAGCTGGGTAAGATCCACCTCTAGAACATAATACTTCTTTACTTGATCTTTATACTTGCTTAAACCCCATAAGGAGCTTGCTAGGTATTTGAAGCTGCTTTCTGGATTTAGGTAGAAGTAGATTCTCTCCGGATGTTCCGAGAGTTTACTTTCGGTTCGAGGAGTTAGACCTTCCTTCTTAATGAGGTTGATGTAAACATCAGGGGTAACATGATAGGCTTTCCCCTTACTAGGGAATACCTCTTCTTCCTCTTGAAATGCCTCGTAGAGCTGGATGTGTTTCATGTGCTTATATATTGAATGAATCCTTCAATATCCTCTGCAGAACCCAAGATGTGAATTTGGGAAGGATTTCTAACTGTTATACTTCTGCCACTATCCACGCTAGATGAACGGATAGTACCATCATATTTAAATCTTGGTAATTCTCCGGTCTTGTCGTAATTATTTACCCAATCCGGGTTGAGTGGTGATTCAAAAGATCTCAGCCCTTTATCGTAATCAGGATGGTTTTGCAGCAAGGGATTTTGTAGGTTTACAACCACGGGATAAACATTGGAACCAAATTGACTATCGAGAGGTTCTTCGGAAAACCAAATGTGACTTAGTCCTGAACTTGCAGGATCTTTAAATCTTGTAAATTTAGAGGGACTAGAATGGTAGAGAATATCCTTTACCTTGCTATTCGGAAAAATTGTATCTAAGTATTGGGAGTATTGTGCAGGGGTTCCAATTCTTGCCAGTCGTGGAAATTTTTCAAATAAAGAATCAACTCCGTCTTTGATTCTCGGATCATCCTCTACTGAGAGGGATCTTCCGGTGAAGCTTTCGTAGATCTGGAGATGTTTCATGTTCTTAATCTTAATTATATATTCTTTAGCCTAGACTCTTTTAATATATACTGGAAAAAAACAATGCCTACACAAGGATTTGTACCTAATCACTTACACCTCTTAGTTAGAGGTCACTTACAAACTCCACCTCGGGAAGAGGCGGTTTTAAATCAATGGCTCACTGAACTTGTCGAAAAAGTTCGCATGGTAGTAGTGGCTGGACCCACTTCTGTCTATGTGAATGAACCTGGTAACGAAGGCATCACAGGCACGGTAACCCTAGCTACCTCTCATGCTGCTATTCATGTTTGGGACAAGGCAGAACCTGCCTTCTTTCAATTCGACATTTATTCCTGCTCCTCCTTCTCAGCAGATGAAGTGTTAGATCACTTCACTCAGTTTGGACTTGTTTCCTGTGAGTGGATATACATCGATCGTAACTCAGGTTTAAAGGTAGTAGCAGAAGGCAAGAGATAAATCATTTAAAAAGAGGCAATCCATCCCTGCAGAATATAAGATATCTTGTATCCTATAAATGCACCAAGTGCAGAAGGGATGGGAAACACAATTAGCTTGCCTAGATCTGTAACATATTTAGGTCGATTAACGATTCTCCCCATAAAAAAGTAATAGGTAAGATATCCAAATAGCACCATTAAATCTGTGCGGGTGGAAATGAAAACCACAATAGTAGCACCGAGAAAGCCAAAGATGAAATTATCTCTTACTCCCTCCCATACTTCTTTGGGTCCTGCCTCTTTCCATTCTTTAACCATCTTTTGAAACTGTTTTTTTGCCATGTTGTCTGTTGTTTAATTAATTCCAGTAATTATGATGGTGTGTAAAAAACTCAGGGTTGTTCCTTTGGAGATAGGATTTAATCATAATCCTAAACATCCAGATCACTCCTTTCTGTTTAAACCTTCTAGCTGAGGTGTATGTGCCTTTGATGTGGTAGATCTTAAATTCCTGTGGATCTACCTTCTGAGAGACACTATAATCTTCTGCAAATAATTCTTTCGGATTATATCCGCCAACCCCCCAATATGTTTCAGTTTTCCACAATTGAAATCCACCCACAGCAAAGGGAGTGCCTAGTAATTGGGAGAGTCTTTGAAATAAATCAAAAACCCTAAAGACCCAACGATAAGGTCGATCTGTATAAAAAGGAACAGTTAAGAGCCCAGTGTTGTGTTCTAGGCATTTCTTAAGTAAACAAGGATTGGTAAGAAAGACATCGGCATCCAGAAATAGCAGGAAGGGAGTGGTGGCTAACTTACTTCCGTTTAGTCTGCCTTCGCTCGGAAATCCCCCAGGGATCACTTCGATCTGGAGTGTGTGTTCAAAATCAGTGACTACTCTCTTTAACCACATCAAGGGTTCTCCTTTATCTGAGGCATCTGCTAGAATAATTCTAGTGCCTTCAATTCCAGATTGCAGGGAAAGATTGTAAATACAATCATACAAAGTGCGGGTTTCATTCTTGCAAGGAATGACAATGGTTAAATTATTCTTTAATGATTCTGTACTCATTGTTGTCGTAGATAATATAGGAATTGTTCTCGATCCAATCTCCGGTATTTAAATATCTAATCCCGTCGATCTCTCTATCTTCTGGCTGATGAATATGCCCACAGATCACAGTGTGACAATTATGTTTTCTGGCTTGCCTAGTTAATTCCACTTCAAATTGAGTGATGAATTTAACTGCCTCTTTGACTTTATTCTTGAGAAATTTGCTGAGGCTTCTTTTCATGCCCCATCTTTTTAGAGTTCGGTCGATGGAGATAGCAGCATCGTATCCAATCGAGCCTAGTAATCCTAGCCATTTAAGACTCACTACTCCATCATAAAGATCTCCATGAGTGATGAAGGTGTCTTTCCAAATATATTCGTTATGGATCTCTATATTCCCAAACGAGAACTCCAGATACTCTCTAATGAACTCATCGTGATTGCCTGGGATATAGATGACCCGAGTATTGTTCTTAGAATAAGACAGGATCTTCCGAATAACGTTGGTGTGGGATTGAGGCCAGCGAAATTTGCGTTTAAGTAACCAGCCATCGATAATGTCTCCGACAAGAAAAAGTGTTTCTGGCTCGTATTTTTTAAGAAGGGTTAAGACTGCTTCGGCGTTACTACCTTTACTGCCTAAATGAATGTCACTAATGAATAGTGCTTCGATTTTTTTCATGTGCCGTGTTGTATCCTCTATTTATCCGGACGGCACTCCCCTTTAGGTTAATTCTATATTAACAAATTATTAGCATGAGAATAGCATTTAACTCTGGTCACTCTCTGGAGGAGTCTCCTTTTGTTCCTCCATGCGTTCTATCTGCACCTTCACAATTCTCAGTTGTCTTTCTTGATTACCTATCTCATCTCGAATTCTGCGGGAGATGTCCTTCTCATTAATTCTAATTGAATGAGCTAGCAGATCCTTAAGGTTACGGATCCGAGTCATCAGTTCTACCATCTGTGCTCTCATTTCCTTAGTCGTTCATATGAAGATGAAATGCAGTGAGGATTTCTTCCACCTCCTCTTCTGTGCCTTCTCTGTCTTTCCAAGAGATTTCATCAGGGGTAGCATTCCAGTCATCCCAATCGTTCCAATTAGCTGTGATGGTGAATACCTTGCCGTCTTTGGTCTGGCCATCGAAGTCCACTGTCTTCGATACTAATCTGGGGGAATCATAATCGATGTGCATATGATATAGGTTTTAGTTTGTGCTAATATATGGAGAATCTTCGGCAACTAAAAACGTTTCCCTCAAGAAAATTTAAATGAATATATAAGACATATGAAACATCTCAAATCCTTTGGGAATTTATTTGAGGCTAAAAGAATAGACGAAGCCAGGATCGATCCATTAGGAAACCCGTATAAGACCCTGGATGCAGCTTTTAAGAAATCTCGATGGAATCCGGCTTTTACCGCCTTAGGATTTAGGTTACCCAGCATGCAGATGAACCAATTAATTTTTGAACCAGACAATAACATGAGAAGGGGAGAGCCCTATCAGCAATTGATTGAATTCATGGACCCTGAACCTGAGGATCCAGAGATTGGAGAGTGGCCTACTATTAACATTCCTCAGTTCTGTGTGGATCCTAGAACCTCGCCGTTTCTAAACACCTCTTACTTCGAGGAGAAAGGTTTCAAGGTGAAGTCTAGATTCTATTCGGAGGAAAATCCTCCGATGGTATGGGTGGAAGGGCGTACTCAAACCGCTAAAGAGATGGAAGACTTTGTCATGGACAGATACATTAAGGCCTTGAAAAAGACTTCCATTAAAGGATTCCCTCCAGGGAAACATCCTATCCTCCGCATGATGTTGGATGCCTTTGGGGGTAAGTTACCCTTGCATGTACCGACATATTTTGCCGAGGCAGTGAATCAGGATCCCAAATCTATTTCTCGAGTGCCTGCTGCCTATTTGTCAGAGGTGAGTAGATTGACTGGAATCTCTGCAGAGGAACTTCACAGCATTCGTGCCGCTGAAGACTTCGGAATCATTTAATATATAAGACACATGAAGAATCTTTCCTCTTACCGCCAATTTAACCAACCCATATCCGAATCCCAGAAGATGGCAGGAGATTTATTTATTGGTGCTAAGGAAGGAGCGGATATGATTAATGATTTTCTAGGAGAACTTAATTCTGACCCGGAAGTTCTAGCAGCTTTGCAGCAGGTAAGGGAAGTTATCCGCAAGAAGATGAGTGAAGACCCAGCGATCTCTTTATTGGCAGACATCCACTTCGAAGAGCATCATGATCGTACCAGAGAATATTGGTCAGAAGATCCTCCTCAGGATTTGAATGATTTGTCTGCTAGTTGGCTGTTTGTGGAAAGTACTGTGTTAGGCATCGGGGAATAATCTATAATAGCTATGAGACATATTAAAATATTTGAGACTTTCAATTCCCAAAAATCCCCGGTTTGTCAAATCGAGTTTACCACTTGCATTCCCTATAACTGTGATGATTTTACTGGAAATTGGACGATTGAAAAACATCATATCTTAGTGGACGTAGAAGTATCTGGAGTGATGCAACTACCGCCGCTTTTGGAAAGGAATTATTTGATTTTGATTTAGATGATTATATTTTACCTTCTATTCAAAAAGGTAAATTTCGTCTCGATGGATATTCGGATGATATTGTAGCGATTGACAATTTCTTCGAAAATCCTAAAAAAATTATGGTCATGGCAAAGAAATGTCAGTATCTGGATGATTTTCTTAACGATGTTCACGAAGAGCTTTATGAGATCGTGGTAAAGTCTTATCGAAGATCGTGTAGAGGTAAATATATTAATACCGATGGAGTGAGTGAAGTCATGGAGAAACCAAAATATTCTTGGCTTTAATTCCAAATAGATTAGACCCACAAAAAAAGCTTAGAATGATCTAAGCTTTTTTTATTTTTGGCAGATTAATATCTACTTCTTAAGAAATAAATTAGTCCATCCATTTGCCGTGAGTTTTTAAATGCCAAAATCTATGTTTGATTACTTCTACCACCAAAGCAAAAAAAGTATCTGCTTCGTAAGTGCCTGCCTGGCAGGTCATTTTAAATTTTGCTGACATGAGTTTTTGTGTTTATTTTTAGTAAATGTACAAAACACTTTCGGGTATCAAAAATGTTTCAAAAATTATGGTGTGGGGTTTTCAGGTTCCCCCGAAAATTCGAACCGAGGAGATCTAACAAACATAGGATATATCTCAAAAAAATCCACCCAATCCTGTATGTCCGAATGTTGTACGGAAGCTTGATATATTTTTAGAAAGGCATCATTGTTATAGGAAACAAGATTTTTAGCGTGAAAGAGCAGATCAATCTCTCCTAAAAAACTTTCAACTGGACGATCTGGATCTTGCATCTGATCCATGGTCCACCAAATTTCCCCACCAAGTAAAGTAAAGAAGTACAGGGTCTTTTTAATAACAGGAGCTCTGGGAATGGATGGCATACAGTAAATGTACCATATCTTTTCGAAAAGAGGAAATGTTTAGAATGTAACGTTGCTCCATCTCCCGATCTGAATGCCAGAGTCAGTTCCTATTATGGGACGATATATAAGGATTATTCACAGGAATGGTTAATATAATTAAGGCATGAAATTTCTAAAAAGATTTAAAGAGCTAAATGAAAGCAAGGATAAAGGAGGCATAAAGATCCGGTATTATTATACCGAATGTGATGATAACTATGGTTATATGGAATTTTCCCACACTGATGATCGTAGTGATGCTATACCTGATATTGAACCATGCAGATATGGAACGGAGGATTATATCATTTCTGAGGATGACGAGAATAACAAGCAGAGCAGAGAGATCCTAGCTAAACAAACCGGCGGGGAATGGGACGAGGATTATGATTATGATTATGAGGAAGAGGAATATGTAGATTGGTGCGACGCAAAGATTGATGAATGGATAGACAAATATCATGGATCAGATCTCTGGGGATCTGTTTATCTCACTCTCGTTAAAGACAAGGGATTTGATGGGCATTATGAATCAATGGAGAGTAGAAAAGATGGAACAGAAAGAATGAAAACGAAAGAGGAATTCGAGAATGAGGTATTAAATACCCACGAGAGTATTTTAGCTTGGGTGGATGTTACTGATGGCTACGAAGACGAAGACTCTGATGATGCATTAGTTGCTCTCTTTGATAAAGTTTATGAGGAGGATCCCTCTAAAGCGGGAGAAATCTTTCTAGGATTATCTGGCAGACATCAACGAATAATCAAGAACCATTTTGAAGAGAAAGGGGAATTGGAATTTTTAAACACTTTAGTAGCAGGTAGCGAGTTTGGCTTATTTTAATATGGATTTAAAAATACCCAGTCATTGGCAGAAGTTAGGGGTTCCTGTTTTCTTTGGAAATCCCATCTTAGAAAGCAATCAATTTAAAGCAATCAAAACAATTCAGGATCCTGCTGAAGGTCAAATAGTATATCTGGACATCACTGAGGTACCTGTTCTGGTAATCGATGTTGATGATATCAACGGAACCGCTAGTAAATTCGAAGCTTATTCTAGAATGTATGGAGGGTTGGAGAATTTAGTTTGGGAAAGAACCAGAAACAATGGCTACCATCTTTTCTTTTACACGGAGGAGAAACACCCTAACATCATGCATAAAACTTTTAAAGGATTACACATTGACATTCTTTTTAAAGGTAGGGTTTTTACTTCTCCATCTTCTTGGCAGGGTAAAGATTATGCACCGGGCGGAAAATCTATTTTATCAATTGAGAGATTAGAGGAACTTCCTGTTCTTCCTGATTGGATTGATGAAATTCTTTGCGATTGATTTATTCTTCCTCTTCTATGAGAGCATATCCTATAGAGGCAAGTTGTTCTGCTAGTTCTTCTTTTAATTCATCAAATCTTTCCTCTACTGCTTGTAAGGATCTAGCTTCCGATCCTAGATCATCATAGGTATCATAAGCGATCACCAATTCTTGATTTATATAATACGCTATCTTTTGAGCCACTTCTTTATACTCCGCTGGACCTTTAAGAAAATATCCGTTTTTGAGTTCCACGTTGAATGTTAAATTGAACATATCTCTGGTGATCGGGGAAAGATCATCCTCAAAATTTTCAAATAAACGGAGGTGTTTCATACTTCCATATATATCATAAAGGAGAAATTTGCATGTCACTAATTAGAACAGAAAAGAAGTATCGAAAATTAATCACCGCTGGATATTCCTATTTAAAAGATATATAAATTTATGAAGTATGTAAAATCATTTCCTCTTTTCGAAGGCAACATGGAAGATGCAAAGCACGCAGAAAGTGTCTATCTACATTCCGCTGAAGGCCGAGATCTAGATGCTATCAATCGCCATTACGGATACAGATTGCCACGAACTGGTAATTTCTTCATCTCTGAAAGATATAGCGAATACAAGATAGAAAAGAATACTTCTGGCAAATGGACTGCCACTACGACAACCAAGGCTAAGATAGACATGGGAGAATTTAACACAGTAGAGGAGTGCTTTCGTCGCATTTGGGCTTGGTTAATCATCAAAAAGGGAATTCCATCCGGAGCTAGAATTAAAGAGTATACAGACTGGTTGATGAATCCTAGCTGTCCTGTCTGGGGTAAAAATTTAAACATACAAAAGATTGAAGAGGAATACATCAAGGAGCTTCAAAGTGCATCTCCCAATCTAGTTGATGATGTTTCAAAACTTTTTGCTAGTCCTGTCTGGAAATCAAGATTTGACCTAATCGGCTTAGAATATGGGGCTAGTCATGGACGTTTTGGTTTTTATGTAAGTAATTATTACGTAAGACCAACTAACAAAAATGCACCCTTTATTCTTCTTTGGCAAACATTTGAGCCTGATTTATTGAAGCGAGGTAGAACAAAGGATGATATTAAAATTCCTAATTTTGATGTCGAGCTTTCGCTAAGGAAGGAATTTAAAACAAAAAATGATGAAGGATTTCTTCGTATTAGAATAGGAGATAGCTCGGTAGAAGCCATAGAGAACAAAGTCATGGCAAGGTATGCCAAAGAACTCGCTAAGACCCAGACTGGAGGATACGGACCGGGAGAACATCCCCTTTTAAAATTTTTGATTACAGCTCTAACAGATGACATAAATTCAGAAGATGAATTATTTAAAACTATCTGTCAGATTTTTGCTGACCTAGTAGAAAAAGATCCTAAACAAATTGCAAACATTCCGCCAGTATATGCTAAAGAGGTTGCTAAGATGACCGGATATGAGAGCGATGAAATTGATGCAATTAAGATGTCTTCAGAGTTTGGCCTTATCTAATCCCCACAAAAAAGGTCCAGTATTACCTGAACCTAATTTCTTTATTTACATGCTCCAAGCAGGATTGGCAATAATTAATTTGCCATTCTCTACCCTTGGAATTTCTCCGGTGTCTTGATAATCTGCATATTGAATTTGGTCTGGATAAAATTCTTGGCCATTAAAGACTACCGCATTTTCACCGGCATCATCCTTTTTTATTTGGCTAAATCCTTGACCTCTTAATGAATCATGTGCTGCGTCTTTAACAGCAGGCTTACCAAAAGTAGCATCCCAGAAACTTTCGCGGATCTCTTCGAATCTTTTAATGTGCTTCATGTCTAATTTTATATTTCTTTATATATATCTCCGAGGAATTTTGGAAATTTCCTAGTGTATCCAAATATAAAAAATGCTTGCGTAAGTATTAAATGAGAAACCACGCCGGTCTAAGAGCGTGGTTCTCGGTTGATGTCCTGAAGGTAGCAGGGCAATTATTTATCAATCTCTAAATCATCCTCCCGATTGGAATCTTCCATTCCTTTATTGATCCAACGATCCAGAAGATAGTTTCCTATCATCCAACCGATGGTAACACCGCTGAGGATTACGATTATTAACATAATAACTATATATCCCTAACAATAATTCACTTAGATGTTATAGAATATATAAGACAATTAATATCATACTATGGCATCAGGAAGACCCTTCGCATATAATACAGGATCCTCTATCGGAGGAACCGAACAGGTAGGAGATCTGGCAGTGGGATTACCCTCTGGAGAATTAACAGGATTACCTAGTTTTTGGAATGGGCCTGATGAGGA
>Ga0164293_10003009_pt1 | contig 14340 bp, 9 predicted proteins | sample GEODES118metaG_FD_111487 | JGI IMG/M metagenome (GOLD analysis project Ga0164293, IMG submission 111487) | Eutrophic lake water microbial communities from Lake Mendota, Wisconsin, USA - GEODES118 metaG | ecosystem: Environmental > Aquatic > Freshwater > Lake | place: USA: Lake Mendota, Wisconsin...
AAAATTGTTTAACATTACTTCAACCTGCCAAATGTAATAAGTAATAGCAGGTTGAGCGCATATATAACGTAGTTTTTTAGTAGTGTTTACCATAATATATTAACAACTACAACCATTTATTGTACCAAATATTTCAACTTTACCAAATATTGAACCTATTGTACCGGTTGATACATAACAATTACCAGCACCACTATATAAATGGTCGCCAGATGATATAGTGCCTGTATAATAATAATCTACATTGGTTTCACCACATAAAATCAATCCACTATATATAGGTGCTGCAGTTGTTGTTGTAGTTGTTGTAGTTGTGGCTACTGGTGTTGGTCCTGAAAATACATACATACCAGTTGATTCACTGTAGCAACTACCATCACATAATGAACTGACGTTACAATATAGATACTCTTTATCATAGAATCTTCGAGTTCCGTTGGGAAATCCGGCAAATATTCTTACATTAGTAATTGTGTCAGGATAATAACCACCACCGTCATCTTGCACATCGTTTAAAAGAAATTTTACTTCAAAATCAACATCGTAACCTAGACTTATTGGATTGCCAAATTGGTCTAACAATGTAATTGTAAAATCAGTAAAAAAATCACCAGTATAGCAACCAGCTTGGGCTCCTTCAACTTCAGTTACACTATATGATGTATATACAGGTGTTATACTTAATCCATAAAATTCAGAAAATTGTAAATCGTTAGTTCCACTTGTATTATAAGAAACACTATAAGCAGTACCAGCAGTTGCCAAATCTATTTGAGTACCAGATGCTATTCCTCTATCGGTGTTCATATTATCCATTGAAATTTGTCCTGATGCTGGTAGTGCCATTATTTATTTTTTTTTAATTCGTCAATTTCCGCTTTCAATTCTTTTATTGCCTCAACTAATACAGGTACTAATTTAGAGTAATCAATTGTTAAATAGTTTTCTCCAGATTTAGATTCGGGTGGTGTATCGGTTTTAGTTTCATTTGGTAAATATACCTTCATATCAAATGGTGCTAGTGATACAATATTAGGAAATACATTTTGTACTTCTTGCGCAGATAAACCCAATTGAGTTTTATCATCGGTATATCCAAATGAATTTGCTAACTCATTATTTGTATAGTAAAATCCGTTTAATTGTGATATCTTATCAATTGCGTTAGTAATATTACCCAATTTTGTTTTTAATCTTTCATCGGAGTAATAAGCAGTAATATTTCCAGTTGCGGTAATTGCACCATTTACAGTTAATCCAGTTGCACCAAATGAACTTAATATGGTACCCGATGGAGTACCACCACCATCAGTAAATGCAATGAATGATGTATATGTACCCACAATACCAGCAACTGCTCCCAAATCGAATCGTGAATATCCTGCTAATGTCATAGCATTGGTATCAATTGCAATTGTATAATTTCCTCGAGCAGTACCAAAATAGGCCGATGAAGCTAACACATCACTCACATCAATAACATCTGCATTTACAGCGCCTGTTGATGATATTCTGAAATTTTTTGATGAAAGCCATCCCTCTGATGATATTGTTACACTACCTGCAGCTGCGGTATAAGCACCATTAGTACCTTTTGTTCCGCTAAAAATTGAATTAGAATCTATAGTCCAGCCACCAATACTTCCACCGGTTGAAGTTATATTACCACTTACACTTAAATTACCAGATACATCTAATACAAGTTTATCTTTTAATGAAAATTTACCAGCACTATCTACATAAAATGATGTATTTGGGTCATTATGAATACCATATGCACCAGTTCCAATCCATATTCTACGAAGATTATCAGCTGCTCCATCTGCTATATTTCTAGCATCTAAAAAAATTGCTGCAGAGCCACTATCTCCAACCCTAAATAACTTATCTATATATCCACCAATTCCAGCAATTACCGGCGCTGATATAATATTGTTTGTAATAAACGTGTTACCAATATTATAAGTACCACTGGCCAATGAGTTTACAATTGATACTGCGTTTGAATATGCTGTTGCTGCTACTGTATCAGCATATGTTTGTGTTGCCGCATCACCTCCAGTTACCGTTATCGCACCACTAATATCCAAAGTACTGCCATTCCATCTTAAATAATTACCACCACTTCCTCTTAATGAAAAACGTGGTTCGTATGTTGCACCATTGTACATACCAGCAAATATACCAATCTTATCATATCCAATTATAGTAGGGTGTGTAGATGGGTCATATTGAATTCCGTTTCCACCAACAGTTCCGTTTTGTCCAATTGCCATATAAGGGTCATCTCTACCCCCAGCTAATACAATGTTTGCAAAAGGACTACCAGCATTGTTACCAATATTAATTGTATTTTTAACAAATGATTCATCGAATATTGCAATCTTAGCTGCCACAAAGAATTCTTGGTCACCTAAGTATTGCCACCATGCACTATCAACAGGTGATGGTGAGTAAACAGGTTCATGATATCCAGTTGCGGTACCTGGTCCACTACCACTAATTGCCGCATAATATCTAGTGTTACCACCAGAGTTACCAGGGTCAGGCCAAATTACCGCATCTCTACGATAGTTTGTTGTTTCAACCGAACCTATGTAATTAGTAGTTTGATTCCACACACCTCTCATTACAATACCAGGTCCAGTGTCTCCTTCGTATTGAATTGCAATTGATTGTGTTTTAAAAGTTATTTGTTTTCCGTTTTCAAAATTAATTCTATAAACAATCTGTCCCGTTGGATTTCCAATCGGATTTACCCATCCTGCTAAATTACTAATAGTTGCGTTAGTACTACCATTCAATACACTACCACTAACTTTACTATCACCCAAAACTATATGATTTGATTTAGAATGAATAGTTACCTGATACTCACCTAATGAACCTATATTATTTCCAAATGGGTCTTGTGATTGTGCACTAAAACCAGATGGTCTATGTGTTAGAGCTTCTCCACCTTTTGTTGCCGTTATTACTGCAGATGTATTAGCTATTTCCAACTCACCAGAAACTTTATAAACAATAGAAGTGTTTTCGGGATTTACAACTGCGTTATATGCTTTAGTACCATCCCCAACACCAGCAATTGTTACAGAGGCTTGTGCTCTAATTGGTGCCGATGCTGAATTACTACCATCTCTTAATGTTACTTTCCAAGTTGCAACTTCACCAACAGCAACTGCATCTTCAGGAGCTACATTTCTAGTTGCCGTAGTTTGTATTGGTGTTTGAGCTACATCATCTTTAAAAAATTGATAAAATCTAGAACCAGTTGTATTAAATGCAGTTGCAACTAATGTAATACCATCTGTTGGATTAACTACTTGCCCATCCGAATCATAAGTTATAGTATATGCAGTTGATGTTAAATTAATAGTTCTAGCAGCAGTTGCAGCCACATTCTTCGTTATAGTTTGAGTTCTATTAAATACTGATGATGTAAATCTATGACCAGGTCCCAATGAATATGGAAATGCAATTATATTATAATTTACACTTGCCGATACATGTGGATAATTAAATAAACTAAATGATGCAGTTGCCGAATTAGTACCATTTCCCTGCAAAGTACTTATTGTAATATTTTGAGTAGGTGTACTACCAAATTTAAAAGTACCAGGTGTTTCTGCTGAATTACTATTAAATGTTAAAAATTTACTACCTTCTCTTAATTGAATTGTAGTTTGTGCGGGAGCTAAAGTTGATACAAAACCATTCTCATCGGCATTTAATGTAATATTAGTTGGAGTTATTATTACATCAATTGGTGGAGGTCCATCAACTGCTTTGGTATAGTTTTGAACAATACTTTGTGTGTAGATTGATGATGTATAGTACGGATGTATAATCAATGGATATGTTATACTACCACTTAAATCAGTAAGATTTGAAGATTGAGATACAATTAATGATGCAGTATATGGTATCCCAAATGATGATGTAAAGTGTACATTACCAGGTGTGATATTTTGTGAACTTATTGAGGATGATGCAATGTGGAATGTACCAGCTGCTCTACTTCCAGTAAATATCAAATATCTACTACCTTGTTTTAATTTAATATCAGTTATAGATGGTTTGTAATCTAAAACAGTACCTTCTGCATTTGAGTTTAAGGTTACATTGGTAGGTACTACTTCAAATACAATACTCTCATCACCCGGCTTTCCTTCAGGTACAATTGTAAATGTCTTATCCAAACTTATAGATGATGATGTATAATCTTCGGTATAAGTTAATGTTACGGTTAATGTTTTACTTTGTGATAATGGTGAGTATATATGATTAGAAACTGCTCTTGATGGTATTTCTCTTTTCTTTTCATCAATTGCTACTACTGAAATATTTGGATGAAATTTACCAGTTACATAATACATCCAATATTCCGGCTCAAAATCTATGTTTAAAGACATTGATGGGAACACCTCAAATGATGCGGTAAATGGTTCTACGTTAGTTCCTCTTTTATAAAATGAACCCGTAACACTTGCCGATACAGGTGTAAATATTGTTTGAGTTCTTGGATTGATAGTAAACGTATCCGTATTATATACCATAAATCCAGAATCCAAACCATCTTGCAAATCCTCTAAATTTATAGATGTCAATACAGATGCGGATGCTATAAAAGCAGGTTGTTGTGTTATTGAACCAGACGATAATATATAAACTACTCTTACTTTATTTATAGAATCTCTATTGAATATTGCATTGTAGTTTATTTGTTTACTACCCAATTCCCCAACAGATAATCCTTTAATATAATTTTGATTGACTGCTTTTTGTAAATTGATAAACCTTTCAGGTTCGTTCAATGGGTCTAACGATGCTGACAATACGTGAAGTTGATAAGTAGGCCAGCCTTTTGGTTTTCCAATTGTATCATTTAAAATAATCTCATTTATACCATCAATTCTAACCGCTTGAATTTCCAAAGAAGCAGTACTACTATTTCTGATTTGAGTTCCTCTATAAGGTCTAATAATATAGTTTACACCACCAAATCCATCTAATACTTTTGTTATAATAATAGTATCAGTAAATCCTTCCACTTCACCGGTTATTTCTAAATATTGTACATTTTTATCACTTCTACTACCAGTAAAATTTCCAACAGTTAATACTACATTATCAGGATTTGTTTGATTTAAAACACCAGGATACTGCCCACCTGCATATTGTAAAGCCGTATGAGTACTTCCATCATAATCAAATGATTGAGATGTGTATCGTACAGAACCAGTTAATAAAGTTTTTACAACTTGAATGTTTATAGAAGTTGGGGGAACTGGATTTGAACCAGAATCAAATTGAAAATATAAAGATGATGGTAGTAATTGTAAACCTTTTCTAATTGTTTGTAAATTACCTCCGTTAAATGTTTTTGTTTCTTCTACATTTACAGGTATATAGTTGTTATTAATATCATAGAATTCAAAACGATATATAAATGTTTCCTCCGGTAATGTTCTTGGAACTGATTGTATAAATGTTATTTCATCGGGTGAAAATGAACTTTCTTGAGATGCTTTTAAACTAACATCAGACACATACCAATCGTTTCCACTAACTTCAAAATACAAACTAGCAGTTGCCATTTGTTGGGCAATTATATTTTTAGTTACAGTTGATTTTTGTAAAACTGCCGTTTGTGCTGGTACAGCTATTATTTGTTGTTCTACTTGTACTTTACCGTTTGTACCATCTCTAGAACCACTTAAAAATGCTTTAATATAACCATTACCAGTTGATGTTTCACTTCTAACTTTAAAATCCAAAGTATATTCAACATCTTCGGTAATTGATATTGATTTTGATGTATGGAATTTGTAAACCGAAGAATTACTATTTAATTTAACCGAATTATATAAATAACTTTGATTAAATGTTGCTGTTAAATTATTAGAAGATGTTACCCAATAATCTTTAATAATATCCGATGTAAATATTCCGTAGTTTTCTTGATTTTTAGTTGGTATATCCAAATCCAAAAGTAATTCATTTGCTTCCAATTGAATTTCTTGAATAAATTGAAAGTCGGATAAGTCTGATTGCGATTTTCTAAATACTTTAACTCTAGCAACATCTCCTACAAATGATGTTAAATCAGTAAGACTTATTTTTGCAAATGAACCAGTTAATGCAGTTGCTAAATCATTAACACCTTCTAAATAATTAAAAGTTGTAGTATATGGTGCACTTACAAATGGCTGAACCAATCCATTGGAATCTGTGTATGGATTTGTTACAACTAATTGAGTTTTATTTATTATATCATCTGCAGTTGTTGTATATCCCAATGATGGTACACTTATAGTATTTCCAACAACCGAACTACTCCAAGCATTATATACACCATTATCGGTTATAGTTAATAAATAGGATGTTGGTAAACTATATTCGGATAATGGTTGATTTTCTAATGGTGCTAATGGAATACCACTAACAGTACCATTATTTGTTTTTTGAGCAACTACATTTGAATATAATGGTTTTATTAATTCGGTAATTGATACTTGGGGTCTTTTATAAAATCTAACTCTATCTTCGTTTGCTATTAAACGATTTACTTTAAATTCTTTTTGCCATTTTACATTATAAATACCTTTCCATTCTTCTGGTATTGGTTGTACATTTCCTTCACTATCTATATAAGTTTTTAATTCTCCTAATATAGTTATGTTGGCAATACCAATTGGAGTATCCTCATAAATGTAAACAGCTACTAATTTAGATAGTCCTTCATAATATTCAGGTATACCATCACCTGGTTCATAATAAATTGGATTACCATTTACATCTATTATTTCTATTTTTATTTCAGTAGATTCTAATAAATGTTCAGAACCTTCAATAAGAAATCCGTTTTTACCACCTGTAAATGTATCTTTAAATTCAGATATTCTAAAATATATTGATGATGGTAACTGGTCTGTGACAAAAGTACCATATTCAGTTAATTGTGGCTGTAAATTTGTTGTTTGGTTACTAGCGTATTTTTTAATTCTTGCCATTGAAATTTCTATTAGTTCTCAATATAAATATTACGATAAATATTTATGTTAATACTTATCTAAAGAAATATAAATAAAATTAAAGAAAGTTAAATAATCGTTATGAAAAAATATGCAATGATACAAATTGATGCAGAAGTACATCTTATGTTAAAAGAATTTTGTAAAGATAAAGGTTATAAATTAAATGGTTTAGTTGAAGCTTTGATAAAAGAAAAAGTATTACCAAAACCTCAACCAAAAAATATATTACCTTCTGTTAAAAATTAATCTTACTAAACCCATTATCTTTTTTGATTTCAATTAAACCATCTACAATATCTCTCATTTGTTCTAAATGCGAAATCATCCAAATGAAATCAAATTGAGTTTTGAGATATTGCATCATCATAAATAGGGATGACAGGTTATCACTATCTAACGTACCAAATCCCTCATCGATTACTAAGAAGTTTGGACGAGGTAAGTTACATATGTTAATAAGTGCAACTCTAATTGCCAATCCACTAACAAACTTCTCCATACCACTACACATTTCCAATGCCCATTCCTGGTCATCGTAAACTATCTTAGCGTTAATGTTCTTACCATCCGTATCCATTACAATTCCAAAATCAACAACCTGTCCTAATATGTTGTTAATTTCCTCTTCGATTACAGGCAGAGCCTTAGTAATCAATTCGTATGGAATTCCATCTCTCTTAACCGCATCTAAATAAAATGTGTACAATTGATTCTTTGTTTCCAAATCCTTAACCTCCCCCATCTTAGCTTTCATATCTTTGATAAATGTGTTAATAGAACCGGTATCGGATGATAACTTTAAAAGTTTCTTTTTAGCACTTTCTATCTTACCCTCAATTTCTTTTTTAGATGTTGTTAGTTCTGATATTTTAGTTTGTATCTCTTTGTTTTTAGAAATGGTTTCCAAATTATCATTGTAACGTTGGATATCCCCCTCAACTCCTTCCAATTGATGTTGGAATAGTTGTAGTTGAGTTTCCATCTGCTCTAACTCCAATTTGGTACTATCGCATAATGTGTTACCTTTCTTTTGTTTTTCGGTTAAAGAAATCCACAAATCATATTGAGATTTAACATCCTTTAATGATTGTAGATTTTGAGTAATTGTTTTTGAACCTCTTTCCAATTCTTCCAATACAATCAACTGCTCCCCAACTATCTTTTCAGTTTCCTTTGCATCCTTTACGAATACGTTGTTCATACAAAAGTTACAATTAGGGTCATACTCATGCTTTTCTAAATGAGATAACTTTTCTTTGTTGGCATCCAATGATATGTGTAACTTATCAATAGAGTGTAGTGATGATGTGTATGTGGATTGTAGAGTTGTAAATTTTGTGTACATATAATCAATTGCAGTATCATCATACAATTTACTTTCTTCAATACCCTCTCCAATTTGTTTTAATGCAGATTCATACTCTTCCAACTTAGATGCCTTATCTGTCATCTTTTCAATCTGCTTCTCAATGTTTTGGTCTAAATTTGATTTTTTGGTATTCAAACTATCAATGTTTAAATTACCATCCATTGGAGTCAATTGTTGTGATAACTGGATAATTTCTTTTTCCAACTCACTCTTTTCAGTTTCCAACTCTTTAGATTCAGTATCCAATGTATCAAACTCTTCTTTCTTTTCTTTGAGTTCACTTTGTTTTTCTGCTAATTCGGAAGTAAAATCGGTCCTCTTAAAATTTCTAATAAGTGTTGTTACCTCTTTAATATCTTCACTAGCCGTTTCATATAATTTATCAAAGATAGTTAATCCCATAAATTGAGAAAGTAATTCCTTTCTTTCACTTTGAGATTTATCAATGAATAGGGCGTTGTTTCCTTGCAATGATAAGGCAGTTAGTACAAAATCTTCATACCTACCAACATATTGTTCAATGATGTTATTGGTATCTCTACGTTCCGTTCCATTTAGAATTTCCGTACCATCACCATTCTCTTTCCAAAATTGTACATCTACCTTAACACTCTTACCTTTACTCACTGTCTTTGCTTCCCTTTGAATAAAGTACCTTACCCCATCAATCTCAATCTCCAACTTACAACTAAAGGTATCCTTACGATTGTTTAGAATGTTTCCTGCTTTGAATGCTCTACTACACTTATCAAAAAGGCAGAATGATATTGCATCAAATAGTGAGGATTTACCAGCTGCGTTTGGTGCAAACAATCCCATCAATCCACCTACCTTATCAAAGTTAATTACATTATCCTCCCCATACGAAAACATATTACTGAATTCAAATCTTACAGGTTTCCAATGAATGTTTCTATGAATATCTTCCGTTACGATTCTACTATTTACATCTCTATTTATCGTTTCTAAGCCCTTCAAATCCTCTTCGGTAGTATATGGCATCATTCGTTTAACATACTCCGATATGAGAGAGTTCTGGTGGTTAATATCCGATATATCTTCGAAGTCCAACTTACTACTTCTATTACCCGTCTTACTCTTTGAGAATGAGTCTGTCCGAATGATTGTGAAGTCATCTACGTTGTACTTCATCTTAATTTCCGTTACCACTCTTTTAGTATCCGCAGTATCGGTGTTGGATAACTTAACTCTCAATCGAGGTTTTAATGGCATATCCGTTACATCCGGCACAATACCATTATCCACATTCATAGTGTAGTATCCGTATTCGTTTTGGATATCAACCTCTTCATAGTTTAGAGTATCCATATCCCAAACTACAAATCCGTGCTTATCTAAACTCTCTCCAAAGTTTTGTTGTACCAATGAACCAGCATATACAATCTTACATCCAGCTTCCGATATGATTTCTTGTCTCTTATGAATATCACCTAATAGAGCCAAATCAAACCCATCAAATATCTCCGGCTTAAAGTGTCTACTACTTACCACATATCCTACATCGGTTGTGGATGTATCTAATGGTCCGTGAAATAGTGCAATCTTTTTGTTACCAAATAGTTTATCTGCTGTAATCCAATTATCTCTTTTATCAAAAATAGAGAATACTGAAAAATCAATTCCTCCAATTGAATATACTTGCGTATCTCTAAGGTAATGAAAGTTTGGTAGATTCAATGCATCTACGATTGGAGTCAGAACATCCAATCTATCGGAGTTGTTCATATTACAATCGTGATTTCCCGCAATAAGGATAGTTTCACAATGCTTAGAACACTCCGTAAATAACCAACTAATTTCTTTTAATAATTCAGGACTCATTTCCAATTTAGCATGGGCAATATCTCCAGCTAAATAAATGAGTGAATCTTCAGTTCCCCTCTTACGAATCTCCTCAAACATTTTTTCAAATACTTGTCTATATTCGTTGTGTCTTTTTACATTACGGATATGAACATCTGCAATGTGATATATTCTTTTTATACTCATACGTTGTTTAATTTGGCAAGGACTAAATCATCCCAACCAGTTTCAGTAGTAGTTTTAATAAGTTCGTTTACTCTTTCGTATCCCAACTCTCCGGCATCTTTGCCGTTAGGTATTATATTCTTAACTTTAATTCCGTTTTTAATAAACCATTCTGAATGCTTTGTGGAATCTTCAATAGCATCCGAATCTAACATTATGGTGATTTCTTTTACACCTTTTTCAAAAATCTTATTCTTCAATTTACTTAATAGGAATTTACCCAATAAAGGAATTACATTTCTCTTTACGGAAAATGCATCAAATGCTCCTTCAACTAATGTGATAGGTTCATTCCAATTTATTTGATTCTCAAATACAATAACATCTCTATTGACAGGTGGGTTTTTGTATTTCATCTTTTCATCCTCATAAAAAGAACGAGCAATAAAATAGTTTAACTCACCACTCTCATCATAGGATGGTATAATAACCCTACCCCCATATAATCCATCTTCACAATATCCAATGTTATATTTTACAATCTCCGAATCCTTTATACCTCTTTGTTTTAGGTAATGGATTGCTTTGGTGTAAATTGGATTAAATAGACCCGATGGTTTAAAATGTAATTGTTTGAACTCCTTTGGTAATTGTAGTTTGATTACATACTCTTCCGTTGGTGAGTATGCTGGTTCATCTCCATAGATTTTATGTAATCTATCCAAATCCCTCCTATCAACATTTAGTTTACGAAGAAGAGATGAGATGGAACGACCTTTGGAGTTACACACCCAACAATGCCATTGCTGTGTATCTAAATTGACTTGTAGTTTCTTTTTGTGATGATGGCAAAATGGACAATGGTGTTGTTGCTCATTTCCTTTAAGAGATGAACCAACACCAAGCGTTGTGTCTAAAATCGATATAACTACAATTTTATTTTTACCAGATAGCATAATTTGGATTATAATCTTACAAATATACGAAGATTATTTTACAATTCCAAATTAATGATTGGAATTTTTTACATCATATAAGAAATCTGCTAAAAACTGCATTTTCTTTGTGATAACTTCTTTTGGATGATTTTGCTCAACCATAGCTTTTAAATCTAATATAGATGCTGCCGCAATTTGTACTGCATCATCTTTTGCATTTAAATATGCTTCGGAGATTCCGTATTTTTTTGATATTTCAGGTATTGTCATAACTTTTGTGTTTAAAGTAAATCCCTACGATAGAATTTACCCATTAGGTTTTCGTTTATTGCATTATCATCGGCAAGTACATTATAATGAAACTGCCAATAGATTTCGTAATATGTTAATGATTTCTTAGAGAAACAATATTGGATGATTTCTCTACTGAACTCGTCAGCTTTACCTTCCTTTACTTGCTCTTTAATCCAATCGTTTGAAGAATAGTATTTTTCCCAATCCGAAGATTTGGTTACTGTTCTTTTTCTTTTTTGTCCTTTGAGTGGTGCTAATTTTCTAGTTGATGTAAGTGATTTCTTACCTATATAGTATCTACCAGTTGGAGTGTGAATTATTTTATATACGAATCCCACCGCACCAACAGGCACGTCTTCCTCCGTAACAATATTTCCCTCATATAACCAATTCATTTTATTTCTTTACTACCGAATCAGAGTAGAATTTTGAATTTAATTTTCCTTGTCTAGCTTTTGCTAAATTTGCTTCGTTTGCTAAATTCATTCCACCATCTTCTGATATTGGAGTTTTATCTTTACCTTTTTTATTAATTTGTGAAGTTTTTGGACCGTTTTCACCAAATAATTCTAATATAGATGCCATTGTTTTAATTGTTTAATTATAAATATAACACAATAACTTTTTAAGTATCAAATCTTATAATAAAGTTTACTGGAAAATCAGGCAATGATTTTATTGGTTGTGGTAATTTTGCAACAGCAACCATATTTAAATCATCATCATATAATCCAATTGTTGTAATATATGGTGCTAAATATGAACCGGTAGGGTCTGTTGAAATATATTCATCATAATCATCCCAACTACCATATTTTGTTGGGTCTATATTTGATTGTATCCTAAAATCCAAAGAACCATCACCATTTGGTAAATTGGTTTTTTTCTTTACATATTTTACACCACTTTTATAAATTGGTTTTGAATATGTGTTAGCTCCAGTTACATCATTTCTATTAGTAACGGTTATCATATCATAAGTTGCCCCATCTTCATATACAGCAGATGGATTTTGAGAATAATTAAATTCATGCTCTAAAACCGATATGAATATTTCGTTTTCATAAATTGTTTTAGTAGAACGATAATTTAATCTAAAAGTATTAAAGTTTGAGCCGGATGTAATATCTTTAGCCACAACTATTAATCCCCTATCATAAAATATATTACCTTTAATATTACTACCAGAATCTATAAGGTTTGAATAACCATCATCCGTTAAAGTTCTATTAGTATCATCATCCAATAAAACAACACTACCAATTTTAATCCCCTCACCAATGTATATTTGTGGAATTGAAAATACCACCACCTCATCTTCTAAATTTCTTTCATCGGTAGATGCATATGATTTTCGTAAACCAACTTCTGTTAAAATTGATGCAGTTGCAGAATTTCTGTAAAATTGTGATTTTATTGATGCGTATAAACTTTTTTTAGAAAATCCATTACTTGTTTCATCAAACTCATCATCGAAATTACCACTACTTCCACTTAAAGCAAATATTGGAAATACATCATTTTCATCCAAAGACCATTCTTTGTAAACTGTTATAGGTCTAACAATGATATCCGATTTTGGTATTGGTTTAAGCATTTGTATTTATTTACTTTTATATAAATATAAATAAAAAGAAAAACCCCCAACGAATTGGAGGTCTTCAATTTATTATAAGTTATTTATCAAAAACTCAACTTAACTTTTATAAGTACCTCTTTATCAAACGATTTTGCAATTGGTTGAGATGTTTTAGCCACCGCAATCAATTCATTTGAATCATTCATTAAACCAATCGTTGTAATGTAAGTATATGGGTCAGTTTTAAAAGTTGTTTCACTAAATGTACCATCTACATTTACATATGTTGGATTGTTGGAGTAGTTAAACTCTCTATTTGTTGCTCTTACAAAGAAATGTTGTGTTGATACATTTTCAGTTCTTCTTGCTTCAAAATCTTTACCATTTTTAATTGCGTAGTACAATCTCTTATGATAATATTGTTCAGCCGCAGTTGATGTTGAATTATCAGGTGCAGATGTTGCTCCAGCACCACCAGGTGCTAAATGACCTACAGTTTGAAATGCTTCGTTCCAAACGTTTCCTACCTTATTACCAATTGCTCTTGGATTAAGAACAATAATACCTCTATCAGGATAAAATAAACCATATCCTTCACCAGATGTTGCATCGGTTGTACTTGTAATAGTTGCTTCACTTTGTGTACCTAAATTTAAGTTACCTTCAACAACTTTAAATACTCGTCCACTTAATCCACTCTCATCACTAAATTTCTTACCACTATTATCAATAAAAGTAAATAAACCATTAGAACCAGAAAGTGGTAATGACCAGTTTCCAGCATCCATTTTCTCTCTAAATCTATTTCTACTTAAATTGATAACATATATATCATTCGAATCAACTAAAGTTGTAGAACTATTTTCAAATGAGAATTTAGTATCTGTTGGGTCTAATAAAATTGAACGATATTGTGCATAAGTTGCTTTGGATGCTTGTAATGAATTATCGTTTAAATTCAATGTCATTGAACCACTACCATCTACGTGTCCGTATGCTACTGCAAATTGAACTTCAGTAGTTGAATCGGTTGCTGTATTTTTATCATATACATTATAGTAGTATTGTCCACTATTTTGTGCAACTTGCGTTGATGATGTAAAAAATGTAGTTAATGAACCAGAATCGTTA
>Ga0164293_10003010_pt1 | contig 14337 bp, 14 predicted proteins | sample GEODES118metaG_FD_111487 | JGI IMG/M metagenome (GOLD analysis project Ga0164293, IMG submission 111487) | Eutrophic lake water microbial communities from Lake Mendota, Wisconsin, USA - GEODES118 metaG | ecosystem: Environmental > Aquatic > Freshwater > Lake | place: USA: Lake Mendota...
ATCCTTAGAGGTGTAGTTGTTTTCTAGCTCAATGAAAGCAGGGTATTCAAAAAGATTCCATAACCCACGGTGGTCCAGCATTTGATTCGACATGGATTTTGTGGATCCAGTCTTGAGTAACTCCGTATATAAGGTGTTTCCAATTGATGCAAAAACACGAGTAATTGAATTTGGATAGATTGCTAGTCCATACCCAAGCTCTTCAAGCTCTTTGGCGGGTAGCATTGGTGTTCTGCCACCCTCCACTTGATTCGCAAGAGTAGGTGTTTGAATCGCTTGATTGAGTAGACGCATTTCATCTACGCTTTCCGGGGACTCGACGAACGCTACATCCGCTCCCGCTTCCGCATAGAGGTTGGCGCGATCGATCGCGGCTTGGATGCCCTCGCTTGAGCGCGCGTCGGTGCGCGCGACAATGACCGTTTGCTCATCTTGACGCGTATCGACCGCCGCGCGAATGCGACCGACCATTTCCTGTATCGAAACAATTCGCCGACCGGGTTCGTGTCCGCAACGTTTAGGCCAGTCCTGATCTTCAATCTGAATCGCACTCACGCCCGCGCGTTCCATCTCTCTGACCGTGCGCATAATATTCAAGGGACCGCCATAGCCTGTATCTGCATCCGCGATTAGAGGTAGTGCAGTCACATCACATATTCGTTTTGCTTGGTCAAGAATTTCAGCAAACGAGAGCACTGCAATGTCTGGAGCACCGAGTCGTGTGATGGAGACGCCAGAACCCGTCATGTAGATGGCTTTTGCGCCAGCTTTTTCAGCGAGTCTTGCTGTAAGACAGTCAAATACGCCTGGAGCAATTAATAGTTGCTTCGATGCCAACAGAGCGCGAAGCGTTGCATTTTTTCCGCTGTGAATGCCTAGCGAGAGTGGCATAACTTTCATGCTGGTCCTTTTTTGTTAACTAAAGAGTTTCTATCGTGACGGGAAACAGTTCGCGATGATCTGCTGCGGGCATCACGTGATACGCAGAGAATCGATAGGCCTTTCCTGCGGCCAATTCTGGCGGAGTGAAGGGAAACGCCAGATTGCCACCTGTGCACTGGCGGCCATTAAACCCCTGGTGTAGTAAGAACTGTTTAAAGGTCTTGGCGGCCGCAAGCGCAAGGTCTGGAGTTTGCGCAATGACCTCGATGAGAATAAATGATTCGCGTACGGGCGTTGATACATTCCTATTCTGCTGCGGGTATACACCGTCTATGCCATACAGCCTCGGGTAGATTTGGTATTCGCCAGGCACGAGTGCGCGAGTGGTTGATTCAACCGTTGCAATTAACTCAGGAAGCCGTTGAATCACCTTCGGATCTGCTGTTCCGGCGAGTAAGACAGCTCGATGCCCAACAAGCATGCTTGCCTCGACTTTTATGGTCGTATGGGTTGCGTCTTGCCAGGTCGCGCCCGATACGTAAGTCCGTCGATCATCTAGCGCCCGGTACGTCGCGGTATCCACCTTGAGTGTGCCGTCTGGCTCTGTGAAGCTCACGGGATCAGCTTGTTCATACAAGCTGTGTGCTGCCACAGACAGAGGTGTTGCACGACGGTCTGGGTTCATGCTTTCTAGCTCAAAGCCCTTGGCATCAAGGGTCGCGAGCATCGCGTCACGGCCACCGGGCTCACAGCAAATTGAGGTGCACTCAATAATCTTCGCCATGTGCATGACGTTTGCCATGTTGAAGCCCAACATTTTAGGTATCGAGGCGAAGACGGCTGTGTCACAGGCTCGTCCCGCAATAATGACGTCCGGCTCAAGGGCGAGTGCCTGCTCAAACGGAGCACAGCCCATTTGTCCGACGATATGGGTGCTTGCTCTCAGGTCCTGTGCCGAGACGGAAAGATCTCCTCCGAGCGGGACCAGTGTGTTTGCCTCTAAGGCTTGAATGACCCGATCTGCTTTGAGGTCCGCCCGAATGGAGGCGAGACGAAAATGAAGCTTATGTTCCGCTGCGATTGAGCGAATCATGTCGAGGGTGGCGTCGAGGTGCGGCCCGGCCCCTGAGGTACCTGCAGTCCCTATGATGAGAGGGATATTGAGGCGTCGTGCTGCAGTCAGGACCGCAGCGAGATCGCCTCTCGTTACGGCCGGGCTTGTGGCCATTTCGCCAGACCCAAGATAGGCGGGGCCCGGATCTACGGATCCCATGTCACAGCCGATGAAATCTGGATGTCGGGCGAGACCTGCGGCAAGTGCTTTATGCGGTATGCCGTAGCCTAGCTGACCCGATGCAGACAACACGCGTAAAGTACTGGGTCGACGTTTTAGAAGTGCCTGAACTGCGCTCATAGCTCTAATCCAAGAAGAGGGACGTGTTGTTGGGCTCCGTAGACATCCCGATCGCCTGGCGAACCTGACACGATTTTGCGAGGCATGGCGATTTTGATTGCTCGCGCAGCGTCATAAGAAGTGACTGAGATTTTTTCGGGAGCTGTGTCGTACAGACGTCCAATCGCCTCGGGAGTGAGTGAGCTCGAGCGTAGGGCGATTCGATAGCTCTCCTCACTCGGGAACATTAAATCGAGTGACAGGGTGAGCGGGCCGGCATTTTTACTGCGGATGACCGTGGCGAGGTCCTGAAGTTGAGTCATGTTTTATTCATCTAATTAAGTGTTCGTTGCTCGGTTTTTCTTCTGACGGTGGATTTCACCAATCCGTGGGGTAGTTTTATCTTGTTATAACAAGCTGTCAAGTAAAAACGGGTTAAGCAAGGATTGTGAACGGGGCTAGCAATCTGGATAAGGTCGTTGTATCGTTCGGGACAGGTATAAATATTTTAAGGAAATCTTTATGATTCGCTCTGTTCGTCATTTGGCAAAAGCAGCCAAGCTTTCCGTCTTAACGGGTCTGTTTGCTGGGCTATCGCTTGTGAGTTCAACGGCTGTCGCTCAAGCCAACTATCCGAACAAGCCGATTAGGCTGATCGTGGGCTTCGCTCCAGGCGGGGGCTCGGACTTGATCGCGCGTCTTGTCGCCGTGAAGTTGGGCCCTGTGCTCGGGCAGACCGTGATCGTCGAGAACAAGCCAGGTGCTGGCAGTAACTTGGGTGCTGAATTCGCACTTAAGTCTGCGCCAGACGGATACACGTTGTTTTTGTCAGCGGCGAGCTACACCGTGAACCCGAGTTTTTATAAATTACCCTTTGACTCTGGGACCGATATGACGCCAATTGCGCTGCTCGCGCGAGGCCCCTTCATCATCGCGACCAACAAAGATTTTCCTGCAAAGACCTTGCAGGAGTTGGTAGCCGTTGCAAAAGCAAGCCCAGGCAAGTATAGCTACGCAACTTCCGGGACCGGCAGCATTACCCAGATGGCCACTGAGTACTTCAACGAAATTGCTGGCATTAACCTACTGCATGTTCCTTATAAGGGCACCGCACCCGCCTTGACTGATACGGTGGCCGGGCACACGAATATTGTTTTCGGAACAGTTGCTTCGACACTGCCCTTGGTCAAGTCGAATCAGCTCAAAGCGCTCGCAGTCACCACGCCTGCGCGTCTAGCGGCCTTGCCTGACGTACCGACAGCGAAAGAAGCAGGCTATCCCAGTTATGAAGTCACAAATTGGCACGGCATTATTGCTCCGAAAGGCGTACCTGTTGCGATCCAACAAAAACTAAACAAGGCCATCAATCAAGTTTTGCAAGATCCAGAAATGGAAAAAACCTTGACCAGCGATGGCTTGACGGCAGCCGCCTTGACGCCTGAGGAATTTGGCGCGTTGCTCAAGAGCGAAATCGCGCGCTGGGGTGCTGTGGCCAAGACCCGTGGACTTTCGATTAAATAACGTGAACTAAGCGTCTTGGTTTCGTCATCATGCTGTTTTTTGTAGAGGTAGCATGATGGCGATTTCCAGACCTCCGGCTTCAGAGACGTGAGCCGATAGGAATCCTTGGTACAAGTCGATGAGGCTCTTGCATAGAGCCAGATCTTCTTCCGGGCATTGATAGTGGGGATGATGTAGGCGCAACGAGACCGCAACCAAGGTCCGCTCGCAATGGATTGTGACTTCGTCCTTTTCTTGAGCGCTTTTAAGTGCAGCCTGCATGAGTGTGTGCAGCACTAGCTTTAGACGCTTGGCATTTGCATGCACCATCGATGTGCCACAGCGCTGTATGGCGACTTGCGCGCCACGCTCATTGAACTGTGGATAAAAAAACCATAAAGTCTCTGCTAGCAATTCAGGGAAATCGACACTATCAGTAGGTGGCATCGGTGATTCTGTATTGTCTAGCGCGATGTTTTTTAGATCGGCGCTTAGCTGCTCTAGGTAAGACAGGTCAGAATAAAGACGGTCAAGCAGGGCTTGCCTAGCAGGATCGACTTCCGAGTCGTTTTTGATGACAAGCTGATCAATACTGGCTCGAAGACTAGTTGTTGTTCGTTCGAGCTCCCTGGCTGAATAGCTCGTCAACTGCTGTTTTATCTTAATCGTCGTCGCTTGCTCGGAGCGATCGTCTTGCATCGTCCGGAGGGCTGAAAGGGACGGTTGGTTAATTCGATTGATCAAGACGGCGAGAATTGCGATCAACCCAAACGTGATCGCGGCGCCTAAACGAATAGGTCGTTGATTTTCTGGTTCGAAGGCCCAATCTAGCGAAAGGGAATCGTATCTTTCAATTTGTACGATTAAGCCAAGTGTGCCAACTAGAGTCAGACAAACTAGGATTGTGACGAACAGGATTTTTTGATTGACTGGAATTTTCAAAGTGAGATGACGATAACGCAAGGTTGTACCGCCCGAGAGAATGTAGCGCCCACTTCACCGCACGTCAATCGGAAGGTACAGCACGACGACCTTTGGGCGGTCACTGCCAGGGGGCGCAGGATGGAGGTATTCCCTGGAGCCGAGCGGACAGAGGAGAGAACCTGCGGTAAGCTAAGCGTGTATCTGACCGGTCGATCCGGTCCACCCCCTTCGTGAAGCAACGCTTATATGTCGACTACCCCAAGAGGTGCAGCCGGATTGGCTGCGCTAGAAGTACGTTTAAAAGAGGATTTGGCTTGGCTTGAATTACCAGCTAAACGCTGGGTGGTTGAGCGCGTGCAGGATGGCCAGCGAGTCTTGGAAGTTGCGATCATCGGTGGTGGTATGGCGGGGATTGCTGCCGCAGCGGCACTTCGGATGGTGGGAGTCGAGGCTGTGATCTTTGATCGCTCGCCAGCGGGTTTTGAAGGCCCCTGGGTAACGACAGCGCGAATGGAGACCTTGCGATCCCCCAAGCAATTGACGGGCCCCGCCCTAGGCCTACCTGCGCTGACGTTTCGCGCTTGGTTTGAGGCGCAGTTCGGAGCGGCGCAGTGGGAGGTGTTAGACAAAATTCCTCGCACGCAATGGATGGATTACTTGCGTTGGTATCGTCGTGTGCTGTCACTTGATATTCGCAACGAGCACGATGTCCTTCGGGTGACTCCGCGTAATGATCAACTGATTGAGCTTGAAATCAACACACCGCAAGGCCACCAAGTTCTTCTGGCACGGCGATTAGTCATGGCTACAGGCAGAGATGGGCTGGGTGGTGCTTATGTGCCTGACATCGCTAAGACCTTACCTCGTCAATTTTGGGCGCACTCGTCCGACGTCATGGACTACGCTCGTTTAAGTGGCAAGCGCATCGCGGTGGTTGGGGCAGGTGCTTCCGCAATGGATAGCGCAGCGACGGCCCTTGAGGCTGGTGCAGCGAGTGTGGATATGTTGGTACGTCGTGACGATTTGCCGCGAATCAATAAAGGCAAAGGTGCAGGAAGTGCAGGAATGGTTCATGGCTTTGTTGGTCTTCCTGAACAATGGAAGTGGCGGATACGTCACTACTTAGGGACCCAGCAAGTACCGCCTCCCCGTGGCAGCACAATGCGGGTTTCAAAGTTTGAGAATGCGCGCTTTAACTTTGGCTGTGCGTTAGAGCGCTTTGAAGTCAGCGGCCAAGACTTTGTTGTGCACACGACAAAAGGTCCATTCGCCCTTGATTTCGTGATTTTTTCTACGGGATTCATGATTGATTGGTGGAAGCGTCCTGAGTACGCCGCGATCGCACCAAACGTATTGTCGTGGGGGGATCGCTTGAGCACGGCGTCCGAGCCCGGGGCACAAGAAATGATTGACTCGCCTGACCTGGGACCCGCCTTCGAGTTCAAGGAGAAAAATCCAGGGCAATGTCCAGGCTTGGACCGGATTCACTGCTTTTGCTACCCGGCTGCACTGACTCACGGAACGGTTTCTGGCGATATTCCTGCCATCAGTGACGGTGCTAAACGTCTTGCTCAGGGTATTGCAGCGCACTTCTATCGCGAGGATATTGACGAACACTATGCGCGCATGCAACGCTATGACGAACCTGAATTGCTCGGTGATGAGTGGACGCCCACGGTACCAAAGAATAATTAACACAAGGAACACTTATGGTTGATGCTAAAAATACGGATACAGTTGATCGTCTGGTCGGTCTGATTGAGGAAGATCAGACATATCAGGTGCGTCATCAGCGCGATAAGGTCGTTGCGGCGACGCAGGGCAGCGAGAATGGTCTGTTTGACCCGACCCTAGATGGCTTGACTGTCACTGAGCGACTTTATGTGGCACTCTTTGCCTGTGTGCTGACGCCCGCGCCAGAACTGACTAAAGAATATGCCGAGCGACTCATTCGTTTAGGTGCGGATACTGAAATTATTGATTTTGTTTCTGCTGGCGCGTTAGAGAGTATTCAAAGCCCCAGACTGCACACGATTCTTAAATTCACGCATACCTTAATCACTGATCCAGTGAAGGCAGACCGCCAAGCATTACTGGCTTTGCCTCAGGCGGGTCTGTCGACTCCGGAAGTGGTGACCCTCGCGCAACTCATTGCTTTTGTATCTTATCAAGTGCGATTGGTTGCCGGACTGAAGGCGATGAAGGCCCTGGAGAAATCAGCATGAGCGCACCCATCGATATAAAAGGCTTCACGAATGACACGCTGGGCTGGAAGGCCTGGCTTGATGTGGTCTCGTTGGATACGGCAACACCTGAGCAGATGGCGGTGCTTGAAGAGAGTCACCCCAAAGCGAAGGTGTCAGACTACTACCTGTTTTTAGTGCATCAGCCAGAGATTCTGAAGCAGCGCTCTGTTGCGTTCAATGCGATTATGTATGCCCCGGGAGGGATGCCCCGTGCCGAGCGTGAGTTGGGTGCGACTGTTGTTTCGCGTATCAACGGCTGCGTATATTGTGCGTCTGTCCACGCGCAACGCTTCGAACAATTGGCCAAGACGCAGGATGCCATCATTGAAGTCTTCACCGAGCCGCAAGCTGCGGGCACAACGCCGCGTGAACGCGCCATCGTTGATTTTTCAATCGAGTTGACCGCAAACCCCGGTGAGGTGAATGCGCAGAGCATTCAGAAGCTGAAAGACGCTGGCTTGACTGAGCCTGAGATACTGGATCTCATTCATTCCGTCGCAATTTTCGCATGGGCGAATCGACTGATGTTGAATCTAGGTGAACCGATATTTCCTTCTAAAGAATCTTCCTAATTAGAGAGTTGATCATGCTTAAAACCTTACGTGTTATTACATCGCTTGCAACAATCTTCTGTGCTGCGACATCATTTGCCCAAACGAGCGATTGGCCTGTGGCGGGGAAGCCAATCCAGTTGACCGTTCCTTCTCCTGGGGGTGGCGGCACGGGTGACACGATTGCTCGCATGTTGGCCGAGCAACTTGCGATTAATTTAAAAACCAATATCGTGATCGATAACCGTCCAGGCGCCAACGGTAATATTGGTGCGGCAGCCGCAGCCAAATTTGCACCAGACGGCTATCGATTTTTATTTTCTTGGGCGGGGACGTTAGCGGTTAATGCGAACCTGTACGCAAAAATTGCTTATGACCCCCAGAAAGATTTTGATCCAATTGCTTTGATCTGCGACGTGCCGAACATTTTGGTACTCAATACAACGTTACCGCCCAAAGGCGTAAAAGAGTTCATCTCCTATGCCGAGGCTAATCCGGGCAAGCTGAATTTCGGCTCCACTGGAATCGGTAGTTCCATGCACTTGGCGGGTGAACTGTTTATGCGTGAGACGGGAACAAAGATGGTGCATGTTCCTTACAACGCACCGGGAACAGCCACCACCAACCTCATTGCCAATGAAATTCAACTCATGTTCCAGTTGATTCCTGGCATCGCCGGTCAGGTCAAGGCAGGCAAGGTAAGCGCGCTTGCGGTGATGTCCCCGACACGTTCGCCTGCTTTGCCTGATGTGCCCACGACTGCAGAACTAGGCTACCCAAAACTGATGTCTTCAACTTGGTTCGCACTCTTAGCACCGCGTGGTACGCCGCCCGAGATCATTGCACGGATGAACACCGAAGTTAATAGAATCTTGAAAGACCCTGCGTTCCAAAAAAAGCTAGCTGACATTGGTGCGACGCCACTTGGTGGGACGCCGAAGGATTTGTCGTCCCACCTTTCCTCGGAGCTTGATAAGTGGGCGATAGTGATTAAAGCGGCCGGTATTAAGCCACAATAAAGATCCACTTCAATAAAAATATAAAAGGAGACAACGCATCATGACGGACGCAGCCGTAAGTGCATCACGCTACGACGTAATCGTAATTGGCGCTGGCTTTGCTGGAATGTACGCCTTGCACCGCTTGCGCCAATTGGGTTTGCGTGTTCGCGTACTCGAGGCTGGCGACGGTGTTGGGGGGACTTGGTATTGGAATCGATATCCGGGCGCCCGCTGTGATGTTGAAAGTCTTGAGTATTCCTACTCCTTTTCTGAAGATCTTCAGCAACAGTGGGACTGGCCAGAGCGCTACGCAACCCAACCTGAAATTCTAAAGTACGCCAATCATGTTGCGGATCGTTTTGATTTGCGGCGTGATATTCAGTTCAATACGCGAGTCATTTCTGCTGTCTTTTTTCGCGCCTCAAATACTTGGAAAGTAACAACGAATAAGAAGGAGGTGCTTGAGGCTCAGTTTTGTATTATGGCTTCCGGAAATCTCTCACTACCTCGAGTGCCTGATTTTAAAGGCTTGGATTCCTTCACAGGCAAGTGGTATCACACAGGACAATGGCCGCACGAAAAAGTTAACTTCACTGGTAAGCGCGTAGGGATTATTGGCACGGGTGCCTCAGGCATTCAGTCGATACCGATCATTGCTAAAGAAGCGAAACATCTTCACGTATTTCAGCGCTCTGCAAACTATTCCGTTCCAGCAATCAATCGTGTGTTGACTCCTGCGGAAGTAAAAGCGCATAAAGAAAAGTACTCGGCCTGGCGTAAAGAAGCCTTAAAGACTCCGTTCGGTATTGCCGGATTTCCTCCGCCTACGAAGCTGGCGCTGGAGGATACGTCTGAGGCGCGACTTGCAAGCTTTGAAAAGAAGTGGGGTACTGGCGGAAATATTAGCTTCCTCTATGCCTATAAGGATTTGCTCACCAATAAAGAGGCGAACGAAACTGTTTGTGAGTTTGTGCGAGATAAGATTCGCCTGATTGTGAAAGATCCCGCTGTCGCTGCTGATTTGATCCCGAATGATCATTACATTGGCACTAAACGCTTGCCGCTCGACACAGACTACTACGAGACCTATAACCGAGATAACGTCACGCTGGTCAACATTAAAAAGAATCCGATTGTTCAAATCACGGCGAACGGCATTCAGACCGTTAACCAAGAGTATTCGCTTGATGCGATCGTCTTTGCAACAGGATTCGATGCGATGACTGGCGCTCTATTGGATATTGATATACGCGTAGACGGAGAGGCGGACCTGCGCAGCAAGTGGGTAGATGGACCCAAGACATATCTGGGAATCATGACCGCGGGCTTTCCAAATATGATGATTATCACGGGGCCTGGCAGCCCTTCGGTTAAGACCAACATGATTGCGGCTATTGAGCAGCACGTTGATTGGATCACAGACCTCATGAAGCACGTGAAGAGTCATGGACTTAAGCGTATTGAAGCGGATCGTGATGCCGAAGAGAAGTGGGTGCAACATGTCAACGAGGTCGGTGATTCCACCCTGTATCCGTTAGCAAACTCTTGGTATGTTGGTGCAAACATTCCCGGCAAGCCACGCGTGTTTATGCCCTATGTAGCGGGACTTGATAAGTATCGGGTTATTTGTGATCAGGTCGCTGCAGATGGTTACCGCGGGCTTCAATTCGAACGCTAGGTCATTTGGCTGCTCGACGCGTGAACGGCGCCGATTAGGACCGGCCCGTTCGCAACATTAAAAGAACCCCGCTGGCGATAATCACCGACATTCCGATAAATGTGATGTAGTCGGGCGAATGGCCAAAAAATAGAATCCCCATCACACTTGCGAACAGTATCTGTATATAAGAGAACGGGGCAATTGTTGCGGCAGTCGTGCGCTGAAAAGCACTGGTCAGAAACAGGTGTCCGATAATCACAAGAATCGCTTGAATCATCAAAAGAAATGCTGTGCTCCAGGTGATAGGTTCCCAGAAAAAAGGTAAGCCGATCCCAAGAGCAAGCGAGGCAATCGTGCAGGTTAAAAAATTGCTTGCGACTGAAGAGTCTGTGGCGACTACTTTGCGTGTAAGCATTTGATAAATCGACACGAAGAATGCACTAGCAAGAGGCAAGAGAATCGCAGGGGTAAAGATGGCGCTGGTAGGGCGTGCGACGAGCGCAACCCCTATGAGGCCAAGAACAACAGAAAGCCACTGCCATCTGTTTGTCCGCTCTTTTAGAAAATAGTGGGACAGCACGACGATCATAATGGGTGACAAAAAGAGAACGGCCGTCGCTTCGCCGATTGGTACATATTTAAGTGCGGTTACAAATAGGATGGTCGAAACTAGGGCGCTAAGCCCTCTGAGGAGTTGCAACTTAGGTTGTTTTGTTTGAACAAGTGCTCGGCCATATTTCGGCCCATAGACCACAACGAAAATTGCGCTTTGCAGTGCATAGCGACTCCAGACAATGAGTAGGGCGGAATGGAGGGTGATAAGGTATTTTCCGATTCCGTCTTGCAAGGAAAAGAGAAATACGGCTCCGACTGTCAGAAGAATCGCCTGTCGGGTAGGGTGCATCAGTCTTGCCACGCTGCGCGCATGAGTTGAAAAATCATCGTACAAAGACTGTACGCCATAAAGTGGCAGATATCAAAAGGCCAAAGTCTGCTCCGAATCCCACGCCTCAGTGGTTGACGCCTTTAAAAACTGCTATACTGTCGCACTTTGCTGCGCCCGTAGCTCAGTTGGATAGAGTACTTGGCTACGAACCAAGGGGTCGTGGGTTCGAATCCTGCCGGGCGCGCCATACAAATCAAGGGCTTACAGAGCGATCTGTAAGCCCTTGTCCTTTTTTAACGGGATGTTTTTTAAGTCATCAGACTTGCAATGGTGTTGTAAGATAGTCTTGCTCACTATGTTGGATTTAGTCAATTTTTGGGGACTTCAATCGTATGTCTGATACTTCTAAGTATTCCGTCACTTATTTGCGGTTTTTGCATTTGGTGCAGGCAATCCGACAAATCCCATCTTTCCCCAACATGGATCCGGTGGAGGAGCGCTTGCTTACGATGCTTGGCGTTAAGTGGCATGATGCACAAAAAGTCAGTGTGCTTGAGGCGATGGGTCTGTCCACAGAGATTTCTGCAACTACTGCGCATCGGCGCTTAAAGACCTTACGCAAGAAAGGCATGATTGAGCTTGATGTCGATAAGTTGGACAGTCGAGTCAAGTATGTCGTGCCGACCGAGCTCGCACGTAAATATTTTGTCGCCTTAGGGCAAGCCATCGATAAGGCTGCTCAGCCTACCTGATCTCATGCCGCCCCCCTCGCAGGTCCATTCGGCTGGGTCGTCAAGACCCAGCGCCCGTCGCGTACAGACGCCCAAGTCGGCACCAGCACTATTAGGTGCGGGTGTCTTGGTCGTATTGTTATGGACGTTACTGTTTTATCTTAACGAGTGGTTGTTCTCTGATCTGTCGCTCAGCAAAGTCATCAATTGGATTTTTTTGCCGGCTGCGATTCGCATGCTGTCGGTCATGGTGCTTGGATGGGTTGGCGCCGTAGGTTTGTTTGTCGGCGCCTTGCTAACGAACGACATGATGATACACGCTGGTTGGGCGGATGCAGTGGTAATTGCAGGGCTGTCAGCGCTTGGACCAGTTGCTGCGGTTAAGGCCTGTGGAACATGGCTTCAAATGAGCGAAGACCTATCTGGTTTGCGTCCTAGTCAACTGATGATTTTCTCCATTGCGGGCGCGGTCTTTAATGTCGTTCCGCACAATATTTATTTCTTTTTCTCTGGTCACACGCCCGATATTTTCTCGGGCATGATTCCAATGCTTGTTGGGGATTTGCTAGGCACGCTTGTGATTCTCTATTTTGCGAGCCTAGCACTCAAGCTCTTTACCGCTCGATCGTGATGTTACCGTCAGTAATCACTTTCTGCCACATTGCCGTTTCTTCCGTCATCTTCTTAGCAAACTCTTGCGGTGTACCGCCTGCTGCATCGAAGCCGAGCTTTGCAAACTGTGCCAACAATGCTGGATTCTGAATAGCTTTGTTCAGAGCTTGATTGAGTGTTGCCTGAATGGCGGGTGGCAGGCCAGCAGGTCCAAACACGCCAAACCAAGTCAATGACTCGTAGCCGGGTACGAACTGTGACAGTGTTGGAATATTAGGTGCTACGGAAGAGGGCTTTGGTGAAGTGACTGCCAAGGCGCGCACTTTACCATCGCGAATATGTGGCAGCGACACTGAAATCGAATCAAACATCAAATCTAGGCGGCCAGCCATTAAATCGGGCATCGCTAGAGCAGTGCCTTTATAGGGTACATGCGTCATTTTGGTGCCAGTCATCGCTAAGAACCGCTCTGTTGAGAGGTGCGGGATCCCGCCCGTTCCAGCTGAGCCGAAATTGAGTTTGCCAGGATTCTTTTTAATGTAATCAATCAGCTCTGGCATCGTGGTCGCAGGCGAAGACAGGGGCACCACGACAACCTGCGGTGATGCCGCAAGATACATGATGGGGGTGAAGTCCTTTGTGGGCGAGTATGGGATCTTGGGGTTTAAGATCGGCCCGATCGTATGTGTACTTGAGGTAGAAAGCAGAATCGTGTAGCCATCAGGCGCTGAGCGCGCTACTGACTCGGATCCGATGACGCCAGCCGCTCCCGCGCGATTATCCACGACGACCGTTTGCCCGAGCTCTACACCGAGCTGTTGTGCCACGACTCGCCCCACAATGTCAGTGGCGCCACCGGCGGGGAAAGGAATAATCAGTTTGATTGGCTTAGTTGGGTAGGCTTGCGCCATCAAAGGTGCTGATAAAAATGTGCTGATGACGCCGAGTGTGGCGATCATGATGCTGCGGCGCGTGTTCATTCAAGTTGCTCCGAAAAGTATGTAAGAAGGTCTTTAAGCAGTCATCTTGCTCGTTAAGAGTACTCTTTAACTGCGAGTCTCGCAGCTAAAGCCTGAGGTACCTCAAGAGGAAGGTCTAGCATCCAGAAAGACAGCCCCTTACCGTGCGTGTCCAGATTAAGCGCATCGTTGACGCCGCCATCGAGAACTCCCTCAATTACAAAATTCATTGCTTCGAGTTTAGGAAGCAAGTAGCGTGCCACATTCTTAGGGTGACGGTAGCCAAACCATTGGGCGACTCGCGCCTCGGTCAGTTGCTCTACGAGCAGTGCGTAGCACTCTGCGTCCCAGGCAATGACACTGATGTTAGAGGTGTTACCTTTATCGCCGGCACGGCTATGCGCGAGTTGATAAAGCGGGAGTTTGATGGTGCTGCTCATGGGAGTTGCTCCTGAACAAAACTGTAGCCGCAAGGCACGGCCTCTCGAGGAATGGTGCAAGACAGGGTGTCGAGGCGCGGACGCAGCGAGGTGCGAACGCCACCACCACCGGCGGGACCGCAACAGTACAGCGAGGTCACATCACGTAGAATTTTTTCCGCAATCTCTTTTTGTAAGTGCACACCGGCCACACGCAAGCGGACATCTCGTGACTCGGGCAAGCCCTTACTCATTAATTCTCCAGCGTCATCCCCAAAGATGCTGATGGCACCGATCAGGTCAATGCGAAGTGGTAAGAGATGGCCGATACGTTTTCGTACTGTTTCGCCGGCGAGTGCAGCCCGCTCTCGTGCTTGAAAGCCTGCGTAAGAAATTTCGGCCTCCGCCAGATAACCATTGTCGTAGCAGACATTAACTTTCAATTCTGCAGGTCGTGCGTGACCGGTAACGCCTTGGATAAGGATACGATCTTGTCCTTCGGATTCAATTGTGACCTGAGTAATGTCTGCCGTGACATCCGGTGTCAGATACTTTGCAGGATCGTGTACCTCG
>Ga0164293_10003011_pt1 | contig 14337 bp, 12 predicted proteins | sample GEODES118metaG_FD_111487 | JGI IMG/M metagenome (GOLD analysis project Ga0164293, IMG submission 111487) | Eutrophic lake water microbial communities from Lake Mendota, Wisconsin, USA - GEODES118 metaG | ecosystem: Environmental > Aquatic > Freshwater > Lake | place: USA: Lake Mendota...
CGCGATCGGACAGCGACAGCGGGCCCATGCAGTGCCGGCACCGCGCGATGGTGCGGCACCGAGCGCAGGCCACTGTCGGCAGGTAGCCGCGGCGCGGAACCTGAACCAGTACCGGGGCACCGCGTTCCAACGCCGAACGAGCCGCCCGCAACGCCATCGACGGCAGCCGCGCAGTGCGTGCGGCGGGATCCCGCTCCTCGGCGTACCCCCCGTCCTCCAGTGCGACGACCCGTGGCGCACAGGACCGGACCACCGGCCGCGGCGCCACCAGATCGTGCGCCCACCCGCCAGCCACCAGGGCCTGGGCTTCAGCGGTGCGGGTGTATCCGCCGATGACAGCCGCGCACCGCAGTTGATGGGCCCGCAGCATGGCCACCTCGCGGGCGTGCGGGTACGGGGCGCGCGGTTCGGCCAGGGTGTCGTCGCCGTCGTCCCACACCATCACCAGGCCGAGCCGTTCCACCGGGGCGAAGACCGCACTGCGGGTCCCGATCACCAGGCGGGCCTGCCCGCGCAACGCCGACAGCCAGCGCCGGTACCGGGCCGAGGGACCCAGTCCGGCGGCCAACGCCACCACAGCGGACTCCGCGATCAACGCCGACGCCGCCTGCCAGAGCGCGTCGACGTCACGCTGGTCGGGCACGATCGCCAGCACACCGTGCCCCGCGGCCACCGCCGCGGCGGCCGCTTCGGCCAGCCGCTCAGACCAGTTCTCGCCGGGCAGCGCCTGCCACACCGCGCGCGCGGCGCGCCCGGCGCCCAGCGCGTCCAGGAACGCCGCACCGCGGGTATAGCGGGCCCAACCGGCGGGGTCGACAGCGTTGACCACCGGCAGCAGCGGGGCGGCCGGTGGGCTCTTCTCGGCTCCGGCATGCCGGGGCGGGATGGCCAGCCGCAGCACATCCGGGCGGGTGCCGGCGTACCGAGCAGCGACCGCGTCGACGAGTCGACGAACCTCGGGAGTCAGAACCTGCTCGGCCGAGATGACCCGGTCCAGCCAGCCCAACTGCCCCGCGTGGTCGGTGTCGGAGCGCCGCTCCAACACGAAGGCGTCGACCAACCGGCCGTGGAAACGTACCCGCACCCGCACGCCCGGTTGGGCGTCATCGGAGTGCTCCTCGCCCACCAGGTAGTCGAACTCCCGGTCCAGGTGCGGCACCGAAAGCATCGGCAGCACCCGGGCGATGGGTTCGTGTTCGGCAGCGCGCCGTCCGGCTGTGCTCACTGAATTCGGTTCTCACTTCGTTCATCACCGGCCTGCTCCCGCCCGATGTGGTTACCGCTTCTTACGCGCCCCGCGGCGCTCGGCGTCTTCGAAGACTATCGACGGCGCTGCTGCCACACCGGCGGACCGCTTGCGGGCGCTGTACCCGGCCACCGCATCCCAGGCGCCGCCCACGGCGTCACCGTCAGCGTCGTAGGTCAGGGACTTACCGGGAGCGAACCCCAGATTCGTTCCGACCTCGACGGCGTCCATGTTGGCGCCCAGGAACACGAAGTCCCAGCCGTACACCGACTCCTGCTGCGAGATCAGGGATCGGACCGCCTCCCCGGTCCACTCCCGGCTGGCGTTCTCGTGCCCGTCGGTCATCACCAGCACGGTGATCGCTGCCGGCCGATCCTCGTCGGGCAGTGCCGCGAGGCCGGCACCCACCTCGGTGATGAACCGCCCGATCGCGTCGAGCAGTGCGGTCATCCCGCGTGGCTGCAGACTCAATGCCGGCACCTCGGCGACGGGCCGGTCGGTGTAGACGACCTCGTAGCGGTCGTCGAACTGGGCCAGTGTCACCAGAGTGGTGCCGGGCTGTCCGGCCTCCTTGGCGATGAACGAGTCGAACCCGCCGCGCATGTCGTCGGCGATGCCCCGCATCGACCCGGACCGGTCCAGCAGCGCCGCGATCAAAGTCTTGGTGTTGTCGGTCAATTCAATTCCCCCCGTAGGTTGTCGTTGACTCGACGTTATCCGGGGGGTCTGACAACAAAACGTCAGCCGGCCCGGGGCAGGGAGTTGCCGGCCCGGGAACCGCCGCGACCGAAGAACAATCCGGCGGTGATCAGCACCACGGCCGCGGCGTAGGCCCACCAGATCGGTAGCTCCAGCGCCTCGGACTCCAGAATGAACCGGCCCACCCCGATCATTCCGTCGGACACCGCGAACAGCAGGGCACCGATCGCGGTCCACACGGTGGGCAGCCGGGCCAGCAGTGCCAGCGACACCATCACCGCCAGCACCGACATGTAGACGACCACCGGGACGGTCATGCCCTCGGCCACCAATTTCGGCCAGAACCGCATCAGCATGCCGATGAACCCGACCCCGAGGACACCGATCAGCAGCAACCGACCCCGTGCGGTGTTGCCGCGCAACGGCCACAGCACACCGATGAAACACAGGTGGGCCACCAGGAACGAGCCCAGGCCGCACACGAACGCCGGCTTCCACCACGGGATGGCCAGAAGGAAATCGCCCGCCGCCGAAAGCAGCAGGGCGGGGACCAGCCAGCGCCGCTCCCGCCGGATCGGGGCAAACAGCGCCGCGACGGCCAGCAACACCGCCATCGACGCCTTGGCCACGGGTTGGGCGGTGAACTGTCCGGTGAGGTTGGCCCCGGCCGGTAGCCGCAGCGCGCTGACCGTCAGGAACACCCCGTAGCCCACGGCGGCCAGCACACCTGCGGACCACCATGCCCGGACCGCCCGGTGGTTCTCTGCGTACCGTGGACCCGTGGCCGAATCCGCCGGTAAACGACCGCTTGACGCCATCCTGCAGAAGGTACTGGAGGCCGTTCCGTTCCGGCTGATCGCCGAGGGTGGTGTCGAGGAATCCCGGCGCCGGTTGCGGGAGTTGCCGCGCCGGCAGCTGCACGAGGATCTTCGGGTCGCCGACATCCACCTCGACGGGCCGGCCGGTCCGATCCCGGTACGGGTGTACTGGCCCGACTCCGATGCCAGACCCGGCCCGCACCCGGTCACCATGTTCTTCCACGGCGGCGGATTCGCCCTCGGCGACCTCGACACTCATGACGTCACCTGTCGTCAGCACGCGGCGAGCGCCCAGACGGTGGTGGTATCGGTTGACTACCGGCTGGCCCCGGAGCACCCCTATCCGGCCGCGGTCGAGGACGTGTGGTCGGCCACCTGCTGGGTCGCCGAGCATGCCGAGCAGTTCGGGGCGGAGGGTTCCCGCCTGGCGGTCGCCGGTGACTCCGCCGGTGGCACCTTGGCGGCGGTCGTTGCCCAACGGTCCCGCGACCGGGTGCGGGCCGGAGAGGGCCCGGTCGTGGTGTTCCAGCTGCTCTGGTACCCCTCCACGATGTGGGACACCTCACTGCCGTCGTTCACCGAGAACGCCGATGCGCCGGTACTCGACCACGCCGCCATCTCCGCCTTCACCGTCTGGTACGCAGGCCACCTGGATCCCTCCGAGCCGCCGGCTGAACTGGCCCCGGGCCGCGCCGCCGACCTGACCGGGCTGGCCCCGGCCTACGTGGCGGTAGCCGGCCACGATCCGCTGCGTGACGACGGTATCCGCTACGGCGAACTGCTGGCCGCGGCGGGTGTGCCGGTGCAGGTGCACAACGCCGAAACATTGGTACACGGTTATCTGGGGTACGCCGGGGTGGTGCCGGCCGCCACCGAAGCCACCGAACGGGGATTGGCGGCGCTGCGAAAGGCGCTGCACGACCCCGCTGACCGGTAACGCTTGTCGGCCCGGAAACGACAAGCCACAATGACAGCAAACGTCCCGTAACGTAAGGAACAAAGGCTTATGACAACCGGTCAGACTCGGCGCGTCACCCGCGCCTGCATCGGCAGCATCGTCGGCGGCATCGCCCTGGCCGGCCTGGCGGCGCCGTTGGCGTCAGCGGCGCCGGACTGCAGCCCCGCCGGCGTGGACAGCGCTGTGGCCTCGGTCACTCAGCAGGCGCGCGCGTACCTGAACGCCAATCCAGCGGCCAACAAGGTCCTGATGACCGCTGCCTTGCAGCCCCAGGCCGAGGCCACTGAAACCATTCAGGGCTACGCCAGCTCCAACCCGCAGGAGTACGCCAACTTCAAGTCCATCCTGTTGCCGCTGAGCAGCCTGCAAAATCAGTGCGGCGTGCAGGTGATCCCAGTCGAGTACCAGTGGGCGTTCAACCAGTTCATCGGCTGATCTCAGCGAGAAAAGCGGCTCACGTCCAGCAAGGACGTGAGCCGCTTTTTCTCGTGCAAGGGCACTTCTAGACGGAAGCCTTGAGCTCCTCGACCTTGTTCAGGCGTTCCCACGGCAGGTCGAGTTCGGGCCGACCGAAGTGCCCGTAGGCCGCGGTCGGGGTGTAGATCGGGCGCAGCAGGTCCAGATCGCGGACGATCGCACCGGGTCGCAGGTCGAACACCGCGCTGACGGCCTTCTCGATGCGGTGCGGGTCCACCGTCTGGGTACCGAAGGTTTCGACGAACAGGCCCACCGGGGCGGCCTTGCCGATGGCGTAGGCCACCTGGACCTCCACCCGCTCGGCCAGACCGGCCGCGACGACGTTCTTGGCCACCCAGCGCATCGCATAGGCCGCTGAGCGGTCCACCTTGGACGGGTCCTTGCCGGAGAAGGCACCGCCTCCGTGGCGGGCCCAGCCGCCGTAGGTGTCGACGATGATCTTGCGGCCGGTCAGGCCGGCGTCACCCATCGGGCCGCCGACGACGAACTTTCCGGTGGGGTTGACCAGCAGACGGAAGTCGGAGGTGTCCAGGCTCTCGTGGGCGAGATCCTTGAGGACCGCCTCGACGACGTTCGCCCGGATGTCGTTGTGCAGCTGTTCTTTCCAGTCGATGTCGTCGGCGTGCTGGGTGGACAGCACCACGGTGTCCAACCGGATCGGGGTGGTGCCCTCGTACTGAATGGTGACCTGCGTCTTGCCGTCCGGTCGCAGGTAGCCCAGCGTGCCGTTCTTGCGGACCTCGGTCAGCCGGCGAGACAGCCGGTGCGCCAGCGCGATCGGCAGCGGCATGAGTTCCGGAGTGTCGCGGATCGCGTAACCGAACATCAGGCCCTGGTCACCGGCGCCCTGGGCGTCAAGAGCGTCCTTCTCCCCCTCGACGCGCGCCTCATAGGCTTCGTCGACACCCATGGCGATATCCGGCGACTGCCGGCCGATGCCGATGTTCACCCCGCATGATGCCCCGTCAAAACCCTTCTCCGAGGAGTCGTAGCCGATCTCCAGGATGCGCTGCCGGACGGTGTCGGTGATGTCGGCGAAGGCCTCCTTGGCTGACGTGGTCACCTCACCCACGACGTGCACCTGGCCGGTGGTGACCAGTGTCTCGACCGCAACCCGCGATTTCGGGTCGTCCTTGAGCAGCGAGTCGAGCACCGAGTCGCTGATCGCATCGCAGATCTTGTCCGGATGCCCCTCGGTCACCGACTCGCTGGTAAACAGCCGACCGTTGTCACTCACAGTGCAATCCCCTAATCAGTCACGTGGTTAATGTGGCGTCGGAGTCGATGCCGAAGGTCACTCGCGGCACCGCAGGAACGCCGCGATCGCATCCACAATACGGCTTGCCATCAGAGTCTTCGAACCGTGCTCCAAGGCGGCTTCGGTGCCGTCGGCACCCAGCAGCCAGCCATCGTTGCTGTCCACCTCGAATGCCCGGCCGTCACCCACCGCGTTCACCACCAGCAGGTCGCACGCTTTGCGGCGCAGCTTGGCCCGGGCGTGGAACAACACGTCGCCTTCGGAGTCGCCGGTCTCGGCGGCGAACCCGACGATCGCGCGCATGCCGGGCAGGCCTCCCCCGGCGCGTTGCTGGACGGCCGAAGCCAGGATGTCCTCGTTGCGGACCAGTTCGACAGTGGGCCCGCCGTTGCCGGCATCGGCGGATTTCTTGATCTTGGTACTGGCCATGTGGACGGGCCGGAAATCGGCCACCGCGGCGGCCATCACCAGAACCTGGGCCTCCGGTGCGTGCTTGGTGACGGCTTCGTGCATCTGCGCGGCCGAGGTGACGTTCAGGACGTGCACACCGGCCGGGTCGGCAAGTCCGGTGGTGTTCCCGGCGATCAGGGTGACCTCGGCGCCGCGCTGGGCGGCGACACGGGCCACCGCGTATCCCTGCTTGCCGGAACTGCGGTTACCGATGAACCGCACCGGATCCAGCGCCTCGCGAGTCCCGCCGGCGGTGATCAGGAACTTCACGCCGTGCAGGTCGTAGGGCAGCGCGTCCCCGCGGGCCAGCAGCAATTCGGCGAAGGTGGTGATCTCCTCGGGTTCGGGTAGCCGCCCCGACCCGGTGTCGGTGCCGGTAAGGCGCCCGGACGCCGGCTCCAACACCACCGCACCACGGCGCCGCAAGGTTGTCACGTTGTCCACCGTTGCCGGATGCAGCCACATCTCGGTGTGCATGGCCGGGGCGAACAACACCGGGCATCGCGCTGTTAGCAGGGTGGCGGTCAGCAGGTCGTCGGCACGCCCACTGGCGGCGCGGGCCAGCAGATCGGCGGTGGCCGGGGCGATGACCACCAAATCGGCCTCCTGCCCGAGACGCACGTGCGGGACATCGGGGACGTCTTCGAACACCCCGGTGCGCACCGGATTACCGGACAGCGCCTCGAAGGTGGCCGACCCGACGAAGCGCAGTGCGGCCTCGGTGGGGACGACCCGGATGTCGTGGCCGGACTCGCTGAGTTGGCGCACCACCGAACAGGCCTTGTAGGCGGCGATGCCCCCGGCGACGCCGACGACGATCCGCTTGCGGCTCATGGGCGACCCGCGCTCGCGCGGCTACTCGCCTTCGGTGTGCTCGAGCAGGTCGCCGTGGATCTCGCGCAGCGCGATCGACAGCGGCTTCTCCTGCAGGCCCGGCTCGACCAGTGGGCCAACGTACTCGAGGATGCCCTCGCCGAGTTGGTTGTAGTAGTCGTTGATCTGACGGGCGCGCTTGGCGGCGTAGATCACCAGGGCGTACTTGCTGGAAACCCGGTCCAGCAGTTCGTCGATGGGCGGATTGGTGATGCCCAACGGGGGGTCATAAGCGCTGGCCGCACCGGGGGCCGGATCGTAGTGATCGGCAGTGGTTGTCACGTAAACGTTCTCCTGGATTCGGTGAGCCGTGCGGGTGGCCGTCGCAACCGACCTTTCACGCCGGTTCCGGCGCGTTTCCCACCAGCAACGATACCAATTCAGCGCAGGCTGATTCCAATCGGCTGTTGACGACCACGACATCGAACTCACCTTGAGCGGCGAGTTCGGCCTCGGCGGTGGTCAGTCGACGTGCCATTACTTCGGGTGTTTCGGTCCCCCGGCCGGCCAGCCGATCGCGCAGCGCGTCCCAACTGGGCGGGGCCAGAAAGACGCTGATTGCCTCCGGCATGGCGTCCTTGATCGCCCGTGCACCGGCAAGGTCGACCTCGATGAGCACAGGATGCCCGGCCTCGGACGCCGCCAGAACCGGGGCAGCCGGCGTACCGGAACGCTGCAGCCCGCCGTGGATGTCGGCCCACTCCAGCAACGCGCCACTGTCGATGAGCTGCTGAAACCCGTCGGGGGTGACGAAATGGTAGTCCCGGCCGTCGACCTCGCCGGGGCGTGGAGCACGGGTCGTCGCGGACACGCTGAAGTGCAGCCCGGGGACCTGTTCCCGCAGGCGGTGGACGACGGTGGACTTGCCGACGGCTGAAGGGCCGGACAGCACGAGCACACGTCCACGTGTCGCTCGGGGTCGGGGCCCCGAAAACAACTCAGCGCCCTGGCTGTCCGGCCCTTCGCCGGCGTTCATCGACCTAATCCGGAACGGATCAGGCGAACTTTTCCAGCAGAGCCTTGCGCTGCCGATCGCCCAGTCCGCGCAGGCGGCGGGTCGGGGCGATCTCCAGTTCGGTCATGATCTCCTGCGCCTTGACCTTGCCGACCTTGGGCAGGGCCTCCAGCAATGCGGAAACCTTCATCTTGCCGAGGACCTCGTCGGTCTCGGCATCCTTCAGCACCTGCTGGAGGTTGGTGCCACCGCGCTTGAGCCGATCCTTCAACTCAGCACGTATCCGACGTGCGGCAGCAGCCTTCTCCAAAGCGGCTGCACGCTGCTCATCGGTCAACTGGGGAAGGGCCACGGGATTCCTCCGTCTCAATCATTCTCGATCATTGTTTTGCCTGGGCCGGGTTCATCAGCCAGCGACGTCGACCGTACCCACGCTGTCAGACGAAATCTAACCCGCCCCCCGGATCCGGGGCGGAAACCCCCAGCGCACAGCGGTGAATTTAGACCCCGAATCAGCCGCGCAGTGCCACCCCGGTCGGCTGCCCGCGACCGCGCCGCTACCCACCCCGACGGCCAGAAAAAGGCTTCTAGCAGCAGCTTTACCGGCGAATTTCCATCCAGTCGCCACCGACCGGGCAGATCGGCGGCCGGGCCTGAAACCCAATTCCCGCCCTCTTGGGCCCGCCACGGCGTGTCGCGCGTGTCGCGACCAGCGCCGCGATTCAAGCCGGCCCGCGGTTATCACGCCAGATGGGCGACGGCGTCGCGCAGCCGCTCACCGGCAGCCCGCAGTGCGTCCGGCCGCGGCCCGGCCCGCAAGATCTCCCGGGAGACCGCCGGGAGCAACTGCCCCCGCCCCGCCCCGCCGAGGCCCGCCAGGGCCTCGAGGCGGCCCCCCTGAGCGCCGACACCGGGCACCAGAACAGGTCCGCCCAGGGCGCTGAGGTCCGGGACGTCGGCCGGATCCAGGGTGGCGCCGACGACGACTCCGACCGAGCCCGGCTGTGGGGTCAGCGCGCGGTTGACCGCCCCGGCCTGGTCGACGATGGACTGCGCGACGGTTGGACCGCCGCCGACTATGGCGCGCTGGACACCGGCGCCCTCCGGGTTGGACGTCGCGGCAAGGACGAACACCCCCCGTCCGTGGGCGGCGGCCACCTCCAGCAGCGGGGTCAGCGAGCCAAAGCCGAGGTAGGGCGAGGCGGTCACGGCGTCGGCGGCCAGTGGCCCGTCCCCCGCCCAGGCCTGGGCGTAGGCGGCCATAGTCGATCCGATATCGCCGCGCTTGGCGTCGGCGAGCACCAACACACCTTCGGACTGCAGCGCCGCGGTGGTGCGTTCCAGTACCGCCAGTCCAGCCGATCCGTAGGCCTCAAAGAACGCCACCTGCGGTTTGACCACGGCGAAGCCGGCGTAGGCCCGCACGCAGAGGTCACAGAACCGGGCCAGCCCGTCGGCGGTGGCCGGCAGACCCCAATCGGTCAGCAGCTCGGGATGCGGATCAATGCCCACACACAGCGGACCGCGCGCAGCGATCGCCGTCGCCAGACGCTGCCCGAACCCCGACGATCCATGATCGGGCACCATCTCAGCCGGCGCCGAGCACGGCGTGCAGTTCCTGCAGTGAGCGCACCCCGATATCCCCGCGGATGGCCGCCTCGATGCCCTGCACCGCCGCCGAGGCGCCCTGCACGGTCGTGATGCAGGGGATGTTCATCGCCACCGCCGCCGAACGAATTTCGTAGCCGTCGATGCGGGGTCCGGAGTTGCCGTACGGAGTGTTGATCACCATCGCGACCTCACCGGCGTTGATGGCGTCGATCGCCGTCATCTGCGGCCGGCCCTCGCCGGGCGCCTCGAAGTGTTTGCGGACGACGTCGCACGGAATGCCGTTGCGGCGCAGCATCTCCGCGGTGCCCTCGGTGGCGAGCACCCGAAAACCGAGATCGGCGAGGCGCTTGACCGGGAAGACCAGTGAACGCTTGTCCCGGTTGGCGACCGAGACGAAGACGGTGCCCTCGGTGGGCAGCGATCCGTAAGCGGCGGTCTGGCTCTTGGCGAAGGCGCTGCCGAAGTCGTGATCGATTCCCATCACCTCACCGGTCGACTTCATCTCCGGACCCAGTAGTGAATCGACACCGGAACCGTCAGACCGGCGGAACCGCCGGAACGGCAGGACGGCTTCCTTGACCGCGATGGGCGCATTCGGGTCCGGGGCGGTGCCGTCGCCCACCGGGATCAGCAACCCCTCCTGGCGCAGTTGCGAAATACTGGCCCCCAACATGATTCGAGCGCAGGCTTTGGCCAGCGGCACAGCGGTGGCCTTGGAGACGAACGGAACGGTCCGGCTGGCCCGCGGGTTGGCCTCCAGGACGTAGAGCACGTCGTCCTTGAGGGCGTATTGGACATTGAGCAGTCCGACCACACCGACCCCGCGAGCGATGGCCTCGGTGGCACGGCGGACGGCCTCGATGTCACTGCGGCCCAACGTCACCGGAGGCAGGGCGCACGCCGAATCCCCGGAGTGGATCCCGGCTTCTTCGATGTGCTCCATCACCCCGCCGATGTAGATCTCGGTGCCGTCGCAGAGTGCGTCGACGTCGATCTCGATCGCGTCTTCAAGGAAGCGGTCCACCAGGACGGGGTGCTCGGGTGAGAGTTGGGTGGCACGGGTGATGTAGCCGTGCAACGTCTTCTCGTCGTAGACGATCTCCATGCCGCGCCCGCCCAGCACATACGAGGGCCGCACCAGCACCGGATAGCCGATTCTGGAGGCGATTTCGCGGGCCTCCTCGAAGCTCGTGGCGGTGCCGAACTTCGGCGCCGGAAGCCCGGCATTGACAAGCACCTGACCGAACCGGCCGCGGTCCTCGGCGAGATCGATGGCCTCCGGGCGGGTGCCCACGATGGGCACGCCGGCATCCTCCAGCCGGCGGGCCAGACCGAGCGGGGTCTGTCCGCCGAGTTGCACGATGACGCCGACGACACCGGGACCGCCCTGCCCGGAGGCGGATTCGGCGTGGAAGACCTCCAGGACGTCCTCGAAAGTGAGCGGCTCGAAGTACAGCCGGTCGGCGGTGTCGTAGTCGGTGGAGACCGTCTCGGGGTTGCAGTTGATCATCACCGTCTCGAACCCGACCTGCGAGAGGGTGGTCGCGGCGTGCACGCAGCTGTAGTCGAATTCGATTCCCTGTCCGATCCGGTTCGGCCCGGATCCCAGGATGAGCACCTTGGGTTTCTCGGTCTGCGGCGCGACCTCGCTCTCGGCGGCCGGATCGAGTTCGTAGCTGGAGTAGTGATACGGCGTCTTGGCTTCGAACTCTGCTGCGCAGGTGTCGACCGTCTTGAACACCGGGTGGATGGCCAGCCGCTGTCGCAGCGAGCGAACCCCGGCTTCGCCGGCCAACTCCGGTCGCAGCGCGGCGATCTGCCGGTCGGACAGGCCGTTGTACTTGGACCGGCGCAGCAGACCCTCGTCGAGGACCGGCGCCTCCAGCAGTTCCGCGCGCAACGCGACCAGACCGTTGATCTGATCGACGAACCACGGGTCGACCCCGGAGGCCTCGGCGACCTGTTCGACGCCGGCGCCGAGGCGCAGCGCCAGTTCGATGTCGTAGAGCCGTCCCTCGGTGGGGGTGCGCAACCGGGCCAGGATGTCCTCGACCCAGCCGTCCTCGTCAGGTCCGGTCCAGAAGCCGCTGCGGGTGGTTTCCAGTGAGCGCATCACCTTGCCGAGCGCCTCGGTGAAGTTGCGGCCCATCGACATTGCCTCGCCGACCGACTTCATCGTGGTGGTCAGCGTGGGATCGGCACCGGGGAATTTCTCGAAGGCGAACCGAGGCGCCTTGACCACGACGTAGTCCAGGGTGGGCTCGAAGCAGGCCGGGGTCTGCTTGGTGATGTCGTTGAGAATCTCATCGAGGGTGTAGCCGATGGCCAGTTTGGCGGCGATCTTCGCGATCGGAAAGCCGGTGGCCTTGGAGGCCAGCGCGCTCGACCGCGAGACCCGGGGATTCATCTCGATGACGATCAGCCGGCCGTCGGCGGGGTTGACCGCGAACTGGATGTTGCAGCCGCCGGTGTCGACGCCGACCTCCCGCAGGATCTCGATGCCCAGATCACGCATCACCTGGTATTCACGGTCGGTCAGCGTCATCGCCGGGGCGACGGTGACCGAGTCGCCGGTGTGCACCCCCATCGGGTCGATGTTCTCGATCGAGCAGACCACCACGACGTTGTCGTTGCTGTCGCGCATCAACTCGAGTTCGTATTCCTTCCAGCCGTAGATCGACTCCTCGACCAGTACGTTCGCACTCGGCGAGGCGGTCAGCCCGTCGCCGGCCATCCGCTCGACATCCTCGAGGCTCTTGGCCATCCCCGAGCCCAGGCCGCCCATCGTGAACGACGGTCGGACCACAACCGGCAGGCCCAGTTCGGCGACGGTGTCGCGAACCTCCGCCATGGTGAAACAGACCCGCGACCGGGCGGACTCGCCACCTACCTTGGCGACGATGTCTTTGAACTTCTGCCGGTCCTCACCGCGTTGAATGGCCTCGAAGTCGGCGCCGATCAGTTCCACTCCGTAACGGTCCAACGCGCCGTTCTCCGACAGCGCGACCGCGGTGTTCAGCGCGGTCTGACCACCCAGGGTGGCGAGCACCGCGTCGATGGGATTGCCGCGCTCGGCCTGCTGGGCAAGGACTTTCTCGACGAACTCGGGCGTGATGGGCTCGACATAGGTGAAGTCGGCGTACTCGGGGTCGGTCATGATGGTCGCCGGGTTGGAGTTGACCAGGCTTACCGTCAGACCTTCCGAACGGAGCACTCGGCAGGCCTGGGTGCCCGAGTAGTCGAACTCGCAGGCCTGCCCGATGACGATGGGCCCGGAGCCGATGACCAGGACATGGTTGAGATCGGTGCGGCGCGGCATTAGCGGCGGCCCCCTTCCATCAGATCGACGAACTGGTCGAAGAGGTAATTGGCGTCATGCGGACCGGCCGCCGCCTCCGGGTGGTATTGCACTGAGAAAGCGCGGCCATCAACGAGTTTGACGCCTTCCACCACACCGTCGTTAGCGCAGGTGTGGCTGACCATGGCCGGCCCGAAGTCGGTATCGAACCGCTCCCCCGCCTCACCTTCCAGGGCGAAGCCGTGGTTCTGCGCGGTGACCGCGACCCGGCCGGTAGCGTGGTCGATCACCGGTACGTTGATACCGCGGTGCCCGAACACCATCTTGTAGGTCGTTCGGCCCAGTGCACGGCCCAGGATCTGGTTGCCGAAACAGATTCCAAACAAGGGGATTCCAGCTCCGAGCACCTCGCGGGTGACCGCGACGACGCGGTCGGCGGTGGCCGGATCACCGGGGCCGTTGGACAGGAACACCCCATCGGGTGCGAGTTCGGCGATCTGATCGAAGGTCGCCGCCGCCGGCAACACATGGGTGCGGATGCCGCGTAGCGCGAAGTTGCGCGGGGTGCTGGTCTTGATCCCCAGGTCCAGGGCGGCAACGGTGAACCGTTGCGCACCTTCGGGTTCCACGATGTAGCCCTCGGTCGTGCTGACCTGGCCGCACAGGTCAGCACCCAGCATCGACGGCTGGTTGCGGACTCGGTCGGCCAGTTCGGCATGATCGGCCAACGCCGGACCGGAGAACACACCGGCGCGCATCGAGCCTTTGGTCCGCAGGTGGCGCACAATCGCCCGGGTGTCGACCCCGGCGATGCCGACGACACCCTGGCGGATCAACTCCTCGTCGAGGGTGCCGGTGGCCCGCCAGTTCGATGCCCGCGGAGACGGGTCGCGCACCACATATCCGGCCACCCAGATCTTCTCGCCCCGGCTTTCGGAGTCCTGGTGATTCCAGCCGGTGTTGCCGATCTGCGGGGCGGTGGCAATCACGATCTGGCGGTGATAGCTGGGGTCGGTCAGGGTTTCCTGATATCCCGACATCCCGGTGGAGAACACCGCCTCACCGAGGGTCTGGCCCACCGCGCCGAACGGGACGCCGGTATAGACGCGCCCGTCCTCAAGCACCAGGACGGCCTGCTGCTGGGTCACTGTGACTCTCCTGCCTCTCGGTCGGCTTCGTGTTGGTCGATCCACTGGCTGTAGACACCGCGGTCCTCGCCGCGGAAGCCGGTGTCGATCTCGGTTCCCGACGGCAGTCGCCACCGGATCACCAGAATGCGGCCGGTGTTGTCGCCGCCGGCGCCGCCGCCCGGCAGGACCTTGCCTGCCATGGCGCGTTCGGTCCGCACGCCGCTGACCGCGGCGGCCGGCATCCAGATCGGTCCGGTTCCGGATCGTTCCACCAGGATGCCCTCCGGGTACCGGGTCAGCACCGCTTTGCATCGGTACCCCAGATCGCCGACGTTCACCCGTTCCAGCCAGTTCGGGGCGATGGTGGACCCCAGGTAGAGGCCGCGGGTGGGTGCAATGACCGCCGGGCGCAAGATGACCGGCGCCGGCGGTAAGTCACCGATGAGTTCGACCTGACGTCGCGCCCGGTGTTTCCAGCCGCGCAGCATCCGGCGGATCACCACACCGATCAGCACCACGATGACGAACCCGAAGACGTAGGTGCTGATGGTCGTAGCGGTATTC
>Ga0164293_10003013_pt1 | contig 14330 bp, 16 predicted proteins | sample GEODES118metaG_FD_111487 | JGI IMG/M metagenome (GOLD analysis project Ga0164293, IMG submission 111487) | Eutrophic lake water microbial communities from Lake Mendota, Wisconsin, USA - GEODES118 metaG | ecosystem: Environmental > Aquatic > Freshwater > Lake | place: USA: Lake Mendota...
ATGCCGGCCAACGGCCCGGCAGCCGAAATGATCAATTGCGAGTAGGGGGTCCGCGCGCGCGCTCGACCGGCATTCCAGCGGCCCATATTGGGGATCGCCAGCCCACCCATCCAATAAAGGACGATGGAAGCCGACTCGCCATAGAATCGCATCGCCAAGGCATGTCCCAATTCATGCACCAGGATCGAGACGAAAAACACCGCGGTCAAGACAAGGAAATTGACCCCTGTGCTTCCCGGATTATCACCCTGCAGCAAGCCGCCGCCGAGGATCAGTGGCATCAAAAAGAAAGCCGGATGCACTCGCACCGGGAATCCAAAAATCTGAAACCGCAAGTCAAAAGCTGTCGGTTGAGGCTCGGCCAAAAACATACTGCTACCGTCGGAACTTGAGGCTGGAATTCGATTTCATGAAGATAGCCGCTGAGTCGCCATTCCCCCAGCACCCCGGTGGGAATTGTCTCGAATGCTTGCGGACGCCGGCCCAGGCGAGGATTTTGTATCATTCGTCGGGCGACGCGGCTCAAGCGAGGCAACTCAAGCCACGCGACGAATCGCCGACTTCCCGCCCAATCGGTCGAGAATCAGCTCCGCCGCTCGGGCCGAGGCTCCCGGAATCGCGAACTGCTGCTTTAACCTCCCCAGCCAATCCCTCCGCCGCTCCAGCTCTTCCGGCTGGCTGAGCAAGCCACTGACCTGTTGGGCAAGTTCACGAGAACAATCACGCGGGGTCAAATATTCCGGCATCGGCACATCGGCCGCTCCGGGGGCATCAGGCCAGAAAGTTTTCCATTCCGTCCGCTCAATCGATTCACTCGCCATCAGATTTACGAGCGTAATGTAGCGGCAACGCAGAAACAGATTCTTGAACAGGTTCATCAAACCCGAAACACGGTAAACAATTACTGTGGGCAATTGATGATACATCAACTCCAGTGAGACTGAACCGCTGCAAGCCAGACAAACATCGGCCGCACGCATCAACTCTGGCGTCCGATTCCAATGCGCACGAATCGGCGAGCCCGCGTCGCGCAGCTCGCGGTCAATTTGCTCGAACTGCGACTCGCGGAAACATCCGACGGCGACGCGCAGATTCGGGTGCTCGCGCAAACACAGTTCCGCAGCCGTCCGCAGAATTGGCCAGTGAGTGCTAACTTCCTGATTTCTGGAACCGGGCAGCAACAACAACAGCGGGCCGCACTCTTCCACTTGGCCTGCCACAAATGACTCATCGTAAGTTTGGCTGGACAATTGATCAAAAAACGGATGACCCACATACGCGGCCTGGCAACCGCGACTGGCAAACCACTCCGGCTCGAACGGCAATTTGCAAATTGCAAGGTCGACCAAACGCCGCAATTTTCTCACTCGCCACGGCGCCCAAGCCCACATCTGCGGCACACCGTAATAGAAAACCGGAATTCCCCGTCGCTTTGCCTTCCGGGCCATGTGCCAGTTAAAGCCAGGAAAGTCGACCAACACCATTGCATCCACGGGATGCGCATCGAGATAGGCCTCGGCTTCGGCCAATATGCGAAAGAACTCGCGCAGGTGCACAATCGCTTGCGAAAACCCCATCACCGCCAAAGTGGTCAAGTCGCGGACGAGCCCACACCCAGCAGCTGCCATTTTCGGGCCACCGAGCCCAACACATTCAATCTCCGGGTCCTCTTGCCGCATCCGACGAATCAGGTTTGCGGCATGCAGATCGCCGCTGGGCTCGCCAACTGAAAAAAAGATTCGCATCCGTGCTCTCTCGTGACGTGCTTGAATTATCCCGCCAGTTCCCGGCCGTGTCGGCTGTCCTGCCGATCAGTTTTTCGGAAGCGTCTCATTTGCCGGGACAGCATCCATAACCAAGTGAGCGCGCGGCCAGCCTGCCTGTGCCCAGTGCAGACTCCTACTTACCCGCGTTCCCCTCGATGCGGTCAGCTTCCGCTGCTCACCCGCCCAGTATCACCCAACCGGAAGGAATGACCTAGCCCAGTCCTGTTTCACTGCCTTCGTGGAGGAATGGTGCTAGCAAACAAAAAACCCGGGAGCAGTAACTCCCGGGTCTTCCGATTATTCAGCATTCAAACGGGCTGCTCGAGGCGAGCAGTCGATCGACTACTTGGCAGCCTTCTTCTTGGCTTCGAAGCCCTTGTCGAAAGCTTCGTTGGCAAAGCAGAGCTTCGCCTTTTCAGCGAGGTCAGCAGCCTTTTCGACTTTGCCCTTGCAGTTGCCGCAGCAGAAATTGACCTTCACGCCGCCGACTTCCAGGCTCTGGTCGTCCTTAGCTGCGCCACCCGAAATCGGGCAGGCCTTTTGGGTGAATTGGCCGGTCAGGGCGAGTTGGTGATTGGCCATGGTCGAGGTCTTGGCGTCATCGGCCTTGAACTTTTTCACGCAACCATCGCAGCAGAGGTAAACCTTTGCGCCGCGGTATTCGACTGACTTATCGGCCTTCACTGCCTTGTTTGGCATCATGATGCACTTAACGCCGTCCAACTTGACGGTGTCATCCGAACCACCCACAAACGCCAACAAACCAACGGCCATGGCGGCCAAAATCGACTTCAACATTGCTTGCTCTCCGGGAGTAAAAAATCCTGACGGGATTGTCTGAGACGAGGTACGAATGGCCAGCCATACGAAGGCGGCCACGATTAACCCAAGCCGAAAAAGCCGCCCCTGATTAACTCGCAGAACTTGGGTCCTCTGCGGTTTGGCGATCTCGACATCCTGCCGGGAATTATCGCAGAAAGCAAAACTGGGTGTCAACAAACCTTTCCCCCGCTGGCGAGTGGTTTAAGGGAAAGCCTGCATTTCATCCGAACCAAAAGAGTCAGCGAAATGGAACCGCGCCCAGGAAATCGATGACTGGGATAACCAATCACGAAGCGAGTTCGGCTGATACAGCATTTTACCGATCTACTGGCCCGGGGGCCAATGCACGCCATGGGGATGACGACGGCGGGGCTCGATCAGGCGAAAACAAAGCAGGTAGCCCATAAATTGAAAGACCACAATCACGGAGAAGGTCGGCTCATAGCCGAACAAATCAATCGCCGCGCCGACCAAAAGGGAGGCCAAAATCCCTGGGCCGGCCATCGCTAAATTCAACATTGCGAGATACCGCGGATGGTCGGGACGCTCCACTAACTCCAAGGTGTAATTGTTAAAAGTTCGGATGGCTACCGGACTGAGCCCGAGAAAGGCAAATACCAGCCAGAACCACCGCTGCCCCAAGCCACTGTTGGATGAAAGCACCAAAGCGAGCACCGGCACCAGGCACAAACCGGCCATCAGCCATTTCAGCACTCTCCGATTCCCCACGCGATCAGCAATCCAACCAGCCGGCAAACTGAACGCCGCGACGCCAATATTCTGGGCAATGATCCAGGGGACGAGACTGTCCAACCCGAGCCCCAAGCGGGTTCGCCCTACATCTTGGTAGTGCGGGAACAAGGTCATCATGGCCCCAAACAGCGCGGCAATGACCGCCAGGCGGCGAAAGTTGGCATCTTCACGCAGGGTGGACCACGCGTCGCCGACCAAACGTCGCGGCTCAAACACCACCGCTCGCGGTTCGTCGGCCTGCTCCCGAAACCACCAGGCAACGGCCCCTGCGATCACAAACAGTCCGCCGGCAAAGGCAAACACCGCAGCGAAATTTCCACCATCCGGACGCAACCACCAGCTCAACAACACCCAAGCGCAGCTCACTGCCACGACCGAGCCAAGGCTGCTGGAGAATTGCATCAATTGTCCACGGCGTTGGACCGGGATCACCTTCCCGGTCAGCGTCGAAGTGATCAATTGATTCACACCCGTGAGGGCGAAAAACAATGCATACAAACCGAGGATCGCGACTGTGACCAAGAGCAAAGGCAAGGTGTCTTTGACCAGCCACAAGGCCGAGAGCGCGAGGAAAGAAAGCCCCATCCCCAGCGACGACATCACTAAGGCCGTCTTCTTGTACGGTACACCCCGGACATAACCGGCCGCGAGCAATGGCGGCACACTTTGTCCAAAACGGTTGAGCATTGGCAGAAAACCGCGAATCCATGCCGCCCCGCTGAGCGCATCGAGCATGGCCGGCATGACAATGCTCTCCGTCTTGAAAATCCAACCGGTCCGCATCAAGACCGAATGCCAACTCATCACGGCAAAGTTCTGCCGCTCCTCAGCCGGTGAACCATACGGCCCGGCTGGGCTTGGCGGCTTCGCGCCGCCTGGTGCCGCCGCTTTCAATGGGAGCTGGGCTCCCGGAATTTGCCTGACCTCGGCGTTCTCGTTCGTGCCCCCGCCCGGCAGATTCGCCTTCGATGCGGACTCGCCCTCGATAGACTCAGCCAGTACAGGCTCGCCCGGTTCGGGCAGACCGACTTCAGCAGCGGGGCGATGAGTCATGGAATAAACGATGGCAAGCAAAGAAAGAACTGGCGGAGCGAAGCAGTCGTCTGGACCGCAAGCAGGAGGGCCAGTCAACAACCGGCACAATCTTTCGCCCAGGGAGCAGCCGCCACAAGGGCTGGCCGATGCGAGATCTTAGTCGCCTGCCTGTCCCAGCAACAATGCCAGGTAACTGGCTCGCGATGCCCGGCTCAACTGCAATTCCCTAGCCAAGCCCAAGATTGCGGCTTCGGCAGCGGCAACTCCGGCGGCGTCGGTTACCACCTCGATTTCCACAAAACTCCCCAATCGCTCGACGTCGTCGACTTCCACCTTGAGTTGCTGGCCGGAGTACTCCAAGGCCCAGCTTTGCCGCGTCTTGGACACGATGGCAACAGAATTAAATCCCAGCTGTAACAGAATTCGTTTAAGCGCCGTTTCCTGATCGGGGGCAAAGTTGGCCTCGACCTCTTCCCGAATCTTGACCGCGGCTGCCGCTTTGGGGCCCTTGTAAGTCAAAACGCGGCGAGCACCTTCGGCCCGCACCCGCAAGGCTTCATCCGTCACGGCAAAGTCGCGGGCAGGGTGGGCAAAGTACTCGTCGGCCTGAGAGCAAATCCCGACCGGCTGCGCGGCTAAACTCCGCAAGCGCTGCTCCAAGGCAGCGCGATCAGCCGCGGCAAATTTCAGTTCGACCTCCAACTGTCCCATGGCATCCCCTCCTGCAGGCAACCCGCGAGTTTCAGCAGCCTGCCGCACAGTCATCGGCAGCTCACGCTGAACACCAGGACGGCAATCTCAAGGCGTCCTCGGCTGGCATCCTGACAAGGAACCGGTTCGGGAGCAAGAGCCTGCTCACTCGCCGTGTTGGTCCAAGCCCAAATCCGCCTGCAGCATCCCGAATTGGCGATGGAAAACTTCAGTTGACGAATGGACGTGCTCGGCTTCAGTCAGAAAGTGCAATTCATCAAGGCGATAGACACCATACGATTCGAGCACATGCTCAAACGCCTCGAGGGGACTGCCGTACATGATCAGGAGCTTGTGCTCATCAAACTGAACCTCTTGCGGAATCTTCGGGTTCAGTACGGCAATTCCGGTGCAGCCATCATGTGTCAGCAAGTCTTCGTATTCGCTGAGTACGCTGGTGAGCACCGGCATGTCAATTTGTTCGCGATAGAGATCGACGTGGCCGGAAACATCATGATTGTGACTGGTTTCCAAAACCACATCGACGGTTTCGCCAAGGCGCCGCACCAAATCCATGAACAGCGGAAACAAAACCTCGGACGATGCCGAAGCAATGATCACCGGCACTCGAGTGCCCGTTTCCTCATCGACATAGACATCATGGCGATAACCCTGCTGAGGCTTGACCTTCAGGTCAATTGCCGGTCGCACCGCATTGGTAAGGTGAAAATCATCGTAGGTGTGCTTCTCAAAATGCCGGGACAATTCCTGGGGAGTTGCCTGCTCAAAGCACGAGGCTTGGGGTTTGAAGGCTTCGGCTTCATCAAACACATTGCGAAAAAACTGCTGCAGCAAGCCCATCTTTCGGTCCGGCAAAAAGAGTAACGAAACTCCGCAGACAGCATTTGGGCTGCGGATATCTCAACGGTAGGTCATGGATTCAGCCGAGCGCGTCGCTTGCCTCAAATGCCCAGCCGAAATTCCATGGCAGCCGAACTTTGACCGCTGCCAGAGCCCCTATAATCGTTACCTTCGGTCACTTGAACTCGATCCTTTCCTTGCCTCGCCCCGCTCACGGAATGTCTGACTCAGCCCCCTGCCCCGACGACTTGGTCCCAGACGACAATCGCCCCAGTCTCGAAACCGATCGGCTCGTTCTTCGCCCGTTTGAATGCGGAGATACCGAAACCGTCCAGCGGTTGGTCAATGACCCTGAGATCGTTGCGACAACTCGGGCTTTGCACTTTCCCTATCCGGAGGGCACAGCCGCCCGCTGGATTGCCCAGCACCCCGAAGCTTGGATCAGTGGTCGAGCGGCGATTTTTGCGATCTCGCTCAAGCGGACGGGCTTGGTCCTGGGTGCGATTGGCCTGGAAATCGAGGTCGCAGATGAACGAGCCGAACTCGGCTATTGGATTGATCCTGCCTTCTGGAGCCGGGGCTATGCCAGTGAAGCGGCCCAAGCGGTCGTCGAGTTCGGGTTTCGCCAGCTGGGCTTGAACCGGATCATGGCGGAACACATGGTCCACAATCCGGCGTCAGGCCGAGTTTTGGAAAAGGTCGGGTTTCGTCCTGAAGGTCTGCTCCGCCAACACGCGCGAAAATGGGGCCGTTTTTACGATGTCGCCGTACTGGGGCTCGTCCGCGAAGATTGGTTGAAAAGCGCCCCCGAATTTCAGGAAATATTTTGACTTGGCCAGCGAATAGGGAAAAAATAGCCGTTTCCACGCGAGCCCGGGGAAGAAGTTCTGGCACGAGAACCTCTCGCACCTGACCGCGACCAAACCAATAATCGCGGCGAAACCAACAATCGCGACCAAACCAATGTTCTTTGCGAGCACGAACCGCCTCCCCGCGGTGGAGGCTCAACACACGGTGATGTCCCAGACACACGGTGTTGTCCCAGAAACACGGGTTGGTTCAAGAAACAGCTCTTTTGCGATTTGCCTCGTTCCATTTCTCCGGGAGAACCAAACATGTCATCTGGAATGGGTACTTCAACCAACAAGGGAACCCGGGTCACGTTTCTGGATCAGACTGGCGCCAAGAGCGTCGAGGCGGTTGTCTCCGACACTGTCACCATCCAACGCATTCTTCCCAGTATCATCACTAAAATGAACTTGCCGATGATTGGCCCCGACGGCAACCCGATGAGCTACAGCCTCGACCACAAAGAGGGTGGGCGGCGGTTGCTGGAAGGGGAAACATTGGTGGCTGCCAACGTTCGCGAGGGCGACCACTTGATCATCTACCCGGAAATTGTGGCCGGTTAAAGACCTCGCTTGAGTCCCTTGGGCAAATGCGGGTTCACGGACCGCGCCAGGTCGGACCAATTCCCGGAAGTGAGTCCAATTTGACATACTGATAGCGGCCGAACTTGACCGTGATTTAAGTTGTCCCTCCATCCCCCCCTCCCTGCCTTGAGATTGTCTCGATGAGGTCGTCTCCCCGCGAACGCCGCCTGGCTGCTGATTATCGCTCAATCGCTCAATTGCTTGCCGAGAGCACCATCCTCCAAGCCGATGCTCGCGGAACGCCGCCGCAGCAATACCGCTTTCGATTTCAAGGCTGGGGTATCGGACTGAACCCCGCGGGCGAAATCGCGCCGCTCGACCAGCATGAAGTCATTGTTGAACTCGGGGCAGCCTATCCGCGAATGATGCCAAACCTGACGTGGAAGACTCCCATTTTTCACCCCAACATTTCCGCTAATGGCGTCGTCTGCCTCGGAGGCTATGGGACTCATTGGGTTCCGAGCCTCACCCTCAGCGAACTCTGCACCATGCTCTGGGACATCATTCGCTACAAGAATTTCAATATCGACAGCCCCTACAATCGCGAAGCGGCCGAATGGGCTCGAACCCAGACCGCGTACGAATTTCCGCTCGACCCTCGACCACTCCGCGACTACATCGCCCAAGCCGGAGAGCTGTCCGCCGCAGCCTCTTCCGCTCCAGTTTCTCCCGCATCCACCTCGCGCTTCGCTCCACCTCCCCAGCCTCCACCACCACCGCCCGATATCGTCTTCCTCGATTAGCCTCGCCACATGGATCCTTCCCGTCCCAACCAACACCCCGACGTTTCGCCACCGGAGCAACCTGCTGCGGTGGCCGCCGGTCAGAAAACCGAGCCGTTTTGGATCGGAGATGATGATCGCTACGCCCGGTTGCGGATGATCGGTTGGTGGGACCAATCTCGACTGGCCGCAGCCAAGGTCCTGGTCGTTGGCGCCGGCGCGCTAGGCAATGAAGTGCTGAAGAATCTGGCGCTGCTCGGAGTCGGACAGATTCTGGTGATTGATTTCGATACGATCGAGCTTTCCAATCTCTCCCGCTCCGTGCTGTTCCGCGCCGCGCACCAAGGCCAGGCAAAGGCCGAAGTTGCGGCCAAGATGGCGCAGGAACTCAATCCCGACTGTCGGATTGTCGGTCGACAGGCAAACGTTCTGACCGAAATCGGAATCGGGCTGATCCGCGACCTCGACCTGACCATTTGCTGCGTCGACAACCGGGAAGCGCGACTCTGGATCAATCGACTCTGCTGGAAAGCGGGCAAGCCCTGGATCGACGGCGGAATTCAGGAGATTAACGGCGTTGCCAAGGTATTTGTCCCCGGCTCCGGCGGCTGCTACGAGTGCGCCATGACGGAGAACGATTACCGCTTGATCCAACTACGCTACAGCTGCCCCCTGCTCCGCCGCGAGGATCTCCAGCAAGGCAAGGTGCCAACCGCACCAACGATTGCGTCCATCATTGGTGGGCTGCAAGTTCAAGAAGCCCTCAAGCTCTTGCACGAACTCCCAACCGCGGCTGGCACGGCCTTGGTATTTAATGGCACGGCCAACCGTTTTTATCAGACTCGTTATCCGCAGCGGGAGGATTGCCTTTCCCACGATTTTTATGAAGAGCTCCTGGAGTCACCGGCGCAGGCTGCAACGACGACCGCAGTTGAGCTGTTTGCCTGGCTGGAGGAAACACATCAACTGCGGGCCGATGCCCTTGAGCTCGATCGGGACTTTGTCACCCATCTATCCTGTGAACGTTGCCAGGCGACCGAGCCCGTCAATCGGCCGTCCATGCAATTGGAACATTCCTCTGCGACTTGCTCCCGTTGCGGTGAGCTTCGCCGCCCGGAAATGACCAGCGAAATTGCAGTCGGCTCACCATTGGCTGCAATGACATTGCTCGAGCTCGGCATCCCCAGATACGACGTCGTGCGCTTGCGAATCGGGCCGGAACGCCGACTTGTTTGCCTCGCCGGCGATGCCCCCAAGTCATGGGAGGAACTGGGACGATGAGCAACTTGCCCGATCCCGCTGTGGAACCTCATGAGATTGAATTTGGCGATCTCAAAGCTCGCGAGTCAACGCGGCGACTTCGCCCCGACCGCGACGGTCATTACGCCGTCGCGGTTGTGGGAAAAGCACTTCCGGATCAATTGCCGATTTTTGTTGATCTCGACGTGATGCGGGAACTTGAGGCGCATGCCAACAGCAATACGGATGTCGAGCTCGGAGGGGTGCTGCTCGGTTGGCAAGCACGCGACGACCAAGGCCGACCGTTCGTGCAAATCGTTGACAGCCTTCGGGCAGAACACTACGAAGCAACCCGCGGCAGCTTCAAATTCACGCATGAAACCTGGAGCGAAATCACTCGCCGCCGCCAGCAACTGCACCCGGAGCTACAGCTGGTTGGCTGGTATCACACCCACCCGGGCTGGGGCGTGTTTCTTTCGGAAATGGACCGCTTTATTTGCGATCACTTTTTTGCGGCAGCCGAAGACGTTGCCTTGGTCATCGATCCGCGACAGCAGACCCGAGGCTGGTTCCAGTGGCTCAGGCCGGGGAAAACCGGACAACTGCAGGGTTGGCATCTCACCGCCCACCGCCATCGCCAACGGGAAGTGGACTATTACTCTCGACTTTATTCAGGTGCCGCGATGCCTCACTTCGATCCTCGCTACTCCGAGCCTCCCGCTACTGGAACGACCACTGTCCAGCTGGTCGATCGCAGCAATCAGTTGACGCTGATCGGATGGCTCCTGCTTGGAACCCAGACGCTGGTTCTGCTGCTGGTAGCTCTCCGCCTGCTGACCCTCCCGCTGAGCACAGCAGCGCCTGCAGCGGCAAGTGCAGCTTCTTCATCGCTTCCGGCGGAGGCAGCTACGGCCGCTGCAGACTTGGCACTCGCCCGCAGTGAGGTCTATCGCGAAGTCCTCGCCAGCCTGCTTGAGGCCGAGGGCAAGTCTCCCGACCTGGCAAAGTTGTTCGCGGACAGTCAACTGGAGAAGGAACAGCTCGCGGCCTCCAATCGCTCGCACGCCAGCCGGATTGCCCAGTTGGAGCAGAGTTTGGCCGAACGGACAAAGCAGACAGATCGCTTGAACGCCGATTTGAACAGTCTTGCGGCCAAATTGGAGTCAACCAAGGCAACGCGGAGTTCGCTTCCCGACGGACAAGCACCGGCAACTTTCGGCTCGGCAGCGAGCGAGGAAGCGAGTGGCTGGTGGCAAGCTGGTTGGGTACTGCCTGCTTTGCTCGGCGCGTTGGTCGTCAGCATGGGAGCCTTGGCAGCCAGCCTTTTTCGCGGGGCCCAACTGGCCCGCCACGTGGAACGCCTGAACCAACAGCATCGCCCCCGGCCCAATGCCGAGCCGTCTCCAGTCGTCGAGGCGGAACGGGAACCGGCGGAAACCGCCACGAGAAATTAGTTGGCCTACGCTTCCTCCGGCTTCCCCCCTGCCCTCAACCTGCTTGGAAAAATGAACATCCTGCGATTGATTCTGGTAACACTGCCGGTCCTGCTTACCGGAGGAATCTTCGCGCTGTTTAGTTGGATTTATCGGCTGAACACACAAGGCCGAGCCATGGACGCCTTAGCGCGAAAGTACCATGGCATTGCCCTGAGCCGCGGGTTTCATCCCCAGGTCCAATTCCCTTACTTCGGGAGCAACTGCACCGTGGGAACGCGGTCGAGCTGGACTGACCCGGTGCGCCGCCAAACTTTTTTGAGGTTGCCCTGGCCCAACCGGAAATTGGCTCTCGAAGTTGCGGCCCCGCCGCTGGCTGAACGGCTTTCCAAGTCGGGCACGAGCATCCTTTTGACCGGGGACGACGAATTCGACCGCAACTGGGCAATCCGCACCAATGATTTGGAATTAGCACAAAAGTGGCTGGATGATAATTTTCGCTGGCGGTTCCGCGAGTTGCACCGAGCCTCAGGTTCCGTGCCACTCGCCCTGCGGATTGAACGCGGACTGTTGACGATTGTTCACGGCGCCTGGCTGGACAGTCTTCCCGAACTGGACGACTTTCTCCGCTTGGGGTTACAACTGGTCGATCAACTCCGCGTGGCCGAAGTTCGCGGAATTGAATTCGTTAATGCTGGCCAGGCAACAGTACTGGATGACGTGGTCTGTCCTGTCTGCAGCGAGCGAATCGGGACCGAGATGGTCGTTTGCGTTCGCTGCCGCACGCCCCATTGTCGCGAGTGCTGGGATTACAACACGCACTGCGCGACTTTCGCCTGCGGGGAGAAGCGGTTTTTCACCACCGCCAAGAGGTAACTTTTCCGTACGAGCCACTCGCCCACTGCCATGACCATTCATTCAGCGGCTTCGACACTTGGCTGCCGGTGGCCCCAAAATCCCCGCTCGCGTTGCTCAACTGGTTTCTTGCCTCCGCCCGCCCTCGCTCCAATGCTCAGCCACAGCCGCCAACAGACCGTCAATAGTTTGCGGTTGGATCGAGTGCGGCGGGTGCCAGGGAAACCACTCGCAGCCGAGATGTTCCGTCAATTGAACCTCGACTGGCCGCAGCAATTCGCCCAAAAAGATCACCAATTGTTTATTGCGAAATTGCCCCCCCGCCTCCCAGGCGGGGACTTGATATTGGAGCGTGAAGCGGAAATCCGGATCGAGCTTCACGTCGAAGGTTTCGATGCCGGTCTCCTCGGCCAACTCACGGAGCGCACACTGCAACTCCGTCTCGCCAGAATCGAGATGCCCCTTGGGCAAGTCCCAGCGATCAGCATGCCGCATCAGGAGGAAAGAACGCTCCGGCTGGGAGCGAAACAGCAGCACACCGCAGGCCTTGACCGGTTCCATCTAGATTGCACTCCACTGAAAAAATTGGACTCGTCTGATTTTAGTAGCATCAATCCGGGGAGAACCACCTCGGGGCCAATTCGTCGATTTCTCTCGACTTGCGAGACTTTTGGGCAATACGTTCGCTGGTTGGCTACCCTAAAATAGGGCCGAAGACTTCACTTTCTTTCCGACGTCAAGGTCCATCCCATGCAAAGCAAAGCAACCACGGTCGCTGCCTATCTTCAGGAACTTCCCGCTGAGCGTCGGGCGTTACTCGATGCCGTTCGCAAAGTCATTCGGGCGAACATGGACAAAGGGCTGGAAGAGGTGATGAACTATGGAATGATTGGTTACGTGATCCCTCACAAAATCTATCCGGCCGGATATCACTGCGACCCCAGCAAACCCTTTCCTTATGGCGGTCTCGCCTCGCAAAAAAACTACTGCTCGCTTTACCTTTTTCCGGTCTACGCCGAAGCCGAAAACTGGTTTCGCGATGAATGGAAGAAGGGTGGCAAAAAACTCGACATGGGCAAGTGTTGCATCCGCTTCAAGACGCTGGAAGACCTCGACCTCGATGTGCTGGCCCGCGCTCTCAAGCGTTTTACTGTGACACAAACCCTGCAAACGTATGAGCGACTTCTCGGCTCCCGCGCCAAAAACCGACCGGCTCAAGCCAAAGCAAAGCCGGCGGCAGCCAAAGCTAAGCCGGCGGCAGCAAAGTCCAAGCCGCCGGCAGCAAAGTCCAAGCCGGCGGCAGCAAAGGCAAAGTCAGTGCGAGTTGCTTCCGGGAAGCCTACCGCTGAACCGGTGAAACGAGCCAAAGTTTCCGCCGCAGCCAACTCCGGCGTTAATCCAAACCGGTCCCGGCCGGTTGGCTCAGCGAACAAGCGCGGCACCAGGCAGCAGGCCCCCGCTGCGCAGCCTAATTCAAAATTGAAACCCCAGACGAAACAGAGTCGACGCGGATGAAAATCTACACCAAGACTGGCGACCAGGGTGAAACCGGATTACTCGGTGGCTTGCGAGTGACCAAAGACCATCCGGCGATCTGGGTCTGCGGGGAGCTGGACGAGACCAACTCTGCTTTGGGAGTAGCACGCAGCTTGGGACTCGCTCCCGACCTGGAAACGGCCGTACAGCTGATTCAGCAACAACTCTTCCAGCTCGGGGCCAGAGTTGCCGGCTGGCGCGCGGGCGAGACTGTCCAGCTCGAACAGGCGATCGCAGCCCAGGAACAACTGATTGATGCGCTCGAGCGGGAACTGCCACCCTTGGATGCCTTCATCCTCCCCGGCGGCTCACCCCAAGGTGCCGCGCTCCATTTGGCTCGGACCGTTTGCCGGCGAGCCGAACGGCGATTGGTCAGTTTACGGCAGACTTCCAGCTCTCCTGATGAGTTTGCGGTAGAACTGATTTACCTTAATCGGCTGGGCGATCTGCTGTTCGTCATGGCCCGAGTCGAAAACCATCGCCGCCAACAACCGGAAACACGCTGGTCAGGCCGGTGACCACCCCACTCCTTCGGGCCATCGGGTGGTCCATTGTCAACTCTCTGGGCCCGACTTCATCTTCGCAAATGCTCGCCGTTCGGATAAACTTTGAGCGGCGCAGTTGGGACCGGGCCGTCAGTGGCTGGCGGACGATTCGCGCGGAGCCCGACTCCTTGAGACTCCAGGTGCATCGCGAAACATGAAAAAGATCGAAGCCATCATTCGCCACTTCAAATTGGAAGATATCAAATCCGCCCTGATCGAGTGCGGCGTGGAAGGAATGACGATCACGGAGGTCAAAGGATTTGGTCGCCAGCGGGGGCATACGGAAATGTACCGGGGTACCGAGTACGCCATCGACTTCGTTCCCAAAGTCAAAGTTGAGATTGCTCTACCCGACGATTTGCTCAGGCCTGTGCTCGACAAGATTATCGATTGTGCGCAAACCGGCCAAATCGGTGACGGCAAAATCTTTGTCACTGACCTCGAAGAAGTGATCCGGATCCGAACTGGAGAAACTGGACGCGACGCAATTTAACCCCATCCGCCCAGTTGACCCAGTCCGTCCAGACCTGATCGCATAGCCCAACTTAGCCGAGGTGGCTCAACCCCGACGGAGTCAAATGCCACGATTGCCTTGGGCAGGCTCGCTGATTTGAGGGCCATTCATTTCGGTTTAGTCAGG
>Ga0164293_10003015_pt1 | contig 14325 bp, 8 predicted proteins | sample GEODES118metaG_FD_111487 | JGI IMG/M metagenome (GOLD analysis project Ga0164293, IMG submission 111487) | Eutrophic lake water microbial communities from Lake Mendota, Wisconsin, USA - GEODES118 metaG | ecosystem: Environmental > Aquatic > Freshwater > Lake | place: USA: Lake Mendota, Wisconsin...
AACTCGGCTCCGGAGGCCTGCGATGAACTGGGAGAGTCCGGCTGCGTTCTTCGCGATGGGAGGCGACGGCTTCTTCGTCTGGGGCTCGTACGCGGTGGCCCTGTTGTGCATGCTGGTCGAGCCCTGGCTGGCGGCACGGCGCCGCAGGCGCGCCCTGGGTGCAGCTCGCGACGACAGCGGGAACCCGGACCCGGCCGAACGGCTCGATGACGAAGAGGAGGAGAGACGCACATGAAAACCCGGCACAAGCGCCTGGCCCTGGTCGGGGTGGGTCTGGCTGGCGTCGGCGCCATCGTGGCGCTGGTGCTCAACGCCTTCGAGAGCAACCTCGTCTTCTTCTACTCGCCCACACAGGTGGCCACGAAGGAGGCGCCGACGCAGCGGGTGTTTCGCATCGGCGGTCTGGTCCAGGAGGGCAGCGTCAAGCGCGAAGGGGTGCAGGTCAGCTTCGTGATCACCGACACCGCCAAGACCGTGCCGGTGCGCTACGAGGGCATCCTTCCCGACCTGTTCAAGGAAGGCAAGGGTGTCGTCGCCCAGGGAAAGATGCAAGGCGAGGTCTTCCTGGCGCGCGAGGTGCTGGCCAAGCATGACGAGAACTACATGCCGCCCGAGGCGGCTGAAGCGCTCGAGAAGGCCAAACGTGGCGACCAGGCCTACGGGCAGACGGTGCAAGGAATCAAGCCATGACGCCAGAACTCGGCCACTTCGCGCTCTGGCTGGCGCTCGGCCTGTCTCTCGTGCTCGGCATCGTCCCGCTGGTGGGCGCGCAAAGCGGCCGCCAGCAGTGGATGGCGCTGGCGCGCCCCGGGTCGGTTGCGCTGTTCGGGCTGGTCGCGCTGTCCTACGTCTGCCTGACCACGGCCTTCGTCACGAATGATTTCTCGGTGCTGTACGTATCCCAGCACTCGAACACCGCGCTGCCGATGTTCTACAAGGTGTCCGGCGTGTGGGGCGGGCACGAGGGCTCGCTGCTGCTGTGGATCCTGATGCTGGTGGTGTGGCAGGTCGCCGTCGCCCTGTTCAGCCGCCACCTGCCGCTGCCCGTGCTGGCGCGCATCGTCTCGGTGATGGCGCTGGTCAGCGTGGGCTTCCTGCTTTTCACGCTGCTGACCTCGAACCCCTTCGAGCGCCTGTTCCCGGCCGCGCCCGATGGACGCGACCTGAACCCGCTGCTGCAGGACCCGGGCATGGTCATCCACCCGCCCATGCTCTACATGGGCTATGTGGGCTTCTCGGTGGCCTTCGCCTTCGCCGTGGCGGCACTGATCGGCGGGCAGCTGGACGCCCAATGGGCACGCTGGACCCGGCCCTGGACGACGGTGGCCTGGATGTTCCTCACGCTGGGCATCGCGCTGGGCAGCTGGTGGGCCTACTACGAGCTCGGCTGGGGCGGCTGGTGGTTCTGGGACCCGGTCGAGAACGCCTCCTTCATGCCCTGGCTCGTCGGCACGGCGCTGATCCACTCGCTGGCGGTGACCGAGAAACGCGGAAGCTTCAAGAACTGGACCGTGCTGCTGGCCATCCTGGCCTTCTCGCTGTCGCTGCTGGGCACCTTCCTCGTGCGCTCGGGCGTGCTGTCGTCGGTGCATGCCTTCGCCACCGACCCGACACGCGGCCTGTTCATCCTGGGCTTCCTGGTCGTCGTGGTGGGCAGCACGCTCGCGCTGTACGCCTGGCGGGCGCCGAAGGTCGGCCTGGGCGCGCGCTTCGCGTTGCTGTCGCGCGAGACCATGCTGCTGGGCAACAACGTGCTGCTGCTGGTGGCCTGCGCCGCGGTGCTGCTGGGCACGCTGTACCCGCTGGTGCTGGACGCGCTGGGGCTGGGCAAGATCTCGGTGGGGCCGCCCTACTTCGACGCCGTCTTCGCCCCCCTGATGGCGCCCGTCATCTTCCTGATGGGCATAGGTCCGATCGCGCGCTGGAAGCAGGCCGATCTGCCCGACATCGCGCGCCGGCTGCGCTGGGCCGCCGCCGTGACCGTCATCGCAACGGCCTTCAGCGTCTGGCTGGCCGAGCACATCAGCTTCATGTCGCTGCTGGGCCTGCTGCTGGCGTGGTGGATCGTGACCTCCGTCGCCACCGACCTGTGGGAGCGCATCGCGCCGCGCGGCGGCGGCCTGGGCGCCCTGCTTGCGCGCACGCGCCAGATGCCGCGCGCCAGCGTAGGCATGATGGTGGCCCACCTGGGCGTGGCAGCCTTCGTCTTCGGCGTGACCATCGTCAAGACCCACGAGGTCGAACGCGACGTGCGCATGAAGCCCGGCGATTCCGCCAGCATTGGCAACCTGCGCTTCACGCTGAAGGAGTTCCGGGAGGTGAAGGGGCCGAACTACCAGGGGATCCAGGGGCTGGTCGAGGTGACCGACACCCGACGCGGCGACCGCCTGGTCGCCTCGATGCGGCCGGAGAAGCGCGTCTATCGCGTGCAGCAGATGCCGATGACCGAGGCGGCCATCCGCACCGGCCTCGTCAAGGACCTGTACGTCTCGCTGGGCGAGCCGGTGGAGGGCGGAGCCTGGATCGTCCGCCTGTACGTCAAACCCTTCGTCGATTGGATCTGGGGCGGCTGCGTGCTGATGGCGCTGGGCGGCCTGCTGGCCGCGACAGACCGCCGCTACCGCGCGCGCCGCACGGCTGACCAGGCCCTGCCCGGCAGCGCCGCGGCAGCGGCCTGAGCGGCGCCACCGCCATCCACCCCGAGGACAGCCCGCGTGAAGAGCCTGCGCTTCCTGATCCCGATCGCGCTCTTCGGGGTGCTCGTCTGGTTCCTCTTCCGCGGCTTGAGCCTGAACCCGCGCGAGGTGCCCTCACCGCTGATCGGCAAGCCCGCGCCGGCCTTCACGCTGCCGCGTCTGGACGACCCGCAGAAGACGATGCAGCGCGAAGACTTCGCCGGCAAGCCCTGGGTGATGAACGTCTGGGCCTCGTGGTGCGCGCCCTGCCGCGAGGAGCACCCGCTGGTGATCGACCTCGCGCGCCGCGTCAAGGTGCCGGTGGTCGGCCTCAACTACAAGGACCGCCCCGGCGACGCGCGCAACTGGCTCGAGCGCCTGGGCAACCCCTACGCGGCCACGCTGATCGACTTCGACGGCAAGGTGGGTATCGACTTCGGCGTCTACGGCGTGCCCGAGACCTTCGTCATCGACGCCCAGGGCATCGTGCGCTACAAGCACGTCGGCCCGCTGACGCCGCAGGTGCTGCGCGAGAAGATCGAGCCGCTGCTGAAGCAACTTGGGGCCTTGGGATGACGCGAATGGGAGCCCCCATGCTGCTGCGCGCCACCCTGACCGCCCTGATCCTGCTGTGGGCGGGCGCCGTGCTGGCGCAAGGGGCGGTCGCTCCTGCAGCGCCCGCAGTTGCCGCGGCGGCCGTCGACCCGGAACTCGAGGCCCGCGTGCTCAAGATCTCCGCCGGCCTGCGCTGCCTGGTGTGCCAGAACCAGACGATTGCCGACTCCAACGCCGACCTGGCCGTCGACCTGCGCAACCAGGTGCGCGAGATGCTCGTGCGCGGCCAGTCACCGCAGCAGATCAACGACTACATGACCGCGCGCTACGGCGACTTCGTGCTCTACAAGCCGCCGGTGAGGAGCTCGACCGCGCTTCTGTGGTACGGGCCGGCGGTGCTGCTCGTGCTGGCGGTGCTGATCCTCGTGTGGATCATCCGCCGGCGCACGAAGCTGCCGGCGGATCGATTCGAGCCCGACCCCGACGGGAATTGACCGTGCCGTACTCCCTGCCCGGGCAGGGAGCACGCCAGGACGGCTTCAGTCCGCCTTCGCCCCGCTGTCGCGCACCACCTTGCCCAGGCGCGGCACGTCGGCGCGGACGACGGCGCCCAGCTCGGCTGGCGACATGCCCGACAGGTCCAGCCCCAGGTCCCCCAGGCGCTTGGCCACATCGGGCATCTTCAGGATGCGGCCGATCTCGGTGTAGAGCCGCTCGACGACGGCCGGCGGCGTGCCCGCGGGCGCGAACACCGCCTGCCACGAGCTCAGCTCATAGCCGGTGAGCCCGGACTCGGCCATGGTGGGCACGTCGGGGGCGACGCCGGAACGACGCGCCGTGGTCACGGCGAGTGCGCGCAGCTTGCCGGTCTTCATGTGCGGGATGCCGGTGGCGATGTTGTCGAAGGCCACGGGCAGCGTGCCGCCCAGCAGCTCGGGCACCATCTGGCCGCTGCCGCGGTAGGGCACGTGCTGCATCTGCACCCCGGCCATGGCCTTGAACAGCTCGCCCGAGATGTGCTGCGAGGTACCGTTGCCAGCCGAGCCGTAGACATACTTTCCCGGGCTGGCCTTCAGCAGCGCGATGAACTCGCGCAGGTTGGTCGCCGGCACGCTCGGGTGCACGAGCAGCACGTTGGGCTGGGTCGCGTACATCGTGATCGGCGCGAAGCTCGTCACCGGGTCGTAGGGCAGCTTGTCGTAGAGCGTGGCGTTGATCGCGTGCGAGCTGATCGTGCCCCCGCCGATGGTGTGGCCGTCGGGCGCGGCGCGTGCCAGCTCGGCGGCGCCGACCGAGCCGCCCTGGCCCGGCTTGTTCTCGATCACGATGGTCTGGCCCAGGATGGGGCCCAGCTTCTCGCCGACGACGCGGGCCAGGATGTCGGTGGTGCCGCCGGGCGCGAAGGGCACGATGTAGCGGATGGGCCGGCTCGGCCAAGCCGGCTGCGCGAGGGCTGGAAGCGCGATGCCGGCGGTCGAGGTGCCGAGCGCCTGCAGGACGGTGCGACGGCGCAGGATGCGGGTGTTCATGGTGTCTCCCCCAGGACGATTGGATGACGTACCAGTCTAGGATCGGGGCCTGGCCGATCGCCACCCTGGCAAACCCGCAGCGGCCGCCGCGCCCTGCGCTCCAACCCACCCAGAAGAACACCCTCCATGGCCCTGATCCATTCGATACCCCTGGACCGACTCACCGCCGCCATCCACCTCGTCGTTCGCGGCTTCGGGAGCAGCGAGGACGAAGTCCGCCTCGTCGCCGGCAACCTGATCGAAGCCAACCTCACCGGCCACGACTCGCACGGCATCGGCATGCTGCCGCGCTACGCCGAGGCCTACCTCGAAGGTGGCCTCTTCCCCAACCAGCATGTCAGCACGGTGGTCGACACCGGCGCGCTGCTGCGCCTGGACGGGCAGGCCGGCTTCGGCCAGGTCGTGGGCCGCGAGGCCATGGCCATGGGCATCGAGCGCGCGCGCCGCCACGGCAGTTGCATCGTCGCGCTCGGCAATGCGCACCACATCGGCCGCATCGGCGCCTGGGCCGAGCAGGCCACGGCCGCCGGACTCGTCTCCATCCATCTCGTCAACGTGGTCGCGCGCAACGTGGTCGCGCCCTTCGGCGGCGGCGACGCGCGCTTCGGCACCAACCCGGTGTGCATCGGCGTGCCCGTGGCCGGGCGGGAGCCGGTCATCCTGGACTTCGCCACCAGCATGATCGCCCAGGGCAAGACGCGCGTCGCCCACAACAAGGGCGAGCCCGTGGCACAGGGCTGCCTGATCGACGACCAGGGCCGCGACACGCAGGACCCGCGCTACAGCGTGATCCCGCCCTGGGGCGCGCTGCTGACCTTCGGCGCGCACAAGGGCTACGGCCTGGCGGTGATGTGCGAGCTGCTCGGCGGCGCGCTCGCCGCCGGCATGACGCAGCGCGACGCCGACGCGAGCCGCCGGCGCGTGCTCAACGGCATGCTCTGCGTGCTGCTGGACCCGGCCGCGCTGGGCAGTACCGAGGCCTTCGAACGCGAGGCTGCCGCCTTCGTCGACTGGGTCAAGGCCTCGCCGCCGCGCGCGGGCGTCGATCAGGTGCTCGTGGCCGGCGAGCCCGAGCGCGCCGCGCGCGCGCAGCGCAGCGCGCACGGCGTGCCCGTGGACGAGACGACCTGGCAGGAGATCCTCGACGCCGCGCGCAAGCTCGGCGTCGACCCGCAGGCGGTGCGGCAGGCCGCCGGGCTGGGCTGACGACTCCGCCGAAGTCAGCACGATGCGCGCGCTCGGATTCGAAACCCTTCGGCCGGTCTTCGTGGCGGGGGGTCTCCTGGCGTGCGCCCTGCTCGCCGCGCCCGCCTGGGCGGCCCGCATCAGCGGCGTCAGCCTACAGGGTGAGGTGGGCCAGCCCGCACAGTTGCGCGTGGCTTTCGACACCCCCGTCGCCCGCCTGGGCGCAGCCGGCGCTGCTGCGCCCGTGACTCTGGACTGCGCCGGCGGCACCTTGCGCGGCGACGGCCGCTGGGCCGACGAGCGCACCTGGATCGTCGACTTCCGCGAGCCGCCGCCCCCGGGCCTGCGCTGCAGCGTGCGCGCCGTCGAAGGCTGGCAGGGCCTGGACGGGCCGCTGCAAGGCCGGCGCGTCTTCGCCTTCTCCACCGGCGGGCCAGCCGTTGCGCAGGTGCAGCCCTGGCCCGGGGGATCGATCGAGGAAACCCAACACTTCGTGCTCCAGCTCAACACGCCCGTGCCCGAGGCTCAGGCGCTGGCGCGCGCGCACTGCGAGGCCGACGGCCTGGGAGAGCACCTGCCCGTGCGCGTGGTGGGCGGCGCCGCGCGTGAGGCGCTGCTGCGCGCCCAGCGCCTGCAGCGCGAGGCCGCACGCACCATCGTCCTGGCCTGCGCCCGCCCCTTGGCGCCCGAGGCCCGGCTGCGCCTGGTCTGGAACAGCGCGCCCGAGCTGGGCGGCAGCCCCGCCGGCAGCGTGGCACCTGCCACGCTGCAGCGCTTCGACTACCGCGTCCGCCCCGCCTTCACCGCCGAGTTCAGCTGCGAGCGCGAACGGGCGCAGGCCCCGTGCATGCCTCTGCGACCGCTGGCGGTGCAGTTCTCGGCCCCGGTGCCACGCGCGCAGGCCGCTGCGGTACGGCTGGAGATGCTGGGCCCGGTCACCCAGGGCACGGCAGCTGCGGGCGTAGCCCCGGGCCCGGCCGCCAACGGCAAGTCCTCTGCCGCCGCCCTCGCCCCTGTCTTCGACAAGGACGACCGCTCCAGCGAGGTGGAGCAACTGCGCTTTGCCGCCCCGCTGCCCGAGCAGACGCGCTACCGACTCGTGCTCCCGCCGGACCTGCGCGACGCCAGCGGCCGCCCGCTGGCGAACGCGCGCAGCTTCCCGCTCGAGGTGGCCACCGCGCAGGCGCCGCCGCTGGCGAAGTTCGCCGCCGCGCCCTTCGGCGTGGTCGAGTGGGGGCCGCAGGCGGCCGTGCCGGTGACGCTGCGGCGCGTCCAGGCCGACCTCGGCCCCGGTGCGGCCGGTGGCCAGGTGCGCATCCGCCGCGTCGAGGGCGAGGCCGAGGTGCTGCGCTGGTTTCACCGCCTGCAGCGACACCACGAGACCCAGCTCAGCGCGCGCGACCTCGGCCGCCCCGAGGCCGAGTGGCACCTCTGGCAGGAGAACACCGACGCCCGCGGCCGCAAGCAGCGTCAGCGCGTCGAGCGCATGATCGCCACGCGCGAGGTCTCGCTGCTGGCCACAGAAGCGCAGGCGCGGCGCCTGGCCCTGCCGCCTCCCGCAGCCGGCGACGCGCGCGCCGCCGAGGTCGTGGGCATCCCGATCACCGAGCCCGGCTACCACGTGATCGAGATCGAGTCGCGCCGGCTCGGGCAGGCGCTGCTGGCGCAGGCCGCGCCGATGTACGTGCGCACCGGCGTGCTCGTCACCAACCTGGGCGTGCACTTCAAGCACGGACGCGACGGCAGCGCCGTCTGGGTGACGACACTGGACCGCGCCCGGCCCGTGGCTGGCGCCGAGGTCGCCGTGCACGACTGCGCCGGCACCCGCTTGTGGCAGGGCCGCACCGACGCCCAGGGCCTGGCGCGCGTCGAAGGCGCCCTTTCCGCGCGTACGCCCACCTGCGGCGGCGAGGACGGCGTCTTCGTCACGGCGCGCCAACGCGACGCCCAGGGCCGCGTCGACATGGCCTTCGTCTTCAGCAGCTGGATGCGCGGGATCGAGCCCTGGCGCTTTTCCATGCCGACCAGCCCGCCGGCCTGGGCACCGCCCGAGCCCGATGCGCGCGTGCACACCGTCTTCGACCGCACGCTGCTGCGCGCCGGTGAGACGGTGTCGATGAAGCACTACTTGCGCCTGCAGACGAGCGCCGGCCTGGTGCTGCCCGCGCCGGCTGGCCTGCCCACGCGGCTCAAGCTCGTTCACGTGGGCAGCGGCGACGAGCACGAGCAGGCGCTGGACTGGCCTGAAGCACGCAGCGCGGTGTCGAGCTGGGCCATCCCGGCCGGGGCCCGGCTCGGCGCCTGGCGCGTCGAGCTCGAGCGTCCGGGCGCCGGGCCGAAGGACCCGCCGCGCCGCTGGGCCGGGGGCGAGTTCCGCGTCGAGGAGTTCCGCGTCCCCCTGGTCGACGCCCGCCTCAGCGGCCCGCGCGCGGCCGTCATCGCCCCACGCGAGCTGGCGCTGGACGCCCAGTTACGCCACCTCAACGGCGGCGGCGTTGCACAGGCGCCGCTGCTCGCCACCGCGCTGCTGCGCCCGCGCCTGCTGCGCTTTGCCGGTCACGAAGACTTCTCTTTCGAGCCGCCGCGCGAAGCCCGGCCTCCGCGCGACGCTGCGGCCGAGGACGACGAGGACACGCCCGCCGCAGGCCGCCTGGTGGCCGACCGCCTGCGCGCACAGACCAGCCGCGAGGGCGCAGCGCGGATCGTGCTGAAGGACCTGCCGGCGCTGGACGGCCCCGGCGAGATCGTCACCGAGCTCAGTTTCACCGACCCCAACGGCGAGATCCAGACCGTGGCCGCCACCACGCCAGTCTGGCCCGCCGCCGTGGTGGCCGGCATCCAGGCGCAGAAGTGGGTGGCCAGCCGCGGGCGTGCCCGCTTCACGGCGCTGGCGCTCGACACCGAGGGCCGGCCCCTGCCCGGGCAGGCGCTCGAGGTGCGCGGCCTGCTGCGCCAGGACGTCAGCACGCGCAAGCGCCTGGTCGGCGGCTTCTACGCCTGGGAGAACCACGTCGAGCGGCGCGAACTCGGCGTGCTGTGCCGCGGCCGCGCCGACGCCCGCGGCCGCCTGGAGTGCGACGCTGCGCTCGACACCGCCGGCCGGGTGGAGCTGATCGCGATCACGCAGGACAAGTCCGGCCACCGCAGCCAGGCCGCGGCCAGCCTGTGGATCACCGGCACAGGCGAGCTGTGGTTCGCGCAGGACGACGACGACCGCATCGAACTGCTGCCGCAGAAGAAGCGCTACCAGCCCGGCGAGACCGCGCGGCTGCAGGTGCGCATGCCTTTCCGCCAGGCCACGGCACTGGTGGCCGTCGAGCGCGAGGGCGTGATCCGCACCCAGGTCGTGCGCCTGCGCGGCAGCGACCCGGTGGTGGAGGTGCCGATCGAGCCCGGCTGGGCGCCCAACATCTACGTCAGCGTGCTCGCGGTGCGTGGCCGGCTGCGCGACATGTCCTGGCGCAACGCCTTCGGCTTCGATGCCGACGAGCCGCTGGAGTGGTTGCGCAGCCTCTGGCACGAGCGCCGCGACTACCGCCCACCCACGGCGATGGTGGACCTCGCCAAGCCGGCCTTCAAGCTCGGCGTCGCGGCGCTGGAGGTCGGCACTGCGCCGCACGAACTGCAGGTCAGCGTGCTGCCCGACAAGACGCGCTATGCGGTGCGCGAGACCGCCCGGGTGCGCGTGCGCGTCACCCACGCCGGCCAGCCGGCGCGCGGCGCCGAGGTCGTCTTCGCCGCCGTCGACGAGGGCCTGCTCGCGCTGCGGCCCAACGACTCCTGGAGCCTGCTGCAGGCCATGATGCAGCCGCGCGACTGGGGCGTTGCCACGAGCACGGCGCAGGGCGAGATCATCGGCCGCCGCCACCACGGCCGCAAGGCCGTGCCGGCCGGCGGCGGCGGCGGGCGCAGCGACGCGCGCGAACTCTTCGACACCCTGCTGCTGTGGCAGCCGCGCGTGCGCCTGGACGAGCGCGGCGAGGCCCTGGTTGAGGTGCCCCTGAACGACTCGCTCACCGCCTTCCGCCTGGTGGCTGTGGCCGACGCTGTCGAGCCGCCCGCAGCCGGCCGTGCGCCGGCACCGCAGCGCTTCGGCACCGGCAGCGCGAGCATCCGCGTCGCCCAGGACCTGCAGCTCATCGCCGGCCTGCCCCCCGCGGTGCGCGAGGGCGACCGCTTCGAGGCCCTGCTGACGCTGCGCAACACGACCGACCGGGCAATGACCGTGCGCGCCACGCTCGCCGGCCAGGCGCTGGACGTCGCCGGCCGGGCCCAGGCGCTGCCGGCCCTGGCACCACGCGAGCAGCGCATCGAGCCCGGCACCGCGGCCGAGCTGCGCTGGCCGGTGGAGGTGCCGGCCCGCGCCACACGCCTGGCCTGGGAGGCCACGGCCGAGGAACTGCCCGCCGCCGCACCGGAGCGCCCGGCCGCACGCGCGCCCGTGCCGGCGCGCGACCGACTCAAGGTGGCGCAGGACGTGGGCCCCACCGTGCCGGTGCGTACGCTGCAGGCCACGCTGCGGCAGCTCGACGGCGTGCTCGCCTGGCCGGTGCAGGTGCCGGACGGCGCGCTGCGCACCCAGGGCGTGGCCGACGGCGGCCTGGCGCTGACGCTGCAGCCGCGCCTGGGGCGCGAGCTGCCCGGCCTGCGCCGCTGGTTCGAGACATATCCCTACACCTGCCTCGAGCAGCAGGCCTCGCGCGCCGTGGGGCTGGGTGACGCCAAGCTCTGGACGACGGTGGTGAACCAGCTCCCCGCGCACCTGGACGCCGACGGTCTGGCGGCCTGGTTCCCGCCCCGCCCCGAAGAGGCGGCCCGCGGCAGCGACCGCCTCACCGCCTACCTGCTGGCACTGGCCGACGAGGCCGGCCTGCCCTGGCCGCAGGCGCTCCGCGAGCGCATGCTCGACGGTCTCACGGCCTTCGTCGAGGGCCGCATCGAGCGCGACACCTGGTCGCCCCAGCCCGACACCGACGCGCGCCGCCTGGCCGCGATCGAAGCCCTGGCCCGCCACGGCCGCGCCCGGCCGCGCATGCTTGACACCCTGGCCACGGCACCGGCGCAATGGACGACGGCCTCGCTGCTGGACGCCTGGTCGCTGCTGAAGCGGCTGCAGGGCGTGCCCGAGCGCGAGCCGCGCCTGCAGGAGGTGCAGCGCCTGCTGCGCGCCCGCCTGGCCGGCTCGCCGGCCGCGCTGCGGCTGCAGGCCGGCGACGAGGCCTGGTGGTGGCTGATGGACAGCGCCGACGCCAACGCCGCGCGCCTGCTGCTGGCCGCCGCCGACGAGCCCGCCTGGCGCGAGGACGCGCCGCGCCTGCTGGCCGGGCACCTGGAGCGGCAGCAGCGCGGCGCCTGGTCCACGACCACGGCCAATGCCTGGAGCGCGCTCGCGCTGGAGCGCTTCACGGCGCGTTTCGAGGCGGTGGCCGTGGGCGGCCGCACGACGGCGACGGTGGCGCCCGGGGACGCCAGACCCGCGGCGCAGGGTCCGGGCGTTGGCACGCCGACCGCGCTGGACTGGGCGCGCCAGCCTGACGGCGCCACGATCACCCTACCCTGGCCGGCCGAGGCCGCGACGCTGCGCCTCGCGCACGACGGACCAGGGCGCCCCTGGGTGCTGGTGCAGGCGCGCGCGGCCGTGCCCTTGAAGGCGCCGCTGCGGGCCGGCTACGCCGTCACGCGCAGCCTGGTAGCGGTGCAGCGCCAGGACCCGGCGCGCTGGACACGCGGCGACATCGTGCGCGTGCGGCTCGAGATCGACGCCGCGAGCGACCGCAACTGGGTCGTCGTCGACGACCCCATCCCCGCCGGCGCCACGGTGCTCGGCACGGGGCTCGGGCGCGACAGCGCCATCGCCACCCGTGGCGAGCGCCGCGCCGGCAGCGCCTGGCCGGCCTTCGAGGAACGCGCCGCCACGGCCTTCCGCAGCTACTTCGAGTTCATGCCTCGCGGACGGCACGTCGTCGAGTACACGCTGCGCCTGAACCACGCCGGCCGCTTCGGTCTGCCGCCCACGCGTGCGGAGGCCATGTACGCGCCCGAGTCGCACGGCGAGCAGCCCAACGGGGTCTGGGAGGTGGCGCCGTGAGCAGCCCCCCCGGTCCGGGGAGCCTGAAGCCCGGGCTGGCGCCAGCCGCTCACCCCGGCCCGGGCGGCGCCCGGCCCGGCAGGGTCCCAGCCCTCGCACTCACGCTCTCCCTGGCCGCCTGGGCCTGGGCACCGGCCCAGGCCGGCGTGCCGGGCTTCGCCGAGGTGCGCGCCGCGCACCGACCTTCGGACGTGACCGTGCTCGACCGCCACGGCGTGCCGGTGCAGACGCTGCGCACCGACCTGCGCGTGCGCCGCCTGGCCTGGGTGCCGCTGGAGGCGATGTCGCCGGCACTGCTGCAGGCCGTCGTACTGAGCGAGGACCGGCGCTTCTGGGAACACAGCGGTGTCGACTGGGGCGCGGCGGCGCGCAGCGCCTTCGCCAACCTGTGGAACACGCGCACGCGCGGCGCCTCGACGCTGACGATGCAGCTCGCCGGCCTGGTCGACGAGGACCTGGCGCGCCCGGCCGGCGGCCGCAGCGTGGTGCAGAAGCTCGGCCAGGTGGTGGTGGCGCGCGAGCTCGAGTCGTCCTGGCGCAAGCACGAGATCCTCGAGGCCTACCTGAACCTGGTGCCGCTGCGCGGCGAGATCGTCGGCATCGACGCGCTGGCGCAGACGCTGTTCGGCAAGCACCCACGCGGCCTGGACGCGCACGAGGCCGCGATCACCGCCGCCCTGGTGCGCGCGCCGCAGACCGACGTGGAGACCGTGGGCCGCCGCGCCTGCGGCGTGCTGGAGCTGATGAAGCGCGACTGCACCGGCGTGCGCGGCCTGGCGGCGCAGGCCCTGGCGCGGCGCGGCGGCATGCCGCTGGGCGAGCAGATCGCGCCGCACTTCGCGCGCCAGGTCGTCGGCCCCGACGCGCCACCCCAGGTGCGCACGACGCTGGATGCCGGCGTGCAGCGCATGGCGGTGCGCCTGCTGCGCGCGCAACTGGCCGAGCTCTCGGGGCGGCACGTCGAGGACGGTGCCGTGGTCGTGCTCGACAGCGCGAGCGGCGAGGTGCGGGCCTGGGTGGGCTCGGTCGGCCCCGGCTCGGCCGCGGCCGAGGTGGACGGTGTGCTCGCGCGCCGCCAGCCCGGCTCCACCATCAAGCCCTTCGTCTACGGCCTGGCCTTCGAGCGCCGCCTGCTCACGCCGGCCAGCCTGCTGGACGACTCGCCTGCCCAGGTGCCCACCGGCGCCGGCGTGTACCGGCCGCAGAACTACGACCGCAGCTACAAGGGCTGGGTCAGCGCCCGCACCGCGCTGGGCTCGAGCCTGAACGTGCCGGCCCTGCGCGCGAGCCTGATGCTGCCGCCCGACGCGCTGCACGAGCGCCTGAACGCGCTGGGCATGGCACTGCCGCAGACGGGCGGCTGGTACGGCCACGCGCTGGCGCTCGGCAGCGGCGACGTCACGCTGCTGGCGCTGACCAATGCCTACCGCGCGCTGGCCCGCGGGGGGCTGCACTCGGCGCCGGTGCTGGCAGCGGGCGTGGCGGCTGGAGCAGGCTCGGGCTCGCGTTCGGCGTCGGGGTCGAGCTTGGGTACGGACACCAGCGTCGTCGCCGGCGCTGGGGCATCGGGCCGGCGCAGTGGCGGCGGCACGGGCGGCGCCGGTGGCCCGGCGACCCGCGTGCTCGACCCCGCCGCCGCCTACCTGGTGGGCGACATCCTGGCCGGCCCCTCGGCGCGCGCGCTGACCTTCGGCCTGGACAGCGCGCTGGCCACGCGCGGCTTTGCCGCCGTCAAGACCGGCACCAGCAAGGACATGCGCGACAACTGGTGCATCGGCTACACCGATCGCTACACGGTGGGCGTCTGGGTGGGCAATGCCAGCGGCGCGCCGATGCGCTCGGTCAGCGGCGTCAGTGGCGCGGCGCCGGTGTGGCAGGCGCTGGTGCGGCACCTGCACGCCGGCCAGCCCTCGCGCGCGCCGCCTACGCCCCCGGGCGTGCAGCGGGTGCGGCTGGACCGCGTCGGCGAGCGCGAGCCTGCCCGTGAGGAACTCTTCATCGCCGGCACGGCCCCCGCGCCCGGCCGCCCCGGCGCCGGTACCGTCGTGGCCGCCGCCACGGCCCGGCCGGTGGGCATCAGCAGCCCCGCCGACGGCAGCGTCTACGCCCTCGACCCCGACCTGCCCCCGCAGGCCCAGCGCATCCGCTTCGAGGGCGAGCCCGGCACCTGGGTGCTGGGCGGCCGCCGGCTCGGCCAGGGCGGCACCCTGCGCTGGACCCCGCAGCCCGGCCGCCACGAACTGAAACTCCTCGACCCCCAGGGCCGGACGCTGCAGGCCGTGCGCTTCGAGGT
>Ga0164293_10003018_pt1 | contig 14317 bp, 10 predicted proteins | sample GEODES118metaG_FD_111487 | JGI IMG/M metagenome (GOLD analysis project Ga0164293, IMG submission 111487) | Eutrophic lake water microbial communities from Lake Mendota, Wisconsin, USA - GEODES118 metaG | ecosystem: Environmental > Aquatic > Freshwater > Lake | place: USA: Lake Mendota...
AAGAAAACTGAAGCAACACACGCCATGTCTTTTTCAGAGGTGCGCGGACAGCAAGCAGCAAAAAGGGCGCTTGAAATTGCTTGTGCAGGCGGTCATAATGCAATAAAAATAGGTAACTATTTTACACCATCTTAAAAAGATTGGTTAAAGTTAACCAAACTGATAGTTTTAAAATTAAATTATACTATTTTTGACAAGTCAATAATTGGACACAATATGGCGAAATTACTAGGTAAAAAACTTCGGGAACTCAGGGAATCAAAAGACTTATTATTACGACAAGTTGCCCCTTTACTAGAGATAGACACACCACACTTGAGTAAAATTGAGAGGGGTGAAAGAAATCTAAGAAAAGAACTTTTACCAATTTTATCTAAATTATACGACGTTGTAGAATTGGAATTACAAGTACTTTGGCTGGCAGACCATGTTATGGAAGTCGTTGAAGATGAACCAACCTCTATTCAGAGTTTACAATTAACCATAGATACATTAGTAATTAATGGACAATAAAGAAACAAAAATTACGATGACTGTTTCGTCATTTATTGATGATTTGAAATCAAATGATACTGACCCGTCTAAAATTGATGCAATTACACACCTTAACGGACCTTTACTTGTAATTGCAGGACCTGGTTCTGGGAAGACTCGCACTTTAGTTGAAAGAATAGTTTTTTTAATTCTAAATGGTATCAAATCAGAAAATATAATGGTGGCAACTTTTACAGAAAAAGCTGCAAAAGAATTGATTACTAGAATTTCTAACAGATTATTAGACCTAGACATAAAGATAAATTTGAATGAAATGTACATTGGTACTTTGCATTCCATCTTTTTAAGGTTTATTGATGAATATCGTGAGTTTACCAACTTAAAAAGAAACTATCGGTTACTTGACCAATTTGACCAAAAATACTTAGTCTTCAGAAAATTGAATGATTATTTAATTGTCAATGATGAATCTGAGATAATAGGCAATCACAAAACTAATAGATGGGACAAGGCAAGCAAGTTGATTTATTATATTTCAAAAGTAACAGAAGAATGTCTGGATGTTGAGACTCTTTGTTCTGGCAGCGAACCTGAGGTAAGAGCCATTGGTAATTACTATAAGATATACAAACAACACTTAGAACAAGAGAATGCTCTAGATTTTTCAACAATTCAAACAGAAACTTTAAATCTTCTTGAAAACCACCCACATATACTTGAGGAATTGCAGAAAAAAATTCAATACCTAATGGTAGATGAATATCAAGATACTAATACTATTCAAGAAAGGATTCTGATGCTATTGACTCAGAATTCAAATAATATTTGCGTTGTAGGTGATGATGACCAAGGATTATATAGATTCAGAGGAGCAACAATTCGTAATATTTTAGAATTCCCTAAGAATTTTCCTGAAGGAAAATGTAAAAAAGTATCTCTTGTCACTAATTACAGGTCACATCCTGAAATTATTAATTTCTATAATGATTGGATGAAGGAGTTAAACTGGGAAGCGAATGGTACATCATTTAGGTATAATAAAAATATAGAACCTAGAAAAGGAATCTTCCCTAACACTGCATCGGTTTTGAATGTTTCAAGCTCAATTTCATTTGAAGATTATTGTAATGAAGTATTGTCATTTATAAAAACACTAGAAAGTAAAGGAACTTTAAAGGATTACAATCAAATAGCATTTCTTTTTAAATCAGTAAAAAATGAGAAGGTAATAGAGCTAGCTACATTTCTTGAAGAGAATGGAATAAGTGTGTTTTCTCCACGTTCATCACTGTTTTTTGAAAGAGAGGAGATACAGTTAATGTTAGGGGCGATAATTTTCATCTTCCCTAATTTATTTGAAGATTTAAAATGGAAATCAGATGCTAATTTAGAAATTTGGGATACTTACGCTACTTGGAAAACAAAGTTTGCGGATAATATTAGGTCTAATCCAACGGAACACAAGGACCTTTTATCATGGTGTCAAAAAAAGGCGAAAGAACATTTGACCATCTCCAAAAACACAAATTATGGATTTGCGGCTTTAGTATATCAACTCCTAGAGTTTCCAATGTTTTCTGAACTTATCAATGTTGACCTTAATAATAACAAGATAAAATTAAGGGCGGCATACAATATTGCTCAACTCACTAAACTACTTTTTAAATTTGAATACCTTTATAATATTAGTGTATTAACACCTCAAAACATAAAGAAGAACCTTCAAGATTTATTTAATTCTTACTTGCGATTTATTATAGAAGGTGGAATTGAAGAATATGAAGATTTTGATGAGTACTCACCCTCTGGATGCGTATCATTTATGACAATTCACCAATCTAAAGGATTGGAATTCCCAGTTGTTTTTGTGGGTTCATTAAATTTAAATCCAACAAAACAATATAATGAGGTAGATGAAATACTTCAAAACAACTATTATCACAAACCCCCTTTTGAACCAATAGAAAACACAAAGCACTACGACTTTTGGAGATTATTTTATACTGCTTTTTCAAGACCACAAAATCTTCTGGTGTTAACCGCATTTGAGAAAAACGGGGTTGGTAGAAACCCATCTAAGTATTTTCAAACTTTATATGAAAAGACCATTAATTGGAAATCCTCCAAATTCAATCCTGAATTAATTAAACTGGAAACTATTAAACCTGTTAACATTAAAAAGGAATACTCTTTTACCTCTCATATTTTATTATATGAAAATTGTCCATTACAATATAAATTTTATAAAGAGCTTGAATTTACAGAGGTAAGAACGGGGGGTGTGATTGGGGGTAGTCTATTACATCAAACCATTGAAGACATTCACAAGACAGTATTAAAGAATAAAACAAACGAATTGACAGACGAAAACATCACCAACTGGTTTAATGAAAATTATTATCTATTATCCAAAAGTCAGAGGTCATATTTACATCAATCTCAATTACAATCGCTATTAAATCAAGTCCTAAGATACAGAGATAACAACAGACATAAATGGGATTTAATAAAGGAAGCAGAAGTCGATGTGTCGTTGGTTAAAGAGAACTACATACTTAAAGGCACAATAGACTTAATTAAAGGAGAAAATGGCACGGTAGAGTTAATTGACTTTAAATCGGGGGATAAACCTGATATAAATTCTAATGAACCTAAAACAAAACAAGTACTAATGCAGTATCGTCGACAATTAGAAATTTATGCTCATTTGGTAGAAGAAAGGACTGGATATAAGGTTAGTAATATGCACCTTTACTATCCAAAAGAGGAGACCTCAAGCCCTTACATTACCTTTAATGCTAGTAAAAATAATATACAGTCAACTATTAGTGTCTTTGATGAAGTAGTGAACAAAATAGAAAACAAGGATTATAGTATGAATCAGATTGTAAAATCTGAGAAACAATGTGGAAATTGTGACATGAGATACCACTGTAATCCTAAACAATACAACAATAAATAACGAATATGTCAGAAAATAAATTGAATTTAAAATTACAACAAAGTATTGAGTCTGTTGAAGATTTCAAGTTTGAACCAATAAAGGGGTTTCCAATGTTACATTGGAAAGGTAAGAGACCTTTTACTAATACGCAATATTACCCAGCACAGTTAAAAGAATCTTATGGTGAAGAGATTGATGGGTGGATGAATAAAATATTTTGGGGAGACAATCTTCAAGTCATGAGTCATTTATTAAAAGAATACAGAGGGCAAATTGATTTGATATATATCGACCCACCTTACGATTCGAAAGCCGATTATAAGAAGAAAATAAAACTGAAAGGTAAGGAAGTTACAAATGATAGAACTTCATTCGAGGAAAAACAATACACCGACATATGGAATAATGATGAATACCTTCAATACATGTATGAGAGATTAGTTCTTCTTCGAGAATTATTGTCTGACAATGGAAGTATATATGTCCACATAGATTACAGGAAAAGTCACCATATACGTTGTATAATGGATGAAGTTTTTGGTGATGGAGGTTCTGATTTAAAAGGACCCGGGTTTAAAAATGAAATAGCATACGGATACCGTATTCAAGGTGTTGGTAAATCATCATGGGCAAGAAAACACGACACTATTTTATTCTATTCAAAAACAAGTAATCATAAGTTTAAACCTTTAAAAGAAAGAATTTACTATAAAAAACCTTTCATAGATACTTTAATAGACGAGAATGGCAGATATTACAGTGATGTTTTCGTAAGAGATATATGGTACAGAGACGCTACATCAAATAAAGTAGAAGTTTTAATAGATGAAAACGGAGGTTATTACTCCGAATTTACTAAACCTGACATTTGGGATGCTGATGAAACAAGACCATTTATTAGTGGTTCTAAAGAGTTTGTTGGATATCCAACTCAAAAAGCTAAGGGTTTACTTAAAAGAATAATTGAGCAGATGACAGAACCTGGTGATATAGTTTTTGATTGTTTCATGGGGTCTGGAACTACCCAAGCTGTTGCATTGGAACTTGGTAGAAAATTCATTGGTGCAGATATCAATCTTGGCTCTGTGCAAACAACAACAAAAAGAATAATAAACATCGGAAATGACCTCAAGTCAAAACTACAGGATGAAGTAAAATACACCGGGTTTCAGGTTTATAACGTTAATCATTATGACGTATTCCGAAATCCACTTGAAGCAAAGGAACTTTTATTAAAGGCGTTAGAAATTCAACCATTACCAAATAATTCAGTTTATGATGGTGAAAAAGACGGAAGAATGGTAAAAATAATGCCCATCAACCGTATTTCTACACGTGCGGATTTAAATGAGCTCATAACTAATTTCGATTATAAGAAATTTGAAAAAGCCTCTGAGGCAAACCCTAATAAATCCGTTGAATCCCTATTATTAGTGTGCATGGGACACGAACCAGATTTATCTGCAGAACTTCAAAATTCTGTACCATTCAAATTAGATATTGAAGTAGTAGATATTTTACGTGACAAATCTAATTTAGAATTCAAAAGAGATTCAGAAGCAGAAATCAATATTGATGGTGATAAAATAGTAATTCGTGACTTTTATCCTATGAATTTACTTCAGAAATTATCCTTGATGAAAGAAAATGTTGAGGAATGGAGAGAGTTGACCGACAGTGTTATGATAGACTTCAATTATGATGGTTCCGTATTTGAACCTCAGATAGTTGATGTGCCGGAGGGTAATAATCTTGTAAAAGGGACATACTCTATACCAGCAAATGCAGGACAAATTAGGGTTAAAATCACAGATTTATTGAGTGAGTCATTGGAGGTAATAATAAATAAATAATTCATGGCAAAGAAAAATAAGAATTATCAAATTGACTTCCCCTTTTACACATATTTAAATTTGTTTCTACAGGAAGAAAGGAAGAAGATATATTCCGAATATACCGCTTTATCAAAGAAGTTTCTGAATTTTAATAATCCAGAAAACCCGGGGTCTTTTTTAAGAAAACCCCAATACGAGGCATTGGAGATATATATATTTTTGAAAGAGTACTGCAACAACAAATATCTTTTCGAAATATTTGAAGATTGGTATCAAAAGAAGAATGAATTTTCTGGAAGAAGTACTACTGGTAAGACTCGCACAGGACAGTTAACCATTTTGGGTCCAAGTGAACTTCAAAATGAGGATAGTATTGAAGTATTTGAAAACATATTCAATCAGATTCAATCATTTAAGCAGATTTATCCAAATTACATTTTTGCTTTAACTATGGGATTAGGTAAAACTGTGTTAATGGCAACGTCTATATTCTATGAATTTTTACTGGCAAACAAATATCCCAAAGATTCAAGATACTGTCATAATGCATTAGTATTTGCTCCAGATAAAACAGTCCTTCAATCTTTAAAAGAAATTTTAACATTCGATAAATCCAAAGTCGTACCTCCAGAATATGTTAATTGGTTAGATACTAATTTGAAATTTCATTTTTTAGACGAAACCGGTGATTCTCTCAACACATTAGAGAATTCTAAATTTAATATTGTAATCTCCAATACCCAAAAAATAATACTTAAAAAACAACATAAAAGTAAAACACCTTCTCAAGCATTATTTGCTGATTATAGCACAAGTTACAAAGCTAAATCATTGAATAAAGACTATGAAGATTTGTATGGTTTTGACATAGATACAGATGTTGAGTTAATTACTAACCAACGTTTCGCTAAACTAACTCGTTTGAAACAGTTAGGAATTTATGTTGATGAAGCTCACCATATTTTTGGTTCAGCATTAGCACAGGATTTCGGAATAAAATCTAGTTCTACATCTTTACGTGTTACAATAAATGAACTAGCTGAAAATTTAAAAGAGGCTGGTTCAACAGTTGTTGGTTGTTATAATTACACTGGTACTCCATACGTGGGTAGTAGATTGTTACCTGAAGTTGTATATGCTTATGGATTAAGGGACGCAATTAATAATCAATACTTAAAGAAAGTAGATATACAAGGTTTTGAGAATGTAAAAAATCAAACAAAGGCCTTTGTTAGTATAGCTGTCACAAAATTTTGGGATAAAAACAATAACCAACGATTTGAAGGTATGCTACCCAAAATTGCATTTTTTGCTTCATCAATTGAAGAACTCACCAACGAATTAAAACCTGCATTAGAAGAAGTCCTATCTAGTTTAGATATACCTCTGGATAAAATACTAGTTAATGTAGGGGATACAAGTATTACCACAAATGATGACTTACGTGAGTTTAAGAACTTAGATACTGTTCATTCTAATAAGCAATTCATTCTACTTGTTAATAAGGGTAAGGAGGGTTGGAATTGCCGTTCATTATTTGCTGTAGCATTGCATCGAGAACCAAAATCTAAGGTGTTCGTGCTTCAGGCAACAATGAGATGTTTGAGGTCGGTAGAACCAAAACAACAAACAGGTCAAGTATTTTTATCAGATGAAAACATTAAAATACTCGATAGTGAATTAAAAGAGAATTTTAACATGTCTGTTGATGATTTAAATAAAGCTGGTAAAGACAAAGAATTGATTGAAGTAAGATTAGTACCACCACCAATAAAAGTTAGATTCAAGAAAGTAAGGAAATTGCATCAACTAATAGAGAGAAAAATAACCACAGAAATTGATTTGGAATTCGAAAAAACGAATACAAGTCAATATAAAATAATTGGTACGCATCGTAGTATAAATGATATTTCAAAAAAAATATCTGAGGAAAAAGATTATAGTGAATTTAAGTCACGTCGCGAATTTTCATCTCTTACATTAATAGCGGAGATTTCAAGATACTTAAATTTAAAACCTACTAAGGTTAAGGAAGTATTAAATAATACAAAACAAGGAATAAATGAAATAATAGTTCGGATTAACGAATTTAATGAGTTGCTTTATGATTGGGTTATTCCAAAACTTTTTGATGGATTATATGAGATAGAGTCTTTTGAAAAATTGGACGAAATAGAAATAGAACTTGTCAAAGAGCCAAAAAATGATGGATTTTATCTTGTAAATGCAAAGAAGGAACTCATAGCGTCACTGTATGACAATAAATTCTCAAATTTTAAAGATAAATCATTCCATCTAGACAATTATTGTTTTGATAGTAAACCTGAGAATCATCTATTTTGGACTTTGCTTCATGATTCAACAATAAATAAAGTTTGGTTTACTGGTATGTTGACTCATGGCCAAACAGATTTTGTAATTAATTACATTGACCCGGTATCACATACTGTTCGCTCATATTATCCAGACTTTCTTGTCCAAAAAAATGACGGTACTTACATTATAGTTGAGGTTAAAGGAGACAATATGATTGATGATGAAATTGTTAAAGCTAAAGCGGAGTATGCAATCCAACTTGCTTCCGCAAGTAATATGACTTATACATTAATCAAAGGAACGGATGCTATGAATGGGGTTGGAGTTTCTTAATTAGTTTGATTACTAGAATTCTGTTAATCGCTTGACAGTAGTTGGTGAAAACGAACAACCTCTCCGCGTTTTATATCCATTTTCGTTTAAAAGATGAGCAACTTCTCTCAAGTTGAGATACCCATTTTTCATTTGAAAATGTTCAAGGAAGGTTTTAGCACGCTTCCAGTTTTCATTTTCAATTCTTTGCTGTTTAACTACTTTACTTCCTTTTAATCGACCTTCATTTGTCAAGTTATTTATTGTACCAAGTGTCTTTGTTTTTTTTAATTCCTTGAGTGCGAGTTTTGTTCGGTTCGAAATCATTTCTCTTTCGTACTGTGCAATTGTGCCAAAAATACCAAGGGTAAGTGTATTCAATTCGGGTAAAGCAATACAACGCAATTTTACTCCACGATTACGAATTGCGAATAAAAATTCGACTTCTCTTGTCAATCTGTCAAGTTTAGTAAATAGGAGGGTATATCCGTTTTTAGCACATTTTTCTAATGATGTCTCTAAACCTTTTCTAATATTGTTTTTACCACTTTCCTGTTCTACGATAATTTCTACCAACTCTGCATTATTATTTATCACGAAGTCAATAATCTGGGATTGTTGTTCTTCTAAACCCAAGTTTTGTCTTCCAGTACTTGTTCGTACATAGCCGATGTATTTTTCCATATAAAACTCTTTGTGCTAATGTAAAGCCATAAATTTTACAAAGCAGCATCGTTCGTTCCTGATTTGTAATTTATTTTGCCAATCAAATTATACACCCTTCCCCCTTCCCTTCCCCCTCGTAATTTTTCTTACCTTATGAGTATTTGAATCCAATATATAGGGGGGATAATTGCATGATTTAAATTTTTTGAGAAAAACCTGTATTGAGAAAAAATCTCTAAAAAGTGATTTAAAAATTCCGGGAAAAATTTCATGAAATCGGGTCTTGCCCATTGTCGATTTCTTGTTTTATTTCCGTAAAAACTTCATCGAATTCTGAAAGATTTGTTTCGATTTTTCTTATCATGTTAAGTGTAAAATTCCGAATGTGGGTAGCAGTTGCACGGAGAGTAATTATATACTCGTAGTGTTCATTGAACTCCATCTTTTTCAAAATTTTGTCTGCTTTTTCGATTTCTTTATCTGATGGAGTATGGTTTAACTGGTACAAGAACCAACTATCAATTTGGTATGGACCCGGTTCTTCATATACCCTCTTGATATAATCAGCAAGTTCATCATTAGTGAAATTGTCAATTTTTTTCATTGATGATATGTTTTTGTATCGCCTCACGGATTATTCGACTTTTTGATTTCTCTTCCTTTATGGTCGCAGCAATGATATATTTCATTTGAGATTCTGTGATTCTTAAAATAACGGTTTTTCGCAGTTTAGCCATTGGTTTTTACTATAAATATCATTTCTCATAAAAAAGCATTACGACACTTTTTATTTTCAACTTTTTTTCTTATACTTTGATTGGATGTAATACTTTTTATAAAAAATATAGTATTTATATTTAAACATGATAAATGGAACGGGAAATACTACGGTGGCGTTTATCAGAAGGCGGATGACCACGGGACGGGGTTTGAAATCCAACACCAGCACAAAGTCGAAAGGTGAAACCCCAGGGTGAGTGAACACTCTGAAGTAGTCGACAAGTCGAGTTTTCACTGAAACTCGTCCGATTCTCAATCTAACAGGATTAGAATATTGAGATGTGGGTGTCAACCGTCAATTAAAAGACGGAGGACACTTCGCACGCTCAAACTCATCAACAGAGATTATCTAGTATCATATAAAACTAGAAAAGAAACACTAGGATACTAGAATACCGGATTACTAGAGCACTAGAATACTAGAGCACTAGAATACTAGATACAAACAATTTCAATTTTCATTAAAGAGTACTAGTTTGATTAAATTTAATCAAAGTTCAAATATTGAATATCAATCAATTAGAATTATTTTAAAAAATTATGTCAAAGATATTTGGTAATGTGAAATATTGTTTTCATCTTTGTACCGTTAAAAGTTTACAATGAGCACCACGGCAATAACAATTGGAACAATTATTAAATCCTTCTTTTTATTTTTAGGTGTACCTAAAGGTCCAAATGAAAGTCAATTTGAAGATTGGTTAAGTAATGATGGTTTCAGACCTGAAACTTTAAAAGATGGTTCCAAAAAGGCTCTAATTATGGAATTGGAAAACCTCAAAACCAAGTTTCGTTATAATCTAAATGATACAAATCTGATTAAAGATGAAAATGGTAATCCAATAACACCATTAAAAACGACTGAATTAATCTCAGCGGCAATGGTTCAAATTGAGAAGTTACGAATAGTAATTCAACATGATTTGTCTATTGTCAAAAATCTACACAAACCATCTGGTGTAAATTATGTAGTAGCTAGAGCATATTGGATTGATGAAAGAGGTAAAAAGTATAGAAAGTTCGCTAAAAACATTGGTTCTGATGAAAAAGTAATGGAGAAAGGAATGATACCTACCTGGAGACTAGAACAGGTTGAAAAAGAAATAGACCAGATGATGTTATCACAATATAGGGAAGAATACCCTTAATTTTTTTTTGCTAAAAAATTGTGTCAATTTATACAGGTAATGCTAAAATAAAAACAATATATTATGAAAAAAGTAAACATTAATGAATTACTGGTTCATCCAGCGTTGAAAGACATGGAATTGTCTAAAAACCAAGTTGAAAAAATGTCTTATTTGTTAGATAAGTTTGGTCAAATTCAACCAATCTTATATTATGAAAAGGATGGGATTCGTTTTGTGATTGATGGTGTCATTCGTCTTGCCGCCGCAAAAAACTTACAGTGGGACCAAATCAATGCGATGAAAATTGATTGGCAAAGTGACGAAGTAATCCTAAATCGTTGTATTTCCAATAATATTTCAAAGCGCACCTATTGGAACCTAGCACATGAGCTGGACCTGTTCATTAATACTTTGGTTGGCAAACAGAGGGGAAAGAAAAGAAATATCGAGGATGTTATTAAGTTACTTGATGACGTAGATGAAAATAAATTGGATAAAGTTAAAAAGGATATAAACTTACTTGCCATAGAATTTTATGGATTATCATTTAAGAAAGGTTCTCTGAGATGGCTCATGAGAATGTATGAAAAACACAAGAATGGTCCCCAAGAATTATTAGACCTCAAATTATTCGAAAAATTAGACAATGAAGAAATATCTCTATCCAGAGCGTATGAACTAACAGAGGAATACTTCCAAACAAAGAAAGAACAAGGTAAAAACGCATTAACTGATGTTATTGAATATTCTCGAAATCCAATAAATGGGGATACTCAACATAAGGTATACTGCCATACCAATGAAGATTTATCATTTTTAGATGATAATTCTGTGCAGACATTTCTTTGTTCTCCCCCATATTTCGGTAAACAAGCCATTTATAAGAATGCAGAGAAAAATATCAAGGGTATCATTCACGGAAATGAAAAATCCGTCCACGATTATATCGATACAGAAGTCAGAATTTACAGTCAATTAAAATCAAAACTGAAAGAAAATGGAAGTTTGTTTGTAGTAATTGGAGACTCACACAGGGGGGATGATAACAGAATTCCTCAAAGATTGGTAGTTGCGATGTTGAATGATGGTTGGCATTGTCCATCTACAATGTTTTGGTTGAAAGGAAATCAAAAACCTCAAAAGGTTAATGGTAGGTTAATGTCTTCAGGTGAGAATATTCTGCACTTCACATTAAACGATAATCACAAATGGAGAGAATTCCTACATTGGACTAATGCACCGATAACTTTGGGGCGCACAACCGGTGAGGATTATGTAGATGGTATTAGAAGACCCGGATATTATTTAAAACGACCATTTGAGAGATTTAGAACCTTTCTTGAAGAACAAAAATTCGCAGGAGTACTTAAACATCATTGTTTCCATTTTGATGAAATTAAAGATTTTGGGAAAACGGCACATCCATGTCCTTTTCCAATTAATTTAGCAATGTTTCTTATACTTCTAACAACTGAAATTGGAGATGTTGTATGTGATATCTATGGAGGAATTGGGTCTACTTCACACGCATCTAAAATTCTTCATAGAAACTCAATAAGTATCGATGTTGATTTGGTGTCTAACAACTACGCAGTTAATAGAATTCTAAAATGTGATAATGATATATTCACAAATGAAGAATTGAAGGAATTTGAGGGGATGTTTGAAGAAAAAACGGAAAAGAAGGTAAGACGCGCCGCATAATATTGTCGTATGAATCTAATTGTGGATTATAATCCCCTAATTAGTCCAATTCTATGTATTGATACCAATAACCCGAGAAAACCCCTAAAAACGACCTTAAATGTGATACTGGGGAGTTAATCCCACTCTTGAGTTAGGTATTATTTTGTGATAGTTTCAAGTTAGTCATTTTTAATGGCTTAACATCTTTATAAATAGGATTTTTTTCAAATTCATCATGACCCATTTTAAATAACATCTCAATCGGTATAGTCCGCGGATAAAGTTTGATTTGTTGTTCGTTAACAATCTCTATTTTTCTCGTGAATTTAATCGCCTTAATATCAATCGTCATTTTTTTATCCAGAATAATATATGTCATTTGACCAAATTCAGAATCAGGTATCTGAATTGTACCATCAGGTTGGATAATTCTTTTTTCTATTGTGTTGTAGGTTTTGAAATGAATTCTCAGTACCGTATACCTTGTATTGTGTCCTATTATTTCAATACGGTTGACAAAATAATTAACATATCTACGTAATAGCTCTCTTGAGTTTTCTATTGATGATACATTTTTTGATATTATTTCTTCAATATTCAAAAGTTTCTTTTTGGCGATATTAAATTGTTTTTCAATAATTAATATCTCTTTGTGCAGAGTGCCCTTCTCCTTCCCAAGTTTCTTAACTCTTGAGTCAAATGCATCAATAACTTTACTCAAATCAATATTTCGTTGCCCAGTTGAAGAGATAATCCCATTCTGTAATTGAATTATATCTTCATCTATTGTCTCTAACATCTTTTCGATGTTCTCTTTATTTAATTTCAGGGTTTCTAAATTCTGATTGGGATTTATTTTATTTATAGTTTCTGATAATAATTTTAAATCAGTTTTAATTAACGACCAAATCGCAGAATCCAACATATTCATACTAATAACTTGTTTGTTTCTACATGGAATTGTTTTGTTGCGCCCACTACATCGGTATGTATTTTTTATGATATTATCTTTGATTCGATAATCTGCAATAAGGTAATTTCCACATAAGGGACAAACAATTAGTCTAGCAAGAATTGTTGTATGTTTATTTGACTTATCGGCTGTGGTATTATTTGATTTTAATTTTTGTTGAGCTAATTCAAATGTTTCTTTATCAATTATTTGTGGATACTTAATTTCATTTTGGGTTACAATGTATTTTTCTTCATTTGAAGTTTCAATATAACTTGGATTCTTTCTTTTATTGTTAGTTATTTTGAACCCGGTGTAACCTTCTTCTTTCAATAATTTATTTACATTCCTTTTACTATGGGTGTAAGTAGGTAAATTCTCTTTCAAACACTTTAATGAAATATCACGTATTGATGGACTATCTTTATTTTCAAATCCATAGATATACCATTGAAAAATTTTTTTTACAACCGCACTGTTATTTTCATCAGGTACAAGTGTACTTTTTTGGTTTTCCAAATATTCCTTTTTATATCCAAACAAGGTCTTTCCTGAAATAGATAATCCAATACTCATTAGATGTTTCTTTGCTCTTAGGAATCGCTCTTTTTTGGTTTTAACCTCACTCTCCGCAAAATATCCAAAGAGTGTAAACATGATTTCACCGGCAGCACTTACATTACCATCCGAATCAAAAAGTGAATATCCGGTATCTTTTAAATGTAATTGAATCTTGTTAGAAACAAACCACTCTTTGATTTGATGAAGTACGGATTGCCTACGCCCAATTCTGGATAACTCTGTAGCAAATACTGTTTTATAATTAGGATTGTTTTTAACGAATGATTTTAGTCTTTCAAACCCTTCTTTGTTTTTCAAATCCGCTAAACCAGTTTCTTTAGTATCAATTTTCTCGAATTTATTATACCCTAATTTTTTTGCGTAATTAATTAAGTCATCAACTTGAGGTTGATAGTCTTGAACGTAAGTTGAAACCCTTACAAGTATTATTGCACAAGAATCTATTTGTTTCATTTTGGTCAAAAATAATAAATTTCATCAGATACTGTTTAATCGATACCTATTTTTATATTAATTGGGCCCCCTGGTGCAGGCAAAACCCTTCTCGCCAACAGCCTCCAATCCATTTTACCACCAATGACATTGGAAGAAAGTCTAGAAACCACCCAAATCCACTCAA
>Ga0164293_10003019_pt1 | contig 14316 bp, 11 predicted proteins | sample GEODES118metaG_FD_111487 | JGI IMG/M metagenome (GOLD analysis project Ga0164293, IMG submission 111487) | Eutrophic lake water microbial communities from Lake Mendota, Wisconsin, USA - GEODES118 metaG | ecosystem: Environmental > Aquatic > Freshwater > Lake | place: USA: Lake Mendota...
ACAACGGCGAGCACGAACTATAATGGCAGTGTGAACTATACGGGCCAGAGTGCGAGCATAAGCAAGGTATTGAGTAGTTTGCTACCGAATGTACCGGTGCAAATGAAAATAGATTTGTTGTATTCCAATAAACCTTTGTACCTTGCCATTCAGCAGGGCAGCGCAGCGAGCCCGAGTGTATATACCAACTTGTTATACAGCACTACAATGAATAGTTCAGGCACTTATACCATTAGTTTTACACCCACACAGTCATCGGTGCAGTTGAGTATTGCGTATAGTTATTTTAACACGAATGCGAACACCTTGTGCTTTACCTTAGACAGTGTAAACTACCAACAGCAGAGTGCGAGTGTGAGCAGCACGCAGTTGGTGCAGGTAAGCAATAAAATCAACGACGGGTATAGATTTGGGTATAACGGGCAAGAAAAAGTAGATGAAATAGCAGGTGCTGGAAACCACACCACAGCTGAGTTTTGGGAGTATGATCCAAGAACTACACTTCGTTGGAATTTAGACCCTGTTACAAGACCGTGGGAAAGCCCTTATTCAGTTTATGGAAGAAATCCTATAATAAACATTGACCCTAACGGAGCAGACTGGTTTAAGAATAATGAAACAGGTAAATCCCAATGGCACGAGGCAACAGGAAAGCAAGGGGAAAAATCATCACTTAAAGGACTTGAAGGAACTTGGACAAACTTAGGAACTGAAATGTTAGAGTTCTCTGGAGAGAAATTAACCTACTCTTGGCAAACAAGTGATAAGAACGGAAAGCTTAGTGTAAATTCAATCTCATATGATGCAGTATCAGGTAAAGGTGAAATGGATCCAAATGATTACTGGAAAATGAAAAAGTCTTTTGATTATTCAGAAGAAAATCAAAAGAAAGGAAATGTTGGCCCTATTCCCGAAGGGTTATATTCTATTGATAAAAATGAAATTCAAAAGAGATCAGACCAGCCTTGGTACAAACAAGCAGCTAATAGTTTTGGTATGGGTAGCTTCCCGGGAGGAGATCAGTCTTGGGGTAATAACAGATGGTGGATTAAACCAGATGTAGGAACAGAAACATATGGCAGGGGTGGCTTTACTTTGCACGGAGGCGATTTTTGGGGTTCACGCGGATGTATTGACTTATGTAAGGGCTTAGATGGTTTTACTAAAAACTTTATGAAGAACCAAAACGGCACAGGTAAGGTTTTTCTCAAAGTAGATTATGCTAAGGATTTGAAGATTACAATAGTTCCTTATGGTTATATGTGGAAAAAATATTAAGAAATGAAATTTAGATTTTATTGGTTGTTGTATTTAATACCTGCTTTACTTATTCTTTTTAGTGTAGGAGAAATTATTGACGGTGTTCAGCATCCGGAACAATATCCATTTGGAGGTGAAATGTTTGCTACACATTCAATCTATGCAAGCAAAGGAAGATTTATATTTTATCACGTAAGCTTGATTTTGCTGCTTGTTTTATTAACAGTAGCATCCATTAAAAAATGGAAAAAATTATTTTGGGCTTTATTAGTTCTTTCGGTGTTGCTGTTCTTTTATCCAATGTTTACCAATGGTAACGGATTTTGGATGAATGACTAATAAATACAATGCTCTGAAATATTGCAAACGCCAGGCTTAAACAGCTTGGCGTTTTTTTTATGAAATCCTAAACGATTGTTTTGCTTTAGTATCACGAATAAAAGCATCAATGATAGAATTGATTTTATCCTTTTCACTATCAGACTGCAAGTAAAGTATTTTCAAAAGTTTTAAAATCAATTTTACTTCTGTTTCGTAATGAAAATTTATGATAGTCTAAAGTCCATATTCTGTAAAGCCCCTCCGGGAGTGATTTAATGCTGGATTTTTCTTCGTTAAGATAAAGATTAAATTGTCGAAGTTGAACTTGCAATATTTTGATAATCATTTGTGCATCAGTTTTGGAATTACATAGAATTCTATAATCGTCTTTAAATCTAGCTCCAATAAACTTTATTCTATTTTTTTTTAATTCTTTGGATGTTTCACGGTCAACAGCTGCGAGAATTATTTCAGATACCAAATCTGAAACTACTGGTCCTATCGGAATTCCATTGGTGCATCCATCATTAGCACTTTGGAATAATTTGTCAAGTTTAGTGCCTAATAATGCATATGTGTTTTTGTCATCTCTTCCACAATTTTTACCGTGTAATGCCCATGCAATACTGTGTGTATAAATTGATGGATAAAAATTCTTTATATCTGTCTTTAATATGTATTTGAATTTGTGAGATTCAGCAACTAAATCATTTTCTGCCATTTCAATAAATTCATAAATCATTCTTCCTGCCCTCAGATTTCCTAGTTCTTTCTCATTTTTAGAAGTAATAGGAATTGGAAAACTGTAGGGGAATATTTTAATATCTTTGTGGAAAATGTGGTCAAGTATTAGAGACCATTCGTTTTTCATATGCCAAACTATGTCATGGTATATTTTTGGATTAATAATTCCAAATGTCCTTTCTGTTAGTTGTGATTTTGGAAATGCAATATTATTTAGTTCGAAGGTTTCGACATTAAATTTAACTCTAGTCCCTTGTGTTTTTACAATATAGTATGCTTTCTTTTTAAGATTAAATGTTTCTACTTTAAAGCAAGGAGGTAAAACATATTGTTCTGCAAAATAACCATCTTTTATAATCCAATTAGTAATAGCTTTTTTACCAACTAAAGTAATAAGTCGCTTGGTTTCTTTAAAGTGTTTTTGAGGTAATGTCATAATTTCCTTTTTTGTTTGATATTTTAATATGTTGTTTACCAAAGTATAAAACTATGTTGTATCAATCTAAAATAAATACAGTAATATTACCTTGCTTTATAATGTATTTTTGATTCGGATTTCAAATCATAATTTAAAAACACTAGTTATTTATTTTATTGATATAATTTCTTTTTTTAAAATTTAACCCAATCACGAATCAATTTGTAATTGGATTTAAATAAACAAAACAGATTGAGCATAACTATAAATGTAATTACTAATTGCTTTGTAAGCGATATTCTTACTTTGTAGTAGCTGTTTAATTTAATCACAAAGCGCTTTGTAATTGCTTTAATCTTCGATGAATTAATGAATTCCAATCACTAAGCAATTGGTGATTGGATTCGTTCTTATTTCTTAGTTCTTCTTCTATACTTCGTGCTTCTTATGTGGCTTATTTATTTTTATTCATCCGTTTGTTAATTCAGTAAGGTTATATTTTTTCTTCTTCAGAGCAGTTTTTTTTAAAACTAGTTAATTCATTATTTACAGGGAAATAGTAGTTTCTGTATACGGTCATTTTACCGCGTCTAAAATTTGAATTTTAGAACTTAAGCTTTGACCTTTACTTTATTTTTTCTTCACAAATAAAATTTTCAACTATGAACAAGAAGATTTCATTACTCCTTCCCACCTTATTATTTTTGTTTTCATTTTCAACTTTTGCCCAAAATACGTATTCCTATGGTTTCAATTTTGATGTAAAGGGATATGATGTATTGCCGATTACAAATTTTTGTACATCAGCTAATCCAACCACTGAAGAATGTGTGGCTGTAGGTACTATCCATAAGTCATTTGGTAATGATGATAAAAATAATGGTATTCACTTTGTGCATTTTGATAATAATGGGAATTTATTTACTTCAGTTTATATCAATCATCCAAATGCAGATGAGCGTGTTGTGAAAATCTTAAAATTAGATTCGTTAAATTGTAAGTTTCTAATTGTTTCTCTTATTAGGGAGTATGTTTCCAACCTTAAGGATGCTATAAAACTTACTACCATTGATATTAATGGAAAGGTTTTTAATGAGTCCATTGTGTCTGTAAATAGTACAAATAATTTCGCTCATTTGTATCCAATGGATGCTGTAATTAAGGATACTACTTTATATGTTGTTGGTGGTGCTGATTCTAGTATTTATAAATCATCTGTTTCTGTAGATAGCGGATTGAATTTTGCACACAAAACATACTCTTTTGTAGCTAAATTGAGTGTACATAATTATTACAATTCACAGATTTTGTTTTTTAATAATAATCCTACTGTAAATTATACCTATATGTATTTTCTTGTAAAAAACTCAAATTATAATTTTGTCAAGTCCATTAAGGTTGCGGATAGTGGAAGAATTTTTTTGCTTGGAGCTGCAAATTCGTTAGTTGATTATCCTTTAACCAGTGTATTTAATTATTGTATTCCAAATGCAATGATTGCAGAACTTGATACGACTAGTTATTTACATTTAAAATCTTTTCGTGTGTTTAATAATGAACATATGATGCATACGGGTTCTTTAGCAACGGACTTGTATTATGATAATAATTCAAATTGTGTTAATCTTTTAACTAATGAAGTGAGTGTTTATCATCATATTTCTCCTTATACTATCTCGAATCAATCTATTTTACCTTGTTATGCTTATAGTATTTACAAACTTAATAAATTTAATTTAGCCAATATTGGGGTTAATAAATTTCAACCATTTGACAATTTATTTGCAACTAATTTTATAAAACAGTCTACCGGTGATATTAAAATTGTTGGTTGGCAAAACACTTCAGATTTATCAAATACAACACCATATACTATATATAGAGATTGTCCATTTATTCAAAGTATAACAATTGATAATTCACTTATTAATTTCGCAAACCCAATCTCATTAAATACCTTAGTTGATGGAACGCTAAATTTAACCACTTCATATCAGTATTTGGGGGGATTGAATTTAAGTTCAATTTGGCTATTGCCAAGAGTAGGAAGTCTTTCTGGATTGAATGATAATTTAGTATTGACAGGTACACATCTATTGAATGGTTCAACCTATGGTTTTAAAACAATATTTACTGATTTTAATGGCAATAGTTGTAATGAACCAGAAATGTATTATAACAAAAATTATATTGTTTTAGATACAATTTCGTCAGATACTAAATATGAGTCTTTATTATTGCCAACTTTAATTTATTCAACCCATTCTTTAGATTCACAGTATGCTCTTAATTTGAAAAACAACTGTAATGTTGAAAAGATATTTAAGAAAACTAACAGTAATGGAGTCCTGGTTCAAAATCTTTCAATTTATCCAACTAGAGTTGCGGTTGGCGAGACTGTAAATATTACCTCAATTGATAATTTAAAAGAGTCAACTCCAATTGAAATTAACATTGTTAATGAAATAGGTTCTAAGATATATTACAAAACTGATAATTTTAATGGGGCATTTAGCTTTAATCCGAATATAGCCCAAGCAGGTATTTATTTTATTGAAGTTAAATACGAAGGCAAAAAGTATAGGGAAAAACTATTCTTTTACTAGGTTTACATAAATCAATTTTGTTTATTAAATTTATATAGATCTTCCTTCTAAGAAAGGATTGTTTTATGAAAACATTAAAACCATTATTTTTATTAGTAATGCTAAATTTATCGTTTATTACCTTTGCTCAATTCAAATGTAATAAATGGTATTTTGGCAGTAATTGTGGACTTGATTTCAATACGCCTACACAAGATCCATTGCCTATTTTATATGGCAAGACAATGGATGGTGTAATTGGTACGTCTTCTATTAGTGATACTAATTCCTTGCTCTTTTATACAGATGGTACTAGTGTTTGGAATGCTCAACATCAGGTAATGCCTAATGGTTTTTTATTACGTGACACACCAATGGCAAATTTTTATGCACCTGCATTTTATTCTCCTTTGTGTAATTATTATAATCAACTTGGGTATGGAGGAAATGGAGCAAATAATAGTAATTTTTCCGTTTGCGGAGCTAAGTGTATTATTGTTCCAGATCCTGGGAGTTCATCTAAATTTTATGTTTTTTCAGGTATTACTGAATTGCAATTGCTGGGATTTCCCTATAGGCCTTCGGCTATTTATTACAGTAAAGTGAATATGAATTTGAATGGAGGCTTAGGAGATGTTGAGTCAAGTTCAAAAAAAACACTTTTAAAAATGAATAGCGGTACAAGAAATATGTGTGTTGTACAACATGGAAATAATGCTAATTTTTGGATTTTAACTCATGGTACAACACCTAATACCCTTTTTGCTTACCAAATTACAACAAGCGGTATAAGCACAAATCCAGTTGTTTCTACATTTCCTTTCAATGTAAACAATGTATTTGATTTGAAAGCCAGCAGCTTAGGAACTAGAATAGCAGCATCTAATTTGAAAGACTCCTTGTTCATGTTTGACTTTAATAAATGGACAGGTGTGATAAGCAATCGACAAGTAATAGCGCTTACAAATTACCCGTCAATTCATAGTTCTTTTCCTACAGCCAGTACAGGTGATATAAGATCCTTAGAACTTTCCCCTAATGCTAAATTATTATACTTTTCAACTTCATTAGATCTTTTTCAATTGAATCTGCTTAATAATAATTTGTATGTTATTCCAACCGGTGGAAACGGACAAACAAATATTTCAAGTAGTGGTCCTTATTTTTTACAAATTGGTCCGAATTATAAACTATACTTAACCGATCCAACTAATATTTTTACTGGTGTTAATAATAATAGTATTTATATTCCAAGTAGTCTTACGTTTTCCATACAGACGATGTTTCCTTCTGTAATAAATAATCCAAATGCAATTGGTATTTCTTGTAATTATACGCCTGCATTAGGTTTGACGACTTCTTATGTGAATTCTTTGATTCCATTATTAACGGGTTGTGAGCATAATGAAACTAGCCTTCCCAATTACATCACAAGCATGGTCGCTCCATGGATCAACACAGCACCTACCATGACTACGGTAAATGCCGTAACAAAATGTCAATTTGATACCTTAAGTCCTGTAAGTTTAATTGTTGCTGATACGGAAACGAGTGTCAGTAATTTAACACTTACGGCTAGTTCTAGCAACACAACACTGCTGCCTAATAGCAATATCAGTATTGGTGTTAATGGAGCACAACGCACCTTGCTATTCAGCCCCATAGCTAATCAAACGGGTACTACAACCATCACCTTACAACTTACGGATACCAATGGCTTATCGAGCACACAAAGCTTTATGCTTAGCATATTGCCAAGTACTCCAGTAAGTATTACTTCTACCTTGCCTACATCTGTCTGCGATGGCAATAGCGTAGTCTGCTCTTGTGCAATACCTAATAACTGCAGCATTGAATGGATAAGCAATGGTGTGCCTACGGGCAATACCAGTAGTAGCTATACGGTAAGTCAATCAGCAAACATCACTGCATTATGTACCAGCAGCAATGGCTGCACGGCAAGCTCCAATGCTATTAATGTAACGGTTCGTCCACTACCACAAGTACAATGCACAATCAATGGTCCTGCAACGATTTGCGTTGGCGATAGCGTGCAGTTGCAAGCACTCAGCACCGCAGGCTATAGCTACCAATGGTTTAAGAATACGCAATTGCTACCCAATGCCAATAGCGCTATTTACTATGCCAAACAAAGTGGCGATTATTCGTATGTAGCCACGCTCAATGGCTGTAGTAAAACATCGAATGCACAAACCATTAAAGTCGTTCCTGCTCCAATTGCCAGCATCACCACACCCAACACAACGGTGATCTGCAACGGACAAGGTGCCTTACTGCAAGCCAGCACCGGAACAGGCTATACTTACCAATGGACCATGAATGGTTTTGATATCACAGGAGCTACCAATCCTACCTATACCGCAACCATAGGTAGTTACTATACGGTTAAGGTAAGCAATGGCTATTGCGCACGTACTTCATCACCTATAACCATCACGGTTAATACCGCACCGGTAGCCATCATCCATTGGAATGGCACGCAACTGTTTTCACCCATCAGTTTTTATAGTTATCAATGGTATTTAAATGGAGTATTAATCCCTGGAGCTACAGGTCAGTATTATACACCTACACAAACCGGTTTGTATTATGTAATGGTAAGTAATGAGAATGGCTGTAAGAGCTTATCGCCCAATTATAACCTCCTTACCTTATCCATCAACAGCTTGTCAATACCGAGCTTACCAATATATCCCAACCCTACAAGCGGTATGCTGCAAGTAGACAATTTTAAAGAAGGCACGCTATATGTTTACAATGCTATGGGGCAGCTCATCATCCAACAAACAGATCCGATCATAGACTTAAGCAAGCATGCCAACGGTATCTATCATATCAGAGCTTACAACCAAGCTCAAGAGCTGATAGGTATAGGGAAGGTAATTAAAGAGTAGAAGGTTGTTGCTTATTTGTGTTTCTGGTCGTGTTCCGCCTGTGGCTAATCTGTACTGGATTCAATGCAAAACCACTGGCACGACCTATTGTCCTAGAGCTTTACTGCTCGTAGTGCTTGACACAAAACCCGTGTTACCAGCTGTAGTTCTTTTTCCGTCACCATACGATACAGCTCCAATTTTTTTTTCCAATTGTCGTTTTGGCTTTCGAAATGATTGCTTTCTTTTCTGTTGCATTTAGCAAGTCAGATAAAATATTTGTAGTGTTTGCTGGGTCGACAATTCTACTGTTTAACGGATTACTTGTGTCTTTACTTAGTTCTTGTAATATAAACCAAAAGTTGTCTGCAAGTTTTGATGCATCTTTTGATTTCCCGGACAGTATTTTAATGGCCAAGTATTCAAGGTAAATGGATGGAAAGTCAAGTTGATTTAGTTCTCGCCATATTTTGAGAAGCTTTATTTCATTCTGTCTGCCACAACCTGAAATATCAGTTATATGTTTTTGTATGTTTGTCTGTCTCCAACTATCAAACTTTGATACATACAGCCAATGGTTTGTGTTTCCAGAATGTTTTCTTGCAGGAGTTATATCAATTTCTAAACCGCCTAAATTAATTCTAAAAGAAACGTTTTGTTTTCTTAGTGGATTGTATTTGCTTTTCAGATGATTGTGTAATGAGTCATAAATACTTTTTAGTCCGCCTGTTGAAGTATTACAGTTGCTTGACAAGGAAACAAGATAATCCACGTCTGAAGCCATAGAAATAGCAGTTCCCTTTGCTCTCGAACCTGAATCTAATGTTGCAAGAAAGCAAGTTGAAGCCCACTGTTTTAGGTCCGATTTTAATAAAAGAATACTAAGCGTATGACTATATAAATTTCTAGCAGAATATTTACTAAGAATTGTTTGCAAATACATATTACTGTCCATCAAAGCTTGTTGTGATTAATGAGTTTAAAATATCATTCTGAAGTCTTCCTTTGAAGTTTACAACAACTGTATTGCTTCTATTTGCTATTTCAACCATTTTTTCGTGAGGGATAGAGCCTGCTTTTGCAAAAATGATGACTGCTGTATTATAATTTTTCCGAGCAATAAAAATTTGGTCAATTTGATTTCCGCTTGTTTCCCAGTCCACAAGCAATATTGTGTATTCTTTCACTTTTTCAATATTGTCAGTAGGAATGTGAATTACATTGTTTCTTTTGAAAATATTTGTGTCAGTAATGCAGTCAGTTAGTGTCGAAAACGCTTCTGTACTTCCAATGATTGCTATTTTTCTACGCCAAATTGCTTTTCCTATCCTAAATACTAAAGGAGTCACTCCGAGTGCAATGCAAACAACCCTGTAAATAATTCCTATTGCCGTAAAAACTACAGTCAGTCCACCAACGATGATGAAAACTGGATGATTGAAAAAGTCAATGATTGGTTGAATTATGTTCATATGTCATCTGTTATGGCCGTCATTACTATGGCTTTTGTTACTTGTGTATTTACCTACTTATTGACTCGTTAAAAAGTAGTTCAACACATAAAAAATATATTATAACAAAAATATACAATAACCTCCTAAATAAATAACAGTAATTATCCCCCATTGTATATATGCCTAATTCTTCATTTTGTTAAACGGTAGTTCAATACATAAAAAGTTTGCCATTACAAAAATATACTATAAAACCTTTGCTAAAAACGGTGATTCTACCCATTGGGGGTGGACTTTCAGAATTTATCTTTCTTATTACTTCTACTTTTTAACGATTGTCTTAAAAAGAAAATAAAACAATTGCTTTTTTTTTTAAACTAAAACTAGCATCAGACTTCAAATGCTTTAATATGCTGGCATATGAATTCTTATTCCGCTTTTTTTTGTCTTTTTAGATAAGTCGTATTGCTATTTTATCCTTGGTTTTATGCAAAATATCGGGACTTATACGATATTGAGATTTAAGGAATGTTCTAAGTCAACTTTTACACTAATTTACCCTGTACTATTTTTATCAATGGTAGCAAGGATAGAAAACTCAAGGATTGTCAATTATTTTGTTGTCCGTTTAAGGTGCTCCATTGATTTGATGTATATACCTATTGCTTTGCAACGAATGGAGATAGAGAGATTGATAAATTTTATCCAAAGCTAAGGCTAGGTTTAGGTCTTTTGTATTATGAATCGATTAGGTCAGATGCTGTATACGAAGAGTAATTTTCAAGCTAACGATTCATTAAATGGTTGGGATGGCACAAATGGTGGACAGGACATAGGCATGGATGTATAGCTATTATATTGAATTAGAGTGTGCCACAGGAGATGTGTTGAGATGAACAGGTGATATTAGCTTGTTGAGGTATGCTATATACGAGTCTAAATATAAATACTTAATCCTATCAAAATATGGTTTGTTAGGTTAAAAGCAAAGCAAAATAAAATGCTTTGTTTTGACAAGCTGTATAGGTAAAATTATTCGCAATATCGTTTGTAACATTTTCTTCCAAATGTATTTTCTAAGTATAACTTATTGGTGCAAATTCCAATAAGAGCTCCTAATAAAAGCATTATTAAAAGATAATTTTTGTTGCTGCTGTTCTGATTTTCGATGATTGCATTGCAAGCATCTAATGGTCCATTGTCAATTAATTGCATAGTGTTTTATTTTTTGAGTAAATCAATATACCTAAGCCCTCTCTTAGTTTGAATAATAAATGCGTATTCATCTACAATTAACCATTGGTCATCATTTTCATTTTTTTTAATACCATAATATGCATTTTGATCAAACCCTTGTGATAAAGCGGTATCAATATTAATACAAATTCTACCTATTTCTGGTAAGTGTTTTGAGAACATTTTATAATTCGCTTTATATCCTTTTATTAGTTTTGATATAAGGCTATAGTTATTTTTCTGGGTTTCTAATTTTGATGCTATAGCACAATTGCTATCCTTGCAATATTTCCTTGTGCCCTTAGCAAAAAAAACTTTACCACAGTGGGCGCATTCAATACGTCTTTCAAGATTAGGCTTATTTATCTTCTTATTTTCTATTTTCGGTATAGAAGTCAACCGTTTTTTATTGTTGTTTTCCATGCTTATAAATTAATTTGAGTTTGTTTTTACCATAGTTTATAGTACTTAAATAAAAGTTAATGAGTGTAATTTACAAAATTTATTTAATAAAATCTGTTTTTTACACAAATTTAATTAATTTTACCAAATGGTATACAAATCCGATTCTAATCAGCAAATTTTATTATCCGAATTCAGGGAGTTTATGACTTCGCCAGTTGTCCCAATCAAAGATTTGGTAGACCATAAAAATGAGCCCTTGAGTATGATTATGGCCTATTGGCGAAGACATCATTTGCTTCCATATTTCCCTAAAGGGAGGTGGTGTACTGAAATAAGCTTTTCTCAACTGATTTGGCTCCGCCTATTAGATGTGTTGAGAGAATTTGGTGTTTCGCTTCATTATATGAGCAAGCTCTGCAATTATTTCTTTAAAGACGCCTATGATAATAATTTACCCTTGAAGAACTTACATTATAACCATAAGGAACTTAAGAATAAGATAGAACAAGGAAACCATACGGACAATGATGAGTATTTGATTAAAGAAATAGAGCTCATGCTAAAAGATGAAATACTATTATATGGTTTGAAGTTAGATATTAACTATTTCACAATGTTAATGGCAAAGGGATTGGATGCCCTTGAAGATTTTGGGTTATTGCTGTTTCTGAGTGGTGAAATATATGAGTATGTTGGAGAAGAAATTTATTCTCATAAAACATCTGAAAAGCTATTTGATTTTAACCAACCTAATATAAAGCTATCCTTAAAATATTTTTTAGATGAGTTCGTAAATAAAGACGAATTGGAAAAGTTTTTGATACCTACCTTATTAAATGATAACGAAAAAGAAGTGTTAAAAGCCTTAAGGAAAAACAATACATGTATTACAATCAAAAAACAAGGTGATGAAATTGTAAGCATAAATAGTTCAAAGGATGGTTTAATCAAAGATGATGAAGCAAAGCAAATAAGGAGAATTTTGGGTATTGGGAATTACGAAGAAATTACAATCAGCACAAGGGATAATAAAACGCTATTTTTTAAAAAAACAAAAAAGAATCGACTCCGATAGAATCGGCTTAATTGCATCACCTCTAATTCACTTCGCTTAAACGGCTGAATTACATACTTGGTGATTATGAACAATAAAAAATTAAAACGTGTAAAAAAAACCAAACCAATATTAAGTACTAATCAACAAGAAAAACAATCTCAATCCATGAATAAGCAACTTGAGTATTTGGCTTTATTGCTTGTTGATATGTATATAGGAAACAATTTAAACGATAAGTATGAAAATTAATTTGCTAGAACAACTTTTAGAAGATCACCTTCAAAAGCAAAATGAAAGTATTGATAAAAAACGTGGTAATGATGCCGTTATCTATACTCGTGTTAGTACAGCAGAACAAATGATGGAAAATGGCAGTTTAGAAACGCAAAAAAAACTCAATGAAGAATATGCATTTAGGAATAAAATTAAAATAGTAGCATATTTTGGAGGTAAGCATGAAAGTGCAAAGTCAGACGGTAGAAAAGAGTTTTTAAGAATGCTAAACTTTGTAAAGAAGAATACTAATGTTCGATACATAATAATTACCAACTATGATAGGTTTTCAAGAACAGGTGCTTCTGCTGCAAAACTAAGTGAAGATTTAAGATTGGAATTTGGAGTGATAGTAAAATCAGTTACGCAAGATATAGACACATCAACTGCGTCAGGTCGATTACAGGAGAATTTCTTTCACTTGTTAAACAATTTTGATAATGCAATGAAAAGTGATCGCACCAAGATAAACACTAAGGAAATAATCTTAAAAGGTTATTGGCCCTATCATCTTCCTAAAGGATATACTAACCTTCATCCAAAACAAAGAGCATGCTTTCATAAGTATATTTTAAATGAAGAAGCGAAAGCAATAAAATATGCATTTATTTTAAAATCAGAAGGTAAGCTAACAAATAGAGAGATCATTGAAAAAATACGATTAAGGGGCGTGCAGTTATGTGAAAAAACATTTCATAGCATGATTTCAAATCCCTTCTATGCAGGATTTGTTACTGGGAAATTAGTGGATGGAAAGTTAATAAAAGGGCATCACCCAAAGCTAATTGATTTAAAAACTTTTTTAAAGGCCAATGAGATTCTTTCACAAGCAAGAAATGTTAAGGTAGCCAAGCGAAGTAATCATGAAGATTTGCCATTAAAGCTATTTACTAGAGACGAGATTACTGGAGATAAGCTATCTGGATGTAAATCAAAAGGTCTTTGGTACTACAAGACTAAACAAAGCTCTACACCACTAAATGTTAAAGCATCTATTCTAAATGACTTATTTAAAGAGGAGCTCAAAAAAATGCAAGTTCCAAAAAATCTATTACCAGCCCTTAGTGTTTTTATTACCAATGAACTGAAGAAGCGACTCAAAATAGATATGGAGGAATCAAGAATCATTAAGAAGCATATTTCAGAAAAAGAAATTGAACTCGAAAAGATTGAAAATAAGTTTTTAAAGGATGAAATTTCTAAGGAAATTTATGAGAAGCACAGCAGTAAAGTCAAGACGGAATTGGATAAATTAGTTAAAGAAATTGCGAATTCTAATTTTAATAGTGCGAACTTAGAAAAAGGAGTGAAAAAGTGTATAGAAATTGCACAGAACCTAGAATTGGCATGGGTTTCATCTGATTATCAAAATAAACAGAGATTGCAGTATTTGATATTTCCGGAAGGAATGGTATATAATAAAAAATTGAACCAAGTGCGAACTCTTAAAACAAATCCAATTTTTGAGTCAATCTCAATAGCAGCAAGCGTTTTAAAGGATAAAAAAAATGGCAATCTTAATAAAGATTGCCATAACTTACTCTCTGTGCCCAGAACAGGAATCGAACCTGCACTACCTTGCGATAACCAGATTTTGAGTCTAGCGCGTCTACCAATTCCGCCATCTGGGCGTGGGCACTAATTAATCGTGGGTTGCAAAAATAGACAT
>Ga0164293_10003022_pt1 | contig 14304 bp, 15 predicted proteins | sample GEODES118metaG_FD_111487 | JGI IMG/M metagenome (GOLD analysis project Ga0164293, IMG submission 111487) | Eutrophic lake water microbial communities from Lake Mendota, Wisconsin, USA - GEODES118 metaG | ecosystem: Environmental > Aquatic > Freshwater > Lake | place: USA: Lake Mendota...
GGTTCCGGCGGTTGCAGGAATAACTACTTATACCTGGACGGTACCTGCAGGCGCGATTGGCTTAACGGGTCAGGGTACGAATACGATATCGTTCACTTATCCTGTTGGTTTCACTACCGGCACGGTTAGTGTAACGGCTACCAATAGTTGCGGAACGAGCGGATCAAGGTCGTTGACGATCGGCGTGCTTCAACCTGCAACACCAGGTGTGATAGATGTGGCCATAACCACGCCATGTCCGAACAGGGTGTACACGTACAGCTTACCGGGCTTGCCTGTGAATGCAACATCGATCTTGTGGGCGGTAACCGGCGGTACGATCCTTACAGGTCAGGGTACATCAAGCATCACGGTGAGCTATCCATCAACAGCGGTTAATGGCTCGGTGAGCGCACAGGCTGTAAGCAACTGCGGTGTGAGTACGGTACGGACAATAGCGGCACGTTTAGCGGCTTGTGCTGTTGTACCACCACCACCACCACCACCATTTGCTGCAACGGGCAATGAACAACTGAAGGGCGCAACAGCTGCTGCTGATGCGATGAAGGTGAATGTGTATCCTAACCCAACCACAACGGATTTCAAACTGCAGGTGATTACTGCGGGTAAAGAAGAGATCAGTGTGAGGGTATTGGACATGGCGGGCCGTTTCTACAAGCAGTTGACGATCATGCCGAACCAAACGATCAATCTGGGTGCTGAGCTTAAGGCAGGTGCTTATATGATTGAAGTGAAACAGGCTGGTGCAATGAAGTTAACGAGAGTGATGAAGTTTTAATGACGTTCAAATTCTTTATGTAGAGGCTGTCTCGTACTTATGAGACAGCCTCTTTTTTTAATAGTGGTAACCTAAACGGCTTTGCTCAACTTCATCAATTTTTCGAGTAAAGGTTCCAGCAAATCCAGTTTGAGCATATTGGCGCCATCACTTTTAGCTATTGAAGGATTGGGGTGCGTTTCAATAAACAATCCATCAGCACCGGTTGCAATGGCAGCTTTGGCAATGGTTTCAATCAGTTGCGGGTTCCCGCCGGTTATGCCACTGGTTTGATTGGGTTGTTGTAAGGAGTGTGTACAATCCATGATCACCGGTACACCAATCTCTTTCATCCAGGTGATATTGCGATAATCAACTACCAAATCCTGATATCCAAAAGTATTGCCTCTTTCGGTAAGCCATACCCGATCATTTCCGGCCTGATTGATTTTGTCTACTGCAAATTTCATGGAAGGCCCGCTTAGAAATTGCCCTTTTTTCACATTCACTACTTTACCTGTTCTGGCAGCAGCTATCAGTAAATCAGTTTGGCGACATAAGAAGGCAGGGATCTGTAATACATCAACATAATCTGCGGCAACTGCAGCTTCTTCTGCCGTATGGATATCAGTGGTAGTAGGTATCCCCAATTTTTTACCGGCATCGTGAATCAGCTTAAGTGCCTTTTCGTCACCGATACCCATGAAAGATCCGGCACTGGTGCGGTTGGCTTTTCTATAGGAAGCCTTCAATAAATAGGGGATACCAAAAGCTATACAAATGCTGTTTACTTTCTCCCCAATTTCAAGCAGCATGTCGTCGTTTTCAACTACACAAGGGCCGGCGATCAGGAAAAATGATGGTTGAGATAGGTTTGCCTCACCAAATACAGTTGCAGGAATATTTCTCATGTTGTAAAAATACTTATTATTTTTTCTACAACTTGGCGTTTCCTCCTACATTTACAACCGCAACAATTCAATATGGTTAAAGAAAAAATACTGGTGATTGGTGCCAGCGGACAAATCGGTGTGGAACTTACCCTTGCCTTACGAAAAATTTATGGAAACAGCCAGGTTGTTGCATCCGATTTGCGCGAAGAAAATCCCTTGCTCAAAGGAACGGGGCCTTATGTAAGTATTGATGTGATGAATAAGGAGATGTTACACGTTCAGGTGATCCGTCAGGGCATTACCCAAATTTATTTACTGGCCGCCATTTTATCTGCTACAGGCGAAAAAAATCCAAATCTGGCCTGGAACCTGAACATGCAGGGCTTACTTAACGTACTCGATATTGCCCGTGAAGAAAAAATCCATAAGGTTTATTGGCCCAGCAGTATTGCAGTGTTTGGACCAACCTCTCCCAAAAAAGATTGTCCACAACAAACAGTGATTGAACCCATAACCGTTTATGGCATCAGTAAATATGCAGGTGAATTTTGGTGTAATTATTACCATCATCGGTTTGGCGTAGATGTTAGGAGCCTTCGTTATCCGGGTTTGATCAGTTATAAGAGTGCTCCTGGTGGAGGCACCACAGATTATGCGGTTGAAATTTTTCATGAAGCCATTGAAGAAAATAAATATCAATGTTTCCTTAGTAGCGATACTTATTTGCCGATGATGTACATGCCTGATGCCATCAGGGCGACCATCGAATTGATGGAAGCTCCATCTTCAAATATCAAAGTGCGTACATCCTATAATGTTTCGGGTATGAGTTTTTCTCCAGCAGAAATTGCTACTGAAATTGGAAAATGTTTACCTGGTTTTCAAATCAGTTACAAACCCGATTACCGGCAATCTATTGCAGATAGCTGGCCTCAGAGCATTGATGATAGTGTGGCACGCAATGATTGGGGATGGAAGGAAGAATTTAATTTGGGAACCATGACCAAAGACATGCTGGATAATCTTAAATCCTGATCGGCTCAACCATCCATAAAAAACAATGATGCAAAAAATCAAATTCATTTTCTTTTTTTTATTTATCAGCATCGTTTGTTTTGCACAACCATCCGGTAAACCATCATTTCAAAAAAGGCAATCCAATTTGCAATTGGGTTATGGTATCGGCAATATCTGGAAAACATTCCTCAAAGATGCGATTGATGGTTCAATTCCCGGAATCACTTATAAAGTTACAGCAGTTGGTCCTGTTGCTCTTATCTATGAATATGGCATTTCTGATCGTATCAGTATCGGGGCTGTTGTTTCTTATTCTATAGTGCAGGGAAAATATAGTGGGTTTGGCGAAACATTTGTAGATGAGTTGCGGATTTTCACTTCACTAGCCAGGGCTAATTATCATTTCGGTAAATCACCTAAGTTTGATCCTTATGTTGGTGGAGGAATCGGGTATGTGCGTTCTAAATATGTAAACGACCAAAGTGCTTCAAGGAATGATGTGCCCGGTGAATTCGGGTATTCAGCACAGCTAGGATGTAAGTACGCTTTTACCAAAGCATTTGGGGTATTTGGGGAAATTGGTTATCTCAATGGTTCATTTGTTTTATTGGGAGTAAACTTCAATTGGTGATTTCTTTTGAATCATTCCACTCATAACCAATAAGTTTCCCCTTCTTTTATATACCTAGCGCATCTTTCATTGTAAAATTACCTTTCTTATCAACCAAAAAAATTGCAGCTGCCAATGCGCCCCTTGCAAAGCCTTCCCGGTTATGTGCGGTATGGATGATCTGAATGCTGTCGATTGCAGAATCATAATTCACCATATGAGTACCCGGAGCAGGGTCGATGCGTTTACTCGTTATCGGGAGTACCGTGGAATCATCTGTATTGCCACTGATCCAGCTTCGAAGTTTGTTGTTGTGGGTAATGATGTCGTTGGCAAGAGTAATTGCCGTACCACTTGGGGTATCTTTTTTTTCAATATGATGGATTTCGAGTATAGATGCCCGGTAGTTTTCCTGTTTGCTCATGAGTGTTGCAAGCATCCTGTTCACTTCAAAAAAAATATTCACCCCTATACTAAAATTGGATGCAGTGAGCATAGTGCCTTCTTTTTCGATGCAGTATTCCTTTACATCTTCCAAATCATCATACCATCCTGTAGTGCCACAAACAACCGGCACACCTGCGTTTAAACAAAACATGAGATTCGATTTTGCTGATTCCGGATTGGTAAACTCGATGGCCACGTCTGCATCCTGCAAATTTGAGGTAGTTATAGAAGATCTATTATTGCTTGTAATTTTCAAAACGATGGTATGTCCTGCATTTATGGCTGCCGCTTCAATGGCTTTGCCCATTTTGCCGTAACCGATCAGTGCTATTTTCAATGCTTTTTGGTGGATGTTCAACATAACTGAAAATAAATTGAGTTGAAACGAAGGTAAGGCTTTGTAAAAACGGATTTTGTATTATTTGCTCCCAAGAGGGATCACCAGACTGAGTGCATTCGATTTGGCAAGAGGAGAATATCCGGCCCTGATATGTATACTCAGGTTATCGCTAACATCAAAACTTTTCAGATGGGCATCTACTGAAGCATCAACCACATTGAGTCCCCAGAAAAGGATAAAGAAAAGCACACAGTAATCCATATTCTGCCGCACAGCGTTGCGGAACGATTTGATCCTTTCCGGCTGGTCTTTTACACTGTAATAAGGCTGCTTGATCTGATTATCATTGGTAGGATCGTTATCTACTGCCAGTTTATAGGCTTCTCTTGAATCGTTATACTGGGTGAGGTTTCGGAAGAAGAGATAAGTTGTTGTACCCAGCGCTCCATAAACCAAGGGAACTTTCCAGTATTTTTTATTATACACCTGACCCCATCCCGGTAATATGGCAGAACGGATAGCAGCTGTTCGTGGACTATGTGGAGGAATCGAATCTTTAATTTTCAGGCCTGGTGAAGTAGAACCATTTTTATCCGGTAACGGATGCATAAGGCTGTCTCCCTGAGCAAAACAATAATTGCCGGCCAGCAGTACAATCATACACCCAATGAAAGCAATTAAGCGTTTAAGCATCAGTTCACATTAATTTTCAGCTTTTCAAGTAAGCTGTTGAGTTCTTCCAGTGAGTAATATTCAAAAAGAATGCTCCCGTTGCCTTTTTTCTGGTGGCTCAACTTTACTTTGGTGCCGAATTGCGACGCTAAATTATCTTCAATTTTCCGGTAGGCATCAGGCAATTTAATTTTTACCTTTGGTTTAACAGGTTGCCCGGTGTATAATTTACGTACCAAATCTTCCGTCTGACGAACGGATAAGCCCTTGTTCCTGATTTCAGCAAAAATATAAAGCTGCTTATCCACCACATCTACGTTGATGATGGCTCGGGCATGCCCCATGCTGATTACGCCATTACGAACCGCTACCTGTATATCAGGCGGCAGTTTCAATAGCCTGATATAATTGGCGATGGTGCTTCTTTCCTTACCCATACGTTCCGAAACTTTTTCCTGCGTATAATCTAAGTCGTCCATCAGTCTTTTATAACTTAGCGCAATTTCAATGGCATTAAGGTTTTCGCGCTGCAGGTTCTCCAGCAAAGCCAGTTCCAGCAAATTTTCATCAGCAGTTTGACGAACATAAACAGGTACTTCCTTTAAACCTGCAATTTTAGATGCCCGGTATCTTCTTTCACCTGCAATCAGGCGGTATTTTCCGTTGGCTATAGCCGATACCGTTAGTGGCTGTATGATCCCATGAATTTTTATGGAGGCTGCCAGTTCGCTCAAACTGGTTTCGTCAAAATCTTTCCGGGGCTGATTCGGGTTTACCAATATCTTTTCTAACGGCACTAAAAAAATACCGGTTGTTTTTTCTATAAGTTCGGTTTTTAATGAACCGGCAGTTGATTTCAGATCGGCATCGATATTTTGCAATAGGCTGCGTATGCCCTTGCCGAGTGCATCATTCTTTTTTTGCATAATTCGGGTTGTTGACTGAAGCGAAATCTATTGATCCGAATGCTTCAAACTTATTCAATAATTTTGTCTTCCTGCCTGATTTTTGTAAGGTTATTCTTTTGCAGAATCTCTTTGGCCAGATTGAGATAATTGATGGCGCCCTTGCTGTCAGAATCGTAAAGTATCACCGGTTTACCTACACTTGGTGCTTCACTCAGCCGGGTGTTGCGATGAATGATGGCATCGAAAACCATATCTTCAAAATGTTTTCTCACTTCACTTACCACCTGGTTGCACAAACGTAGCCTGCCATCGTACATTGTCATCAGTATGCCTTCAATTTTCAAATCGGTATTGAGCCTGTTCTGCACAATCTTCACCGTATTGAGCAATTTGCCCAATCCTTCCAAGGCAAAGAACTCGGTTTGAACGGGTATCACCACACTATCAGAAGCGGTCAGTGCATTCACCGTAATCAGTCCAAGCGATGGTGAACAATCAATGATGATAAAATCATATTCGTCACGAATAGGCTCTAACAATTTTTTCAAAACCATTTCCCGGTTGGGGTAATTGATCATTTCAATTTCAGCGCCAACCAGATCAATGTGCGAAGGGATGAGATCAAGGTGTGGAATAGCCGTTTTAAGGATCACTTCCCTGGCTTCAGCCTCATTCACCATGCAATCATAAAGGCTTTTGGTTACATTGTGCAGATCGAAACCTACACCTGTTGTGCTATTGGCCTGAGGGTCGGCATCAACCAAAAGAGTGCGGTATTCCAGGATGGCCAAACTTGCGGCCAGATTGATAGCCGTTGTTGTTTTACCTACGCCTCCTTTTTGATTGGTAACACCTATTATTCTAGCCATGGAGTTAATTGAACTTTTTTTTTGGCAAAAATCGGTATTATTTACCTGTTATCACAAAAATTAGGAAATTATACCTTAATTCTTATCAACTTGCAGGATTAGAGGATTTTTACCCTTTATGTATTGCCATCCAAAATAATGGAAACAATACTATAGATTTTTTGTTATTCAGTAAACAAGATATGCTAATAGCAGATAAATCTCCCATAATTACCATCATTTCAGGAAGCAGTAGAGATGATAATAACAGTAAGAAAGTTGCACTTGAATATCAGCGATTGCTCCGGTTGAAAGAAATTGAATCGGCCCTTTTATCACTTGATGAATTAGATGTACTTCACCGCAACGCTGATTTTTTAGAGATGGAGAACAGGTTTTTGATTCCGGCCAGTAAGTTCATCATTATTATGCCGGAGTACAATGGTTCTTATCCGGGGATACTTAAATTGATGATCGATAATACGGATGTTGCTAAAGCATGGGCCCATAAGAAAGTATTGCTTACCGGCATTTCAACAGGCAGGGCCGGAAATCTAAGGGGAATGGAGCATCTTACCGGTTCCTTACTTCACATGAAAATGAATGTTCATCACAATCGACTTCCTATCAGCCAGGTGAACAAGTTGATGAACGAACAGTTCCAATTTGCCGATCAGGCTACCTTACAGGCCATTCAGGCACAACTTGATGATTTCTTAACATTTTAGGACTTATTTTCGATAAAATTTCAACATGCGTTCACCTTTAGGGGTCATTATTTTTTTGACTTTTATGATGCTGTTAGACCTCTATGTTTTTCAGGCCGTAAAAGCAGTTGCCCAAAGCGCATCGCCCAAAACAAAAACCATAGTTTATGGGGTATACTGGGGCATAACCATTCTGGCAGTAGCCGGTTTTTTGTTGTTTGTGTATAGCGGCCCCGATTTACTGGGCAAAAAAATACGCACTTATCTTTTTGCGATGATCATCGGTTTATTTCTTGCTAAACTCACTGCGCTGGTATTTTTTATTGTTGATGATTTGCGGAGAGGAATACAATGGATAGCAGGAAAATTGTTTTTCAATAATACGGAAACCGCCAGTTTGGGCGATGAAGGTATTAATCGTTCTACTTTCCTGAGTTGGCTGGGAATTGCAGCAGGTGGTACTTTATTCGGGAGTTTACTTTACGGATTTACCAACAAATACAACTACAATGTGATCAGGCAGAAAGTGAAATTTGCAAATTTACCGGCTGCTTTCAAAGGATTGAAAATCGTACATATCAGTGATATCCACAGTGGTAGTTTTTTGGATATCAAGGCAGTAGAGAAAGGCATCGAACTTGTAATGGCACAGCAACCTGATCTTATCCTTTTTACCGGCGACCTGGTAAATGATTTAGCTACCGAAATGGATCCTTTCAAAGAAATTTTCAGCAGACTGAAAGCACCGATGGGAGTATATTCCACGCTTGGAAATCATGATTACGGCGATTATGTTCAATGGCCCATTGCAGGAGTGAGTAAAGAGGAGAACCTGGAGAACCTCAAAAATGTTCATCAGGATATGGGTTGGCGTTTGCTGATGAATGAGCATGTGGTTTTGGAAAGAGGGGAAGATAAGATCGCTTTGTTGGGTATTGAAAACTGGAGTGCCAAAGGCCGTTTTCCCAAGCATGGTAAAATGCATGAAGCTTATCCGGGAGCAGAAAAGTATCCTTTTAAAATCCTGATGAGCCACGATCCCAGCCATTGGCGGGCTGAAGTGCGTGAAAAATATCCTGATATTGATCTGATGTTGAGCGGACATACCCACGGTATGCAATTCGGAGTAGAAGTTCCGGGTTTCAGATGGAGCCCAGTTCAATATATGTACAATGAATGGGCCGGGCTATACAAAGAAGAACAACAACATCTTTATGTAAACCGCGGATTCGGATTTATCGGCTATCCGGGCAGGGTAGGCATAATGGCAGAAATCACTTTACTGGAACTGGTATAAAAAAAGCCCCTGAATCAGGGACTGGTATTTAAAATTTTCGCTCTCTTGGCGCATAAGTCCTTTTTCTACCTTCACCATCACTTCTGCTATGGCCTTCATCAGATGGTCTTTTAAATCCGCCATCGGCTTCATTCATACGAACCGTGCGATTATTGTATCGCTTGCCGTCGATAGCTTTGATCATCCTGCTGGCTTCAGCGTTATCTACTTCCAGCCAGGTATTCATTTCGCGCATATCAATTTTACCTAACACTTCTTTATTCAGGTTGCTTTCATCGAGGATGAATTGCAGGAAGCTGGCTTTGTAAAATCCATCTTTTGTTCCAAGATTGATGAATAATCTCGTGTAGCCATTATCGCGGCGGTTAAAACTGGTTCTTTCTTTCCTGCTACCGTCGATGCCTGTACGAATTTCAGGCCTTTCTCTTCTTCCGGCATCTCGTGCGTTAAGGTCTTCAGCATTTTCATAGTATTTCAGAAAATGGTCGAATTCCAATGCGGCTACCCTTTGCAATACTTCTTCTTTTGTTACAAGGGCGAATTTCTCCATCAAATCGGGCAAATAAGTTTCATAATCACCATTAGAAATATCTGTTTGGATGAGTTTATCCATGAAATGAAAAAACTGCTTACGGCAAACATCTTTTCCACTGGGTATATCCAGCTTATGGAATCTGGCATTCACCATCTTTTCCAGTGTCCTTATCTTGAAAGTTTCGCGGCTATGGCAAATGGAAAGACAAATACCTGTTTTACCGGCCCTTCCTGTTCTTCCACTGCGGTGGGTATACACTTCAATATCATCAGGCAATTCATAATTGATCACATGGGTGATTCCGTCTACATCAATCCCTCTTGCTGCCACATCGGTAGCAATCAGCAATTGAAGGGCTTTACTGCGGAAACGACCCATAACCCGGTCGCGTTGTTGTTGTGTAAGGTCGCCATGCAGGGCTTCAATTTCATAACCTGATTTGGAAAGGCGTTCGCTGATATCCTGGGCATCAGCCTTCGTGCGGGTGAAAATGATACCGTACATGCCCGGATTGAAGTCGATCAATCTTTTTAAGGTTTCATAACGGGAATGGGCAGGTGATACAAAATACTGATGATCGATATTAACATTGCCACTGTTCTTTTTTCCTACTGTGATCTCTTTTGGAGACGTCATGAAGTTCTTAGAGATTGCCCTTACTTCAGGTGGCATAGTAGCGCTGAACAACCAGATGCTTTCTCGGTTGATGGTATTCTTCAATACAAAATCAATATCATCCCTAAAGCCCATGTTTAACATTTCATCTGCTTCATCCAGCACAACATATTTCACTTTTTGCAGGTCGATGGCTTTGCGTTCAATGAGGTCGATCAATCTTCCCGGAGTGGCAACTACTATTTGTACGCCCTGGCGCAGGTTCCGGATTTGCATGCTAATGCTTGCACCGCCATAAACTGCTTCAGTATGAACGCCTTTCAGATATTTTTTAAAGACCTGTAAATCACTGGTGATTTGGAGACATAGTTCACGTGTAGGGCAAACAATCAGTGCCTGAGGAAAACGGTCGGCAGCATTTATCAATTGCAGCAAGGGCATGCCGAAGGCTGCAGTTTTTCCGGTGCCTGTTTGTGCCAGACCCACAAAGTCGGTAGTTCCGGATAATAATACCGGAATGGCTTGTTCCTGTATCGGTGTAGGGGTAGTGAATCCTAAATCGGCAATCGATTGTATGATTTCGGGTTTGAGGCCCAATGCTTCAAATGCATTCATTGTTAATTTTTTAATAAATGAAGACCGTGAGGGTTGTTTGCCGCACACATGTGGTCAAAAAAAAAGTTTTTCGATCGCTACATGTTATGCTGCGGGCCGTTGGGAGAAAAAAACGGCAGTCTGAAATCCTTTGCCACCTTGCTTTTCAACAGCTACTGAGCATGTCATGTAATGTTCAGTTTTTAAGTCGATGCAAAAGTACAACTTTTTATGTTGATGAAGGCATCTAAATCTGCTTTGATCGATTCTGGTAAAAATAGCAGGTAAAACAGTATACTGTTTTTTAGTATTTTTGTTAAATTAAGTAAATCTATTTTCTCTTATGAAACCATTGATTTTTCTCAGCATTGTTTTTTGTGCTTTTTTGAATATTACTACCGTTGCACAAGGCGTAAAATTTGGAATCAAGGTAGGAACCGATCTGCATCGTATCAATGGCCAGCCATTTGAAAGTGGATTTACATTTGGATATCACGCAGGAATCCTTTCAGAAATTTCATTGAACAAGACATTCAGTTTTCAACCCGAAATTTATTACAGCCTGGTAAGTGTTGATTCCGGTTCGGCATTTTCGGATATTTATGATTTTGAAAAAGTGCCTTCTTTAAAATTTGGCTATGTTAATGTGCCTTTACTGCTCAATATTCGCCCGGTTAAAACATTCAGTATACAACTTGGCCCACAATTCGGGTTGTTGGTAAATAATAATTTTGCACTTTCATCGAATGCAGAAAACGCGATTAAAAAAGGAGAAATGAGTTTTGTTGGGGGCGTGCAGTTGAATTTTCTCAAACTTGCAGTTTATGGAAGGTTTATTCAAGGCCTTTCTAACCTTAATGAGGTAAGCAGTAATAGCGACATCTGGCAGCAACAAACGATTCATTTGGGCCTCGCATTCCGGTTTTGATTCATGGCCTGATCACGGTAAAACTGCCATCTTCTTTCAACCGGATAACGGTGCTGGGTATGCCCGGTTCAGGATCATCCTGCCGGTGCTGAACAATGTAATCTACCCCTTCTATTATCAGCCTGTCGATATCACAGAAGAATGCAGGTGGAGGATAACCTGAAACGTTAGACGAAGTAGACACCACCGGTCCACCAAAACTTCTGATCAAACTTACACAGAAAGGATCTGTCACAAGCCTGATACCGATACTTCCATCCTTATTGATCAGGTTTGGTGCCAGTCCGTAAGCTTCATCGTAAATAACAGTTGCCGGTTTGGTGATACCTTTTACATAATCGTATACCTGCAGGTTTTTTTGCCTGCTGTAATGCATGATTTCTTCTTCATCTGCCAGCAGTATGATCATGCTTTTATCTTCATTTCTTTTTTTTACTTTGTAGATCCGTTCTACAGCTTCTTTGTTTCTGGCATCACAACCGATACCCCAAACGGTATCTGTGGGGTAAAGGATGATTCCGCCTTCACGTAGCACTTTCACTGAATTTGCGATATCGTCGTGAATTTGCATCAGCTTTGAGCTAAAATTTGTAAAAGTTGTTGGGGTTCGATGCCTAATCCGCAGCGGAAATGTTTTTCCGGACAGCTTTTATGTCCATGAGTACCACAGGGCCTGCACGAAAGCTTTTCTGTTGTTTCTACGATAAATGATCGGTCTGATAATGGGGTATACCCAAAACCCGGAACCGTACTGCAAAAAATGGCGGTAACCGGAGCATTTACTGCGGAAGCAAAATGCATGGGCCCGCTATCGTTGGTATAGTTCATCACTGCATACTTCATCAATGCTGCTGATTGCAATATGCTCAATTGCCCGGCACGGTTATGCGTATCAGGATGGGTAACGGCTTTAAGGATGGTTTCACATTCTTTACTATTGTCTTTACCACCAAGAAGATAAATGCAGTAATTGGAATCAATTGCATTGATTAGTTCTATCCAATGCGCAATCGGATATTGTTTGGTGAACCATACACTCGATGGAGTCATGGTAATGAAGGGATTCTTTCGATAATCACGTATTTTTTCTTCATCAGCATCTGATGGATAAAGCTTCGGCTTTGCTGGTTCGCCTTTTATGAAATGTTGAATAAGGTCATTATTTTTTTCGATCTCATGCCGGGGATGAACCGGATCAAATTTATGAGGTATCTTTTTACTGAATAAAAATGAAAGCGGGTTCTTATCAAAGCCAATAGTTTCGTTAGCTCCGGAAAATGCGGTAAGGATTCCTGTAGAAAGATAGCGTTGCAGGTTGATCACTTTATCATATCGGGTAGATCTGATCTGCGAAAGAAGATGGGCCAGGTTTTTATTCTTAGCATGCTTTTTATCCCATATCAAAATCTTATTCAAAGTAGGGTTGTTGTATAAGATACTTTCATTGCCTTTACGTACAAGAAAATCAATTTTGGCATTTGGGAAGGCAGCATGAACTTTCTCCGTTACAGAAGTGGCCAGCACCACATCGCCAATGAAAGCGGTTTGTATGATGAGGAATTTTTTCATCTATCCAAAGATATTGATTTATACCGTTGATACCAGTACGCAACTCTTGCACGAATTTTACCTGATAACCTATAGCTTTGTGAAAAAAAACATGGATGTAAAGGAAAAGATCATTTCAGCATGGACTGATAGGGCATTGCTTCAGCAGCCGGCTTATTCCGGGGCCGTAAGGGATGTGATTGAGGAGGTAGACAAAGGTCGTTTGCGTACAGCCGAGCCCGTGAGTAATGGTATCGGATGGCAGGTAAATGAATGGGTGAAACAGGCCATCCTGATGTATTTCAGCATACAGCAGATGGAGACTTTCGAAATTCCGCCTTTTGAGTTTTATGATAAGATGAAATTGAAATCGGGATACAAGGAATTGGGTGTGCGTGCTGTTCCTCATGCTATAGCACGTTATGGCGCTTTTCTGGGCAGGAATGTAGTGCTCATGCCTTCCTATGTGAATATCGGTGCTTATGTTGATGAGGGAACTATGGTAGATACCTGGGCTACGGTTGGCAGTTGTGCCCAGATCGGTAAACACGTACATTTAAGTGGCGGAGTTGGTATCGGTGGCGTGCTGGAGCCTTTGCAAGCAAGCCCTGTGATCATTGAAGATGGCTGTTTCATTGGCAGCCGCTGCATTGTTGTTGAAGGGGTGAGGGTAGAAAAGGAGGCTGTTTTAGGGGCCAACGTGGTACTCACCCAATCAACTAAAATCATTGATGTTAGTGGTTCAACGCCGATCGAGATGAAAGGCATCGTTCCTGCAAGAAGTGTGGTTATACCGGGAACTTACACCAAATCTTTTCCTGCAGGTGATTATGGCGTGGGTTGCGCATTGATCATCGGGAAGCGTAAGGAAAGTACCGACCGTAAAACCAGTTTGAATGATGCACTGAGAGATTTTAATGTTTCGATATAGAGCCCTATATTTGCAGCCCTGAAAGAAGGATTCAATCCTTATTTCCACTTGCCCAGGTGGCGAAATTGGTAGACGCACTGTGTTCAGGTCGCAGCGTTCGCAAGGATGTGCTGGTTCGAATCCAGTCCTGGGCACCAAAAAACTCAAGCTCATCAGTATTGATGGGCTTTTTTGTTTTCTTAAACGAAGTATCTCATCTTCAACTGCAAAATATTTGAAACAGATGAGCCACTCTTCACCTCTTACGATATCATCAGTTAGTAATCTGTGAATTTCGTAATAGATAGCTGTAATGATGTAACAATCCCAATCAGAAAAGCGCCAATTTTACTGCTTCACTTTCGCTTTTTTCAATCTGAAAAATCATAAATCATGGGTAATCTATTGTATATCATCGCTGTAGTTTTAGTTATTTTCTGGGCAATCGGATTCCTGGGCTTCCATGCCGGAGGAGTTATTCATCTGCTACTCGTTATTGCAGTAGTAGCCATTTTGCTAAGGGTTATAAGAGGAGGGAAGGCTGTTTAAAAAAAATTATACCGATTGGACAAACAATATAGTCCAATATCGGCTATCGCCTCATTGTACTATTTGTTTGATACCATCGGCATTGACTCCCGAAAGCATTCGGGATAAGATTTATAAAATATTGGCATA